>Ga0123353_10005439_pt1 | contig 16718 bp, 14 predicted proteins | sample TergutLab28metaG_3_FD_92763 | JGI IMG/M metagenome (GOLD analysis project Ga0123353, IMG submission 92763) | Labiotermes labralis P3 segment gut microbial communities from Petit-Saut dam, French Guiana - Lab288 P3 | ecosystem: Host-associated > Arthropoda: Insects > Digestive system > Gut ...
CACTTTTTGCGGCAAGCAAATAGATCGTATCCAGGGTGATGCCCTGCGCGGCGGCGATCACCTCGTCGCGCGTCACGGCCTCGATATGTGTGCAGAAGTTCTCCCGGGAGATGGGTTCTTCCTCATACATGCCCATGCCGTATATGCCGTACCACCCCGCGAGGTATTCCGGGGTGTCGACGCCGCTGCGTATACTGTCGCAGAACGAGCGGATGGATGTAGCCAACTCCTCATCGGTGAATTCGCCGCTTTGCATGAACCCAAGCTGGCGCAATATCTCAGCCTTCGCCTCCGGGACTTTTTCGGTGTCCACGCCCGCGCGCACGACCATGATGCCTTTCTGTTCATTCAGGCGCGCCCCCACGGCATAGCACAGGCTCAGCTTTTCGCGCACATTTAAAAACAGCTTGGAGTACGGCCCGCCGCCGAACATATCCGTCATCACTTCCATGGCGTACAAGTGGTCCCGCCGATCCTTCATGCCCGCCCGCAGGCCGATGAACAGCTTGGCCTGCTCAATGGGCTGCTCCTCGCGCACGAATTTCTCCTCGCCCGCGGCGAAGACGAATTCGGTCTGCGGCATCACCGGATTTCGCGTCTGCCCGACAAAACGTGCCGCGATGGCCTCGCACACGGCCTGCCCGTCCGAATCGGCGACAAGCGTAAACTGGATCGGCGCGGTCTCGAGCGCGTTTTTCCACGCCGAGGTGATATCCTGCGGCGCGAGCGCGGCCACGGCGTCCTTCTCCCCCCGGGGGTTCAGGCCATAGGCCTCCTGGCTGCACATGAGTGCATCGCAGCGGTTGGAGGCGTATTGCCACTTGTTGCCCTCCTCGCTCTCCAGCTGCTCCAGGAGCAGGCGCTTCTCCAGGGCGACACTTTGCTCGGGGAACAGGCCATCCTCAAGATTGGGTGCAAACAGCAGGTCGAGCAACAGATTTGCGCAGCCCTCGGCCACGGCCTCGCCCGCCAGGGCAAAGCGGTCGTCGATGGCCGTGAGCGCGATGGTGAGCACCTGCGTCTCGCCCTGCTTCTGCACCTGGGCGCCCAGGCGCGCGCCGTAGAGCTCGGCCAACCTGCTCTCGAGCATGCGGGGCCTCGGATAGGCCGCACAGGAGCGGTGCAGGATGAAGGGCAGCGCGGCACCCGCGGCGGTCACCCCGGGTTGGCCAAGGCGCAGCGGCAGAGCCAGCTGCAGCAACAGGCGGCTGGTCTTGAAACGCCCCGCCCGGATGGCGCACAGGCGCACCCCCGGCGCGATCGTGGTTACATTGGCGGATGTCAACGGCAGATTGTCATTGTTCATTCGGCACCCTCTTTCCCGTCCAAATTCCTCTATTTTATATCATACCACAGAATGTGAAAAAAAGCAAGCCTGAATGGAAAAAATCAGGCCTGCGCTTTCTTTTCAGTTCAGGGCGGTCATTACAGCCAGCGGCCCCACAGCCAGCCGAAGAAGACGTACTGCACGATGGCCGCCACCACGCGCGCGACGCTTTCGGGCAGGAAGCCGGCGAAGAGGCCGAAAATCTTTTCGGTGCCGGAGCCGCCGGGCCTGCCGCCAGCCATAGCCCAAAGGGAATCCGGGGCCTTTATGTTTTTCGAATTGTCCTCCAATACCAATAACATCGCGGCGAGATAGTCCTTGTTCGCCTGCACGGCGGCATCCCATTTCTCCGCTCTCTCTGCTCTTTCTATGATAGGAATCCACTTGCCATCCACCGTCCTCAACCTGCGTTCCAACCTCCCGAGCTCATCTTCCGAAAGCGCGGCTTCCAGTGTATTAGCCACCCAGTCATAATACGCATTGCTCATTGCATCGAGCAGCTCCCGGTGTTCCGCCGGATATTCCGGCACCGGCCTGGCAGGCGGCAGCAGCAGCGGGTCGAAATCGTCTATTGTCACGAGGATGGTCGCCACCAAGCCTGCGTTGGCACTCTTTGCTCGTATGGTCGCCGTGCCGCTTGATGCCTGTGCTGTAACTACACCGTTTTCATCCACCATAACGACAGTGATATCATCGGTTGACCAGACAATAGGGGCGTCATCATACCAATTCGTAAGCTCCAACTGCATGGCATTTCCATCTTTTAGGAAGAGGTAGACCTCGTTTTCGCCGGGATACACGGGCACCGCCGCTGCGGCCACGGCCCCCATGGCGCACAACAGCACCGCGATAATGGCCGCTAATAACTTTTTCATAAAAACCAACCTTTCTGAAAATGAAATGAATCATTTTATTATAGCTTCAGAGAAGGTGAATGTCAAGCAAAAACACGCTTGCATTTGCCGCGCGACTGTGGTAAGCTATTTTATATCATCAACAGAAAGAAGAACACATTATGAAAACCTACTACGCAGTGTCCCCGGCGGAGTATTCGCGCATGAACACGACGGAACTCAGGGAGAACTTTTTGCTCGAGGGCCTGTTCGAGCCGGGCAGGATCAAAATGTCCTACGCCCACTACGACAGAATTATCGTCGGTGGCGCGCTGCCCGGAGACAGCGTCCTGTTCCTGGAGGCCGCGGAGGAATTGGCGGCAAAAAGCTTTCTCGAGCGGCGCGAGATGGGCGTGATCAACATCGGCGGCCCGGGCGCTGTCGTGGTGGACGACGCGAACTACGCCATGAAGAGGCATGACTGCATCTACATCGGCCGCGGGGCGTGGGAGATTGCCTTCGCCTCCGACGACGCGGGCGACCCGGCGTGCTTTTATTTCGTCAGCGCGCCCGCGCACAGGGACTGCCCGGTGACGCACATCCCCAAAGAAAACGCAGTCCAGGCGGCGCTGGGCTCGGGCGAGACCTGCAACGAGCGCGTGATCTACAAATACATCCTCCCCGGCGCGGTGGAGAGCTGTCAGCTGGTGATGGGCTTGACCATACTCGCGCCCGGCAGCGTGTGGAACACCATGCCCTGCCATACGCATGAGCGCCGCATGGAGGCCTACCTCTACTTCGACGTGCAGCCCGGCCAGTGCGTGTTCCACCTCATGGGCCCGGCGGACGAAACCCGCCACATCATGATGAAGGACCGGCAGGCAGTGCTTTCGCCGCCGTGGTCAATCCACAGCGGCGCGGGCACGGCGAATTACAGCTTCATTTGGGGCATGCTGGGGGAAAACCAGGACTTCGACGATATGCAAGGCGTCATATTGACGTCGTCAACATGACGCCGGTTACGCTGTAGCCTTTTGCGCGTTGAACTCCTCCTCCGTCAGGCTGTAGTGGATTTCATCCCAGTAGCGCCCCTGGTGGAAGGCGCGGGCCCGGAGCACGCCCTCCTTCTTGAAGCCCAGGCCCTCGTAGAACGCGTTGCCGTAGGCGTCGCCCACATAGGAGAAGTTGCAGCAGATGTGCAGGCGGCGCTCGTTGAAGGCGTAGTCCAGCAGCAGGCGGCCCGCCGCGTGCTCATAGCCCTTGCCCTCCTGCCCGGGCTGCACCGAACAGAACAGGCCGAAGGTACCGTTGCGTACATCGATGCAGTGGAGATTGCCGCCGCCCACTTTGACGCCGTCCAGGGTTTCGATGGAAATGAGCACCCAGCTGCTGCCGTCCTTGTTGGAATTCACATAGCTTTCCCAGCGCTCCTGCCATTTCTTTTCGTCCCAGGGCAGTTCCAGCTCGCCCTCGTTGAAGAAGCGCTGCTGGCTGTTGAACAGGCTTTCGGGCATCCTTGGGTCGTCCGCGCGGGAGCTTTTCAGGCGCACCAGGCCGTTCTGCCAGAAGTATTTGCTGTAGTCGGTCTCGTCTGCGTTCATAAGTGAGTCTCCTTTTGTGTAAATGATTTTGCGCACGGTCTCGTCCGAGAGGCAGTACGCGTCGCAAAGCGTGGGGACATCCGCCCGGCCATCGAAATATTGCCCGCGAATCTCCGCGTTGCGCAGGGCATAGAGCGCCTTCGCGCCGGTGCCTTCCCCCCAGGGCTGCCGCTGCTTCGCCGGGATATAGAGCAGCTCACCCGGGGCGTGCCTTTGCAGCTCCTGCAGTAACTGCGCGGGCAGGCGTTCGGCCGCGTTGCGGTATTTCATGGCGGGCTCCCTTCTGCTTTGTTGAAATAATCATACCCCCTTACGCCGCAAAGCACAAGGGGGAAAATTTTTATAGAAAAGCCGTTACGGCCCAAATAGTTCCTCGAATTCCCGCTCGAGCGCCGCCTTTTCCGGGTAGAACGTGGCGCTGTAGTAGTGGTTCCAGCTGAATATGAAGTGCGTCTCGGCGTACTGGTCTGTCTTCACCGCCTGCATGGCCACCTGCGCGGGCAGCCTCGTTGCGATGTCCGGGCCGTGGAAGGCTTCGTTGTTGATCCAGAAGGTGACGCCCGCCTGCGCCGCCGCCTTGCCCAGCGCCTCGACCCAAGGGGCCAGAACAGAGGGCACGACGAGGTCCTCCGGCAGCGGCCCGCCCGTGACCGTGCCGAAGCCATCCTGGGGCATAAACACGTCGAAGGGGCGCAGCTTCGCCTCGGCGAAGAGCAGCTTCAGGCCGCGTACATAGGCGCCCGGCCGGATGTACGGCAGGCCGATCTGGTAGAACGGGCTGAACACGAGGGGCATTTCGGGGGCGCTTGAGCTTTCGATCGCCTGCACGTAGCCGTTGATGTGGCGGCCTATGCTCCTCCACGCGGCCGGGCCGTACAGCGCGTTGTTGAAGAATTCGTGCGCGAAGTACCAGCCGTAGAGCGTATCGCCGTATGCCTCGCCGTACTTCCCCAGGATATCATTCATGACCTGCGTGGCCCGCGCGAGGTCCTGCTCGTGGAAGGCCTCGAAGGGGTCAACCCAGGGCGTGAGCCTGTTAACATAGGCCCCCGTGGTGTCGTAGTATACGCCCGCGCCGTTGGTCAGCCCGGCGATGATCTTGATCCCATACTTCCCGGCGGTGCGCAGGACGACGCTGAGCATGTCGTCCGCCGCCGGGTCTGTGTCGTACAGCGGCTTGTCGCCGAGGAAGGTTTCGACGATGAGGTACTCCATGCCCAGGGCCCGCATCTTGGCGAACTCCGTGTCCCAGTGCTCCGGCGTGTAGGCACAGGCCAGCCAGGCCTGGATAAACGAGCCGCCGATCAGCCCGTGCGCGGCCTCGTCGGCGACAGGGTCGGCCATGGCTTCGCGCTCCGCCATGACGGCCCGGTAGGCATCCAGGTTGAAGCCCGTCAGGAGCAGGCAGAGGAGGATGGACAAGAAGGATTTCATAGGGGACCCGCTTTCTATGTAGATATGTTTTTTTGTGAGAACCCAGTTTCAGGCGTAGTATTCATCTGCATCTACAATTTGAAAACAATTTTACTAACTCTACTAACAAAACAAGGAACCGCCATATTTAGATAATCATGCACCATAGTTTATTCCTCCTTTTCTAAATGCTTGCAGCCTTATCCAATTTTGTTCTCCGTCTCCAGCCGCCTGTGCACCACCACCGCAAGTCCAACCAGCGCGGCCATAAGCGTCAAAACGATGCCCTCCACCAGCCACACATTGGTGAGCACGCCCGCCTGGAAGAGCGCCGCTGGGCAATCCATCAGGGCGTGCAGGAGGATAGCCAGCGGGAACAGCCACAGCTTGCGGGACTTGTAGACTGAATAGTACACCAGCACGGACAGCGAAATCTGTATCCCCAGGGCAAACACGCGCTCCGCGCCGGAGACGAGGAACATGGCCGGCGGCGACGCGGCGATCGACTGCGCCTGCGCGAGCACGGCTGGGCCCAGCATCGACAGTTCCTCGGCGCCCTGGCTGTTGAGCATGGCGGCCAGCGCGATGCCGCTGATCATAGAAAACCCGCCGAGGAGCACGGCCTCGGTGCCGCCGTGGCCGATGCCGTGCTTCAGCGCCGTACCGATGCCGCTGCAGCGCTTTTTCAGGATGTGGAACGAGACGAAGCGTGCGGTCTCCTCGAACACGCCCGCCGACAGCGCCCCGTAGAGCATGTACAGGAACGGACGTTCCCTGAGCGCGATGGAGCCGTCCGCGCCGGGGCGGAGCACGATCATGTGCAGGATCTGCTCGAGCACCGTAGCGAACAGGATGAACCCCGCGCCGCCGACCAGTACGGGCAAAATTCCCTTGCCATACCGCTTGCGGACCACGAAGAACAGCGCGACAGGCACGCCGATGGACAACACGACCGACGCGGTCATGGCGGCGAATGAGATAGTCGGAACCATGGTGTCAACTCCCCTTGTTATGTTTTTGCGCGGCCGGCAAGATTGCCGCCCCTACAGCTTCGTTATCTTCCCAGCCAACCGCCGTCCACCGGCAAAGTGATCCCCGTGACATAGTCCGAGGCGGCGCTCGCCAGGAACACGCAGGCCCCGGCCAGGTCGCTCGGGGCTCCCCAGCGCCCGGCGGGGATGCGCTCGAGGATTTGCCTGCTGCGCACGGGGTCGGCGCGCAGCGCTTCAGTGTTGTTCGTGGCCATGTAGCCCGGCGCGATGGCGTTGACCTGTACACCGTAGGGGGCCAGCTCGTTGGCCATCTCCATGGTCAGGCCACGCACGGCGGACTTACTGGCGGTATAGCTGGGCACGCGGATGCCGCCCTGGAAGCTGAGCAGGCTGGCAATGTTGATGATTTTGCCCCAGCTTCTCTGCATGGGGCCCGGGACAACATGCGCGACCATCTGACAGGCAGCGGCCTGGCTGAGCAGGAACAGCGCCTTGAGGTTCACCTGCATCACGTCGTCCCAGTCCTGCTCCCCGAACTCATAGAATTCAGCCCTTCGTATTATGCCCGCGTTGTTGACGAGAATGTCAATCCGGCCGAAGCGTTCGAGGGTTTCGTCCATGATGCTCTGCGGGGCATCCGGCTTCATCAGGTCGGCCAGGATGGAGTGGAATTGGCCGGGCCCGATCATAGCGGCCGTTTCGCCGCAGGGGACATAGTCCGTGCCCGCCACCCGCGCGCCCGCCTGCGCCAGGGCCAGGGCCATCCCCTGCCCCAGGCCCGTGCTCGCCCCGGTGACCAGGGCGACTTTGCCAGTGAGGTTGAATTGGTCTAAGATCATGTCATTTCTCCTTCTATCACGTCGTATTGCGCCTGCCTTGCCTTGCGCATCTCGGCCAATTCGCGGTACATGCGCTCGCGTTTTTCGCCCGTGAGGTCGTAAAAGAGCTTCGGGACCATGCTCAGCAGCCCCGCGGCGCCCGGGATCCCCAGGCTCATGGCGAACAGGGCGTATTTCGTGCGCTGGGATTGCTGTCCGTAGGCCGCGTTGAGGCTGTAGCCCACGAGCTTCAGGATCAGGGTGGTCATGGAGTTGATGATGTTGCGCACGATCTTCCCCACCATGCCCCTGGTGGCCTGGATCGTGCCCTCCGCGCGCATGCCCGTGTTCCACTCGGCGTACTCCATGGCGTCCAGCATGATCTCCCGGGGAATGATCTTGACGATGGACAGCGAGCCCATGTAGATGAAGTTGCGGATCATCAGCATGGCCACCATGGGGACCACCTTTTCGTAGATACCGCCCAAGGAGCCGATGGCGAAAATCACCAGAGAGCACAGGTCCTTCCCGTGCTGGCCGAAGATCCATAGCCACTTGATGGGGAAGCGCCCGCGCACCTTGTTGATGTAGGTATAGCTGAGGAAGGACAGCGGCGCGCCTGGCACCCGCACCACATTGCGCAGGGAGACGGCGCCCAGCACATCCCTGTAGTAGTAATACTCCCAGGTTTCCGCGGAAAAGCCGCCGACGAAGTCGGAGATCAGCAGGATCAGCAGGGGCTTATTGTGCAGGATCACATGCAGCCCCTCCCGGTAATTGAACTTCTCCACAGACTGGGTGATGCGCTCCTTGGCATAGATGCAGAAGAACAGCGACAGCGCCCCGCCGATTACCACCGTGAGCACGCCCATGAAGACATAGGTGTTGTCCATGGAGAGGTCTATCTTTTCGTGGGCCACCAGGTCCACCAGGACGCCCATGAGGATCCCCGGGATGCTCTCCCAGATGGAGGAAACCACCTCCGCCACGGTATAGAGCCGCACCCTGTCGTCGGGGTTGGGCGAGATGCAGGACACCAGGCCGGTCTCCGAGAAGCCCCGCAGCGTGTTGAAGACCTCCAGCAGCATGTTCAGCAGCAGCCAGAACGCGGCCTTGCTCAGGTTGTTGGGGTTCTTGTCGAAGAACAGCGGCATCATCCAATAGAGGCTGACGAACACCGTGCCCAGGGTGGAATAGAGGAACAGGTAGGGCTTGAATTTTCCCCAGCGGGTTCTGGTTTTGTCCACCAGCACGCCCAGGAAGCTGTCGTTGACGATGTCCCAGATGGCGTTGATCAGGCTGATCAGGGAATTCCAGCCCAGGTCGATCTTGAGCACGTCCGTGACGAACAGGGTCGCGAACTCATTGATGTGGAAGCTTTTCGAGGAATCGAACAGCACGTAGGCCATGGATTCCCGCCCGCCGACATAGCGGCGCCGGAAGGATGCGTCAGATGACATGGTTTACCCCCTGCAGACTTATTTCTACGCTCTCAATCGGCGTTTTCGTCTTTTGCTCAATCATGCCGTATTGCACGTCCGCTTTAGCGGCCGCGCCTAGAATTTCTTTGAATGGGATGTCCCCCCGTCCGATTTCGCAGTCGGCCTTGCCGGCGAAATCGCGCAGGTGCATCAGAATTACGCGGCCCCGCAGCGCCTCCAACAGGGAGAGGATGTCGCCGCCGGCCCGCCGCGTCCAGTAGGTGTCCATGGCAAAATCGACAGACGAGTTCTCCGCCATGAACAACAGCGCGCTCTGCCCGCCCACGTGTTTGAACTCGAAGTGGTGATTATGATGGGCCAAAGTGATACCCGCCGGGGCGAGCTCTGCTTTCAGTTGGTCCAACATGCCGCAATAGCGCCGCAGGCCGGGTCCGCCCAGCGCCAGCAGCTTCAGGTCGATCACGCTGTTGGTCAATATTTGCGCGCCCAGCTCTTGCATGTATGCGATGGTCAAAGGGATGTCTTTTGAAGATGTGGGGTATTTGATCTGGCAGGAATGAATTTGCAGGCCGTTCTCTTTTGCGGCTACCGCGACAGTTTTGGCTGTCCCAAGCGTGAAGGGCATAGGGAGGTAGTCCACTGCCAGCTCGAGATTATGTATGCCCATGCCCGCGATTCTGGCGAAGGTCTCGCTCAGTTTTTCGGGCGTGAGCAGTTCTCTTATGGTGAAGGTTTGCAGGCCGATTTGCATGGTCAATCCTCCCCGCACCGTCCATACTCCAGCGCCGCGAAAAACGCTGCGGCCAGACCGTAGTGCCAGTCGTTGGCGCGGAGGGTGTGCTTATACGTGAAATAGGGTATACCCGGCAGCGCCGAGGTGGGGCCGCTGATGTAGGGCATGCTCAGCAGGCCGTCCTTTGTTTGCAGGTCCTTCACCACGGCGCGAAAGGCCTTCTTCGCGGCCTCGAAGTACTCCTTCCCCAGCAACCCCGTGCGGTAGCCGAAGAACCACCCCGCCGCGATGAGCATCGTTGCGGAGCTCTCTTTATATGTCTCGCCCGGCTTGTTGAATACTGTTTCGAAATAGCCGTCCTTGCGCTGATATGGCAGCAGGGCGGCGGCCAGGCGGGTGAAGAATTCCTTCACCTGGGGCTGGTTCTCCTCCGGCAGGTATTCCAACAGCAGCGGCACGGCGGCCATCACCCAGCCGTTGCCCCGGCCCCAGAAGACGGGCTGCCGCGGGTAGTGGGTCTTCTGCTTCGTCCAGTAGCTGTGATAGAACAGGCCGGTCTCCCCGTCCTGCAGGTAGCGCGCGAAATTGGCTGGCTGCCGGGCCGCGAAATCCCGCAGGGCCTCGTCGCACTCCTCGCCGCGCGAGGCAAACGCCCCGTTGCATGTGGCGCTCGCAAGCCAGTTGGTGAACACGCCGTACATCATGATGCTGTCCACCCAGACGCTCTTCGGGTAGATCCAGCCCTCGAAGCCCGTGCCCAGGTGGTTCGGCATGTCCTCCAGCACGCGCGGCGCGGTACCGTAGTAACGCTTGGCGGCCTCGGCCACGTCCTTGTACTTCTGCTCGCCGGTCTTCAGCGCCAGATAGAGCGCGCCCAGGGCCGGGGCGGAGGAGTCGGAACTGCACAGGCGGTAGCCCTTCGCGATGTGGTGGTCGTAGAAGCGCCGCAGGTAGGCTGTGTATTTCTCCGTGCCCTGCTCCTGGTCGATGCGGGCCAGGGCGTAGAGGAACAGCGCCTGCCCCCAGCTCCAGTTGAGCTTTTCCGGGGTATAGCGTTTGACGGAGGCGTCGGCCAGGTCGAAGATTTTGTCGATGTCGGGATTCATGCTATTTCTCTCTCCCCTTTTTCATAATTCAGCCGCAGGCTGTTTCCGTTGTATTCGATCAGGAACTCCGGGGCGTCGCGCTCGGCGACGCAGTAGGGGTTCTCGAATCGCTTGTGCTCCAGGGATATCTCCTGCCCGTCCACTCTGAACCCGCCGCCGTATTCGGTCTCGTAGCGTGTGCCGCCGCTCTCATAGGCCAGCGCCGTGCCGTCATAGGCTACCCGGTTTGTCTTGATGCGCCCAATGAATTCCTCGAATGTTTCCCGCGATGCGTCGGACAACTCGTAGATCCAGTACTGCTCGCGGCCGTGCTGGATCAGGTCGAAGCGCGTGCCGGGGTGCTCCTCGTCCAGGCCATTCTTGAAGGCCTTGGCGGAATCTTCCGAGTAGGGCTTGTATTCGAGCGCCCCCGCCCCGGTGAGGGACAAAAAGGCCTCCCCCACCCGGGCAAAGGCGTAGCGCCCGCACAGGAGCACCTCGTCGAAGTAGGCCTCAGGCAGGTAGGTGTGGGTAAACTGCGGCACGGGGTAGAGCTCCAAAAAGCCGGAACGTCTGGGCAGCCGGTAGAGCAGCAGCAGGACGTCTTTGTGCTGTACGCCATGGGGCGCGCGGCCATAGCCCGCCCAGTAGCCGGGGCAAGCCTTGACGGTCTTGCTCTCCTCGTGCCTCGCCGGGTGGGCCGTATATGCCACCGTCTTCCCGCCGAAGTTGGCTGCGTTGAGCATCTGCTGGGCCCCGAACCCGCCGGGGTGATAGCGCTGCAGGGAGGCCAGGGCGTAGCGCGGCGTCTGCCGGCAGTAAAGATTTGAGCGTTGAATGGCGATTCCATTGGGCATGGGGTTGAGATGCCTGGAGATGGCCTCGAGTACCCGGGGATGCTTGAGGGCCTTCAAATTGATGATTTTAAAATAATTCACGAACTGATTGGAGAGCATCTTGTTCTCGTGCAGGTAGGTGATCGTGTTGTAGATGACCTCCGGGTTGGTGAATGCCTCCATGCTGAACTGGCGCATCATCTGGGCGTCGCCGTGGCCCACGAGGCCCCGGGCGGGGAACTCCGCAGTGTCGATGCTGTAGGAGGCGCGCAGCACACGTTCGGATGTATCATGGCCGATTTGCCGCAGCACCTCGGGGAACTCGTAATAGGGCTTGCCCTCGCCGTCTTTGGCTCCCAGCATGGCGAAGACGTTCACCCACTGGCTGTCGCCGCTGTCCTGCGCGCCCGGCTCACCGTCCCAGATCCAGGTCTCCGTTTTGTGCAGGCGGTCGCCGGTGACGCCTGCCATGTTGTCCACGTAGGCGCGGCCCGTGGGGGCCAGCAGGCTGCGTTTGTGGGCGTAGCAGGCCACGTCAAAAATCAGAAGGTCCAGGCACATGCGCATGCGCCGGACCAGCAATTCGTCCTCCGGGGCGGCGAACTGGATGAAGTTTGCTGCGGGGCCCATGTTGAAGCGATAGTAATTCGCGGAGTTGAACTCCGAGAAGCCGAAGGCGAAACGCTGCTCCATCCAATAGCCGATGCGCGCCCGGGCCCGCGCCATGTGCGCCCGGCCTGTCGCGCCGTCGTTGGCGAAGATTTTGTCCGGCCAGGCCTGCCCGGCGAGGTATTCCGCCACGGCGAACAGGATCTGGTGGTTCTCCGACCAATAGCACATGGAGTCCTCCCCCGGCTCGGTCATCCAGTACTTCGCGTGCAGGAAGATATCCTTGATCATCTGCGCGCCCGCCGGGGAGATGCCACGTATCGTCCCGATGTGGCTGTATTGCAGGCGCAGCAGCGTCTGCATGCGGAAGTCGCAGCAGTCATACCGCCTGTCGATGATCGTGTTCGCCGGCACGAGGGCGTTGACGATGTACGCGTCGTCGATCACAACCCCGGCGCGCTCGCGCAGGTCGGGCCGCTCAAGGTAGAGCAGCAGCTCGTGGACGAGGTTGGGATTCGGGTCCTTCTTCGGCAGGTCGGGAATCGGCTTGATGGACAGGTTCTTCGCGATGTCATAGACCGCGGCCGCCCCGGCGGCCAGCGCGGCCCCGCCCAGGGCCCAGGAGGCAGCTTTTTTCGGATTCATGGATATACCCCGCTTTCGCATTGATACGTTTCGCTCTATATAGTACCAGAAATTTTAACACGCGTCAAGGATTTTCGCGGGATAGGGCTTGCGCATTTCAAGCCGGGATGTTATAATTGCAGCATGAAGCTTAAAACAAGCAAAACACAATACGCCCTGACGGCGGTCACGCAGGCCCTGGCCTTCCTGCGCGCCTATGGCGACCTGCCCCCGCCCGACGCCCGCGAGGACGTGCTGGAGGCGCGGGCGCAGCTGCTGCGCGCCCTGCCGGAGGCCTCCCTCTCGCAAGAGCAACTGGCCGCCCTGGCCTACCTGGTCGACGGGCGGGACGCCGCGCTCCTGGCCTACTTCTCAGGCGCCTCCCCGCGGCGGGCGCAGCAGCTGTTCGGCGAGACCCTCGCGCTGCTGGATTTCCCATCGCAGGCGCAGCTGTTGCTGCGGCTGGGGGAACTGCGGGCCGGTGGGGACGGCTTCGCCGGCTTTTTCGAGGAGTACGGGCTCACCGCGCGGGAAAGGGAGGTCTTCACGCTGCTACTGACCACCGGCGGGGCGCAGAAGCACATCGCCGGGCAGCTGGACCTGAGCGCCGACACGGTGAAGTTCCATGTGAAAAATATCTACCGCAAGCTGGGGGTACAGAGCCGCGCAGAGCTAGAGGCGAAGGTTCACCGCACCGCAAACAGGTGACGATTCCCGTCCCTACCCGAATGGGTAGGTTGACAAAGCCGTGTCTAATATGTTATAAAATTATTTATGAAGGGGTATCAATGCTACAAGGCATTTTTGCCCCTTTTTTCCGCAAAAAAATCTGAAAAGGAGAGTTACTATGATTTGCCCAAGCTGCAACGCCCAGAATCCTGACAACGGCGCGTTCTGCGTCGGCTGCGGCCAGCCCCTGCAGGCCGCCCCGCCCCCCCAGCAATATGCCCCTCCGCCCCCGCAGTACGCTGCGCCCGCACCCGCACCCGCCGTGGCCGACGAAGCCCAGGACGCCGCGGACAACAAGGTCATGGGAATCCTGTCCTACTTCGGCCCGCTGGCGCTGATCCCCTTCCTGACCAAAAAGGACTCCCCCTTCGCGCAGTTCCACGCCAAACAGGGCATGACCCTGCTCGTGCTGTGGGTCGGCTATCTCGTCGTCAATTGGTTGCTTCGCCTGATTAAGGTTACGCGCACGGTTTCCAGCGTTTGGGGCATACCGATTGAAAGCAAAGTGACCCCGTGGTTCATCGTGCTGATTACCTCACTGCTGTCCCTGGCTATCGGCATCCTGGCCATCATGGGCCTCATCAGCGCCGTCAAGGGCGAAAAAAAGGAGCTTCCGCTCATCGGCAGCATCAAAATCTTCAAGTAAGGAGAGATTGTACATGAAGAGAATTCTTTGCCTGCTGTGCATCCTGACCCTGGCGGCCGGCCTGCTGGCAGCCTGCGGCAAGAGCGACCCTCCGCCCCCTGAAATCACCACCGTCAGCGATGGCAACGAGCCGTTGTTCACGTTCCCCGCGAACAACGATAACGACGAAACCGAGCCGATGGGCGGCGACATCAACAACTTCAGTGACTTTGCGGACGCCATGAACCAGCTGGGCACGATGTTCAGCGCGACGTGGCCCGAGAACGAGTTCACCAAGCAGGTGCCCAAGCCCAAGTTCGAGATCGGCCTCGGCACCGTCACAGAGGAAGGCTACGTCATCCTGTGCGGCGCCTCGATCCCCGAGCTGAAGGACTATGTGAAAGAGCTGCAAAAGGTTGGCTTCACCAAGGACTCCAGCACCACGGACGAAAGCGCCATGGGCTTCACGGTGTATTCCTACTCGGCCAACAACGGCAAGGGCTACTACGTGGAGATCGGCAACGCCATGGGCATGAGCACCATTTCGATCACCAAGGCGATGGGCTGAACCCACAACATTAAGAACAAAAAAGAAAGCCTCTTGCGGGGCTTTCTTTTTATTTGGTTGAGGGCAATCTCAGCCCTTGCGCAGCACGACCGCCGGCTCGGCGGGGGCCGCGACGCCCGCGCGCCCGTAGTGCCGCCCGCAGGTTAGCGCGGCGATGAACTGCTGCGGGTCCCCGCCAGTGACCACACCCTCCTCCGGCGTATGCGCGAGGGGCAGTAGGCCCGAGGCCTCGCCGGTCAGGCCCACGGTTTTGAAGTGCCCGTAGGCCTCCTCGACAAATGCCTTCGCGTCGCCGGACTGCTGCTTCAGCACGTCAACATGCGTACCGCCGGGGACATACACCGCGTCGTAGAGCACGCTCGCGGCCGTGGCGAAGGTCTGTCCGGCCTCCACGGTGCTGCCGTCCACGGCGGCCACAGGGCCAAGCATAGACGAAACGACGTCGTACTGCGTCCCGGCGGCGCACAGGGCCTTGGTCATGGCGTCCAGCTGGGGCCTGTCGAAGCCCTTCGCGGCCAAAATCGCCACCTTGCGCGTCTTCGGGCTCTTGACGGTGTGCTCCATGCTCAGGGCCTGCGAGGCGGGCGGGTTGGGTTTGGCCGGTGCCGCCTCCGCCGGGACGACCCCCAGGCCAGCCCCTACCGCCTTGGCCAGCTCCGTGTCGATATGCGCCAACAAATCCACCAGGTGCTGGCGGGTATCCTTATTCATGCACTTGCCCAGCTCAAATCGAAATGCGTCGACGATGTGCTTTTTCTCGAAGGGGGCCATGCTGTTCCAGAACATCGCTGGCTGGCTGAAGTGGTCGCCGAAGCTCGCGCTGCGCTCACGCACGACAGTGCCGTCCAATTTTTCCGGCAGATGGGTGAAATAGCGCTCATGACCGTTGGCCGGGTGGGGCTCGTTTTTGTTCAGCGCGTTGGGGCTATGGGCAATCTGGCCCTCGTCGAGGCCCATCTGGTGCATGCCATCGCGTTGGTTGTTGTTGACGGCCGCAAGCGGGCGGTTGATGGGAATCTGGTGGAAATTCGGGCCGCCCAGGCGGGTCAGCTGGGTATCCAGGTAGGAGAACAGGCGGCCCTGGAGCAATGGGTCGTCGGTGAAATCGATGCCGGGCACGAGGTTCGCCGGGCAGAAGGCGACCTGCTCGGTCTCGGCGAAGAAGTTGGTGACGTTCTGGTTGAGGGTCATCTTGCCCACGCGCCGCACCGGGATGAGTTCTTCGGGCCAGAGCTTGGTGGCGTCCAGGATGTCGAAGTCGAACCGGTGCTCGTCCTGCGGGTCGAGCACCTGGATGCCCAGCTCGAACTCGGCGGGATTGCCGGCCTCGATGTTGTTCCACAGGTCGCGCCGGTTGAAATCGGGGTCCTTCCCCGCGATTTTCTGGGCCTCGTCCCATACGAGGGAGTGCACGCCCAGCAGCGGCTTCCAGTGGAACTTCACAAATTTAAACTCCCCACTCGCACTTATGAATTTAAAGGTGTGAATGCCGAAGCCCTCCATCATACGGAAGCTGCGGGGCACGGCGCGGGGGGACATGAGCCAGATGACGTTGTGCAGGGTCTCCGGGGCATTGACCACGAAGTCCCAGAAGGTGTCATGGGCGGAGGCGGCCTGGGGCATCTCGTTGTTCGGCTCGGGCTTCACGGCGTGGATAAGGTCGGGGAATTTCATGGCGTCCTGGATGAAGAACACCGGCATGTTGTTGCCCACCAGGTCGTAGTTTCCCTCCTGGGTGTAAAACTTCGTGGCGAAGCCGCGCACGTCCCGCACGGTGTCGGCCGAGCCGCGGGAACCCGCTACAGTGGAAAAGCGCACGAACACCGGCGTAACGAGCTTCGGGTCGCTGAGGAAGTGCGCCTTTGTCAGGTGCGAAAGGCTCTCGTACACCTGGAAGACGCCGTGCGCGCCGAAGCCCCTTGCGTGCACCACCCGCTCGGGGATGCGCTCGTGGTCAAAGTGCGTGATCTTCTCCCGCAGGACGAAGTCCTCCAGCAGCGTCGGCCCGCGCCCGCCGGCCTTGAGGGAATCGTCGGTGTTACCCACGCCCACGCCCTGGTTGGTGGTGAGGTGCCCGCCGGCGTGGCCGGCGCGGCTGCCTTCGAGCGTGCGTACTTTCTGGTTTGGTTGCATGATGCTCCTCCTGTTGACGAAATTAGAGTGAAACGTTTTTCCTGTATAGTTTTGCCGGAAATAGGAGCATCATACAATTTTTTCAGGATTAGGTCTTGCATTTTGCCAAGGGCTGTGGTATAATGCTTTCATGCCACTGTGGCTCAATGGTAGAGCAGCGCATTCGTAATGCGCAGGTCTCTGGTTGTTGGTAAGGATGACAAGTTGAGCGCAGGAAAATCAGCCCCGTCTCCTCGGCAAGGCTCCCACGCAGCTTCAATTTAATACGCCACTGTGGCTCAATGGTAGAGCAGATCATTCGTAATGATCAGGTTGTCGGTTCGATTCCGACCAGTGGCTCCACGGCGGAA
>Ga0123353_10005441_pt1 | contig 16717 bp, 13 predicted proteins | sample TergutLab28metaG_3_FD_92763 | JGI IMG/M metagenome (GOLD analysis project Ga0123353, IMG submission 92763) | Labiotermes labralis P3 segment gut microbial communities from Petit-Saut dam, French Guiana - Lab288 P3 | ecosystem: Host-associated > Arthropoda: Insects > Digestive system > Gut ...
AGAAATATGCCGACTTCCGCCCGAGTGCTAACGACGAAACCGAGCAGCTTTCCCCGATGATGCTCGCGATATCGCGTAATATGAAGCAAAGCTGCACCGCGACCGCGAGGCTGACCAACTTCACGGAAGTCGATATGACTGACGCCATGGAGGAGTTTGCATCACGCAAAGCGACGGGACAACGCCTCTCCGTGACGGCTATGCTGATAAAAGCGTCGGCGATGGCGCTCACTGAGCATAGAATCTGCAACGCTGTTTATGACGAGCCAAACACGAAGATCATCTATCGCGGCGAAATCAACATTGGTTGTGCAGTGGACGTGCCGGGCGGGCTGCTTGTACCGACGATTCGAAATGCCGACCGGAAAACACTGCTCGAAATCTCAGAAGAGTTCGGCGCGCTTTCGCTTGCGGCGACCGAGGGCAGGCTGACGTCGGCAGACATGGCTGACGGCACCTTTACGGTCACGAGCGTCGGAATGCTGGACGTGACGTTCTTTACGCCAATCATAAACTATCCGCAGACAGCGATCCTCGGCGTAGGGAACATCCAGACGCTTCCGCGATATTTAGGCGATGATTTTTCGCAGGTACACCCGCGCAAGATAATGACCATCGGCGTTACCTACGACCACCGCGTAGTAAACGGCGCTCCCGCCGCACGCTTCCTTCAAGCCGTGCGGAATGTTCTACAGGATAAAGATACATTATTTGGATAAAATCTGTAACGGAAAAGATGGTAATAGAGTATAGATTGTGTTATAATCGGCGGAGGTTTCGGCGGCTTGCGGAGGCTTGGTTGAAGTAATAAAAACCGCAAAGAATGGCGCGGCAGGAACGCACATCTCCATGAATAACCATGTTCACGGCGGACGGGCGTTATAAATATTTATGCGTAGAAATCGCACAGAGGAGGAAAAACATGGCAATGCTTGAAGATTTAAGAAGGCGCGTACTTATCGCGGCAAGGAAACTGCGCGAGTATGATCTGATCGTAATGGCGGGAGGTACAGTCGGAGCGCGTGACCCGGAGACAGGGCTTATGGTTATAACTCCAAGCGGAATGGAGTATGAGGACCTGACCTGGGAGGACATGGTCGTTGTCGACGAGAGCCTCAAGAGGGTGGACGGCGCCCGCAAACAGTCGGTCTGCGCCGATATGTTTTGGGAGATATTCAAAGCTCGCAAGGACATTAACGGAGTTACCCATTCGCATTCCCGTTACGCGACGGCGTTCTCCTGCTGCAATATGGAGATCCCTGTAATAACGACGACACAGGGCAACCTCGTTGGCGGACCCGTACCTTGCACGAAATGGGTACACCCCGACCCCCATGAACCGGGTTATCTGCAGGACATCGTCGACGCGATTGGCACAGGGTTTGCTTGTAATCTGCGCAGTCACGGCCCGGTGGTGTGCGGCTGGACGGTCGAGGAAGCCATCGAGAACATAATCACCGTCGAGGTGACCGCAGAGACGACGTTTATTGCAAGGCAAATGGGCGAGCCGTACGTCCTGTCCCCATATGAGACGCGGCGCGCGTTCGAACACTGTAAATCCGCCGTCGGGCAAGGCTGAGCAAACGAACAAGGCGGGATGCCATATATCATGCACCCCGCGCGTAATAATGAATAATTACTTTTAGGAGGAACGAAAAATGGCAGCAAAGAAACAACCGGTGAAGATCACAGTTTACAAGAAATTCGATTGCCCGGAGCTTGACGACTATCCGGAGGGCGGATGTAAAGCAGTGCAGGTCGGCCAGGAGTTCGTGGTACAGGTAGACGGAAAAATGCCCGAAGGCTTTTGCGTCTGGGCATGGCACGATCTTTGGCCCGCAATATTGACCCTTAGGTTTGGCGGCAACCTGACATACAGCAAAACAGACGGTTTATACTGGGGTTCCTGCACGGACGGCCGTTCACCGGTAGTGTTCAAGCTGGAGCGCATAGAGGATTAGTCCTGCGCCCGTTTATCCTGACTCAAAAGGAAGGAGAAGGAATTGGACGAGTTTGTACTCGAGCTTGAGAACATAGGCAAGACGTTTTCTGGAGTGAACGTTCTGCGTAACTTCAACCTTCGCCTGAGAAAAGGAGAGGTTCACGTTCTGTTGGGCGAAAACGGCGCCGGTAAATCTACGTTAATAAAAATCATCGCAGGATACCATACGCCTGATCCGGGCGGCTCGATTCGTGTGCTTGGTAAAAATGTGGTTTTTAAAAACCCGAGGGGCGCCATCGACGCTTCAATACACACAATATATCAGGAGTTATCGCTTTGCCCCGAGATGACAGTTGCGGAAAACATAGTAATTGACAAGCAAAACAGGTTCAAGGGTTTCAATCAGAAGAAGTCAGAGTTTCGAAAGATGGCAGCGGAAGTCATGGAAAAGCTGGGACAGCCTGAAATAAAGCCTGATACGCTTGTCCGCAAGCTGTCCATCGCTCAGCAGCAGGTAGTTGAAATCGCAAAAGCCATCACCGCAAACGCAAGCATCATACTCATGGACGAGCCAACCTCGTCGATTTCACACCAGGACGCTGAGCGGCTGTTGCAACTAATTAGAAACCTGCGAGAGCAGGGCGTAACGATCATATACATATCGCACCGGCTCCATGAGATAAGCGAAATCGCCGACCGTATCACTGTGCTGCGCGACGGTGATTTTGTCGGCACGGTCGATCAAAAGGACGCGACTGACGAGCAACTCATCAGTATGATGGTCGGGCGCGATATTACGAATGTTTATCCGAAGAACGAGGTTCAGCTGGGCGACGTCGCGCTCAAACTCGAGGGCGTCTCATGCGACGGTGTTTTTTCCAACGTCTCATTTGAAGTGAGAAAGGGCGAGATATTCGGGATAGGCGGCTTAGTCGGCGCAAAAAGGACCGAAGTGCTTGAAACGATATTCGGGCTTCGGCGGGCAACAAGCGGCAGATTGTATGTAAACGGCGAGCTTTTTTCGCCGGGCAAACCGGAGGACGCGATCCGCAAGAGAATCGCGTTCGTCACGGAAGACAGGAAGAAGTCCGGACTGGTAATGTGCCTTCCTGTTTATGAGAATCTCAGCATGATAAACGCGCAAAGAAAAACCCGCTTAGGCGATATAAAGTGGAAAAGAATGCGTAAGCTGGCCGAGCGCCAGAAGGAGTCCCTGAGCATAAGGCTCAGGAGCATGGATCAGCTTATCAGAACACTTTCCGGAGGAAACCAGCAGAAGGTCGCGCTTGGCAAATGGATGGACTTCGAGCCGGATATCCTGTTGTTTGACGAGCCGACAAGAGGAGTAGACGTAGGGGCGAAGACCGAGATATACTCAATTATGGGCGAACTGGTCGCAAACGGCGTAGCTATAGTCATGGTGTCTTCCGAACTGCCCGAACTTATCAGCGTAACGGACAACATCATGGTAATGCGCGAAGGAGTCGTCAAAGGGATCGTGAAGCGCGGCGAAGCAACGCAGGAGTCGATCATGAGCCTGGCGACACTGCAAGCATAGCAAATAGGGGGATTGGAATGAAAAGCAACGCCAAAATCGGAAAGATCGCGACAGAGCTTCTGATCAGGTACAAAACGGTGCTGATCCTGGTGGTGCTTGCTGCCGTATTCGCGAGTATCAAGCCTGTTTTCCTCGACCCGCGCAACTTGATGAATATGTTTAAGCAAACAAGCTTCGTCGCTGTTACGGCGTTTGCGGCAACTTTTGTTATAACACTGGGCGGGTTGGACCTTTCAGTTGGTTCTACCGGCGCCGCCGTAGGCATCGTACTGTCTATGATGCTCAGGAACGGCGTCCCGATACCGTTAGCGCTTCTCGCGGTCCTGGCGCTTTCGATTGTATTCGGATGGTTCAACGGGTTCATTTCTGTAAAGGCGGGAATCACACCGTTTCTGGTGACGCTTTCGACCATGAACATATACAGAGGAATCGCAATGACTCTATCGCGCGGAAGGCCCATACCCATCGTAGCAAAAGATTTAACTAATGTTTTCGGAAACGGAACTGTTCTTGGAGTTCCCAATCCTGTCATAATTATTATTCTGACATTTGCATTGACATACTGGTTATTCCATCACAGCAAGTTTGGTTTTTATGTGCGATGTATCGGCGGTAATGAGGAGGCAGCGCGCGTTGCAGGTATTCCTGTAGGTAAAATAAAGATCCTTGTTTACCTACTAAGCGGCGTCTATGCCTGTATCGCGGGGCTTATCCTCGCCTCGCTAATGAACGCGGGCATGTCCGATCTTGGAAGCACCCTTGCTCTGGACGCGATCGCAGCGGTCATTCTGGGAGGCACGGCGATCACAGGCGGTTACGGTACTGTATGGGGTACGTTGGGAGGGACGCTTATTATGGGCGCCTTGAACAATGGAATGAGCCTGTTGGGCGCAAATACGTCGCAACTGATACTGGTCAAGGGAGTAGTAATAATCTTGGCGGTTTTATTGTCAAACCTGATCAACAAACAGCAAAGCAAACTATAGAGACTCAGCGAAGTATACTTTTCAGGTGCAGCCTGAAGCAAATAAATAAAACAGGAAAAATCTTAAGGAGGACAAAAAATGAAGACGAAGGTAATAAGAATACTGATGCTTGCTCTGGCTCTGTCGATGGTTCTGGGAGTCGCTGCGTGCGGCGGCGGGACGACAGATCAGCCGGACAACAGCGCCGGCAGCGGCGGGGGCGACGGCGGAGGCGACAGCGGAACCGCAGCACCGGCAGTAAACCCGAACATCCCCGACTATATCTACAAACAGCCTGCAGGGACAGTGATGGATCTCAACGCGTACTACAATGACAAAGATGCATCTCTCGAAGCCAATGTCTCGATAAGGCAAAAAGGCGGCGTCGTGAGCGTTCCCGACGTTCCCACCACACCGCTGCCGAAAGCCAACGAAAAATACACTATAGGGTTTTCAGTTTATTACACAGTCGACGAAGTCGGCGCTATGATCCTGGACTCGATGGTCGCAGCAGCCGCGGAAGCGGGAGTTACCTTGCTTGTCAATGACGCCGACTATGATCAGAACGCGCAGAATACGGCAATCGAGCAATGGATACTGCAGAAGGTGGACGGCGTTATCCTCGCGCCCTGTGATTTCTATGGCGTAAAAGAAGCGCTTGACAAACTGGCTGCAGCAGGCATCCCGGTCGTGAACATGAACCCGCCGCTTGCAGGCTCCACAGATTCGATTTTCCTGTTCGAATGCGTTGAGCAGGGCTACATTGCCGGTCAAATGCTGATCGACCATCTTAACGCTGCGGGCACTCCGCTGCAAGGAAAAGTTATATTCCAGAATCTTCCGTTCGTTCATCCTAACGCGGTGACCCGTGAGCTGGGCTTCAGAGAGGCTTTCAAGGATCATCCCGGAGTCGAGATCATAATGCTGACGGGCATATCGCCTGAAGACCATTATATCGCGTTCGAAGGCGCATTGCTGGCATACCCCGATATGATCGGCGCCTGGGGGCTTTACAGCTCCGCGACTGTCGGCATGATGAATGCAAAGCTCGCTGCGAACAGCCCTGTACCGCTGACCTCGATCGATAACGACAAGATCATACTCGCGGGCATTAAGGAAGGCAACATCATCGGCTCGGCGTGTTACTCGTCCATCGCTCCGGCATGGTGGACCATGAGCCTGATCGTAAACCTGCTCAACGGAGTCGAGATTCCGGGAGTAATGTGGGGCGAAAACGCAGCGGTCACTCCGGATAACGTTGACGCCATGTTCGCACACTACTACCCCGGACAAACCCTCGCCGAGTACATGCGCGGCAACTAAGCCAGGAATCACTTGTGTGGGCGTCACTGCGACGCCCACACAAGACATTTTACTTAAAAAGGGGATCAAGACATGAGAGTTTTAGCTTTTGGGGCGCATCCGGACGATATTGAGTTTCGTGTTGCGGGTACACTTTTTAAAATGAAAGAGCGGGGCGATGAGGTTTTCCTGTGCGTGGCAACGAACGGGGAGATTGGTTCGTATCGCATGAGCAAGGCGGAAATAGCCGCCGTTCGCAGGCAGGAAGCGCAAAACGCCGCTGATTTTCTGGGCGCGGAGCTCTTCTGGCTGAATGAGCGCGACGAGTTCCTGTTCGACGACGAGCCGACGAGGCTGAAGTTTATCGAAGTGGTCCGCAAGGCGAGGCCTGACGTCATTCTGTCGCACCCGCCATATATGGATTACAACCAGGACCATGACATAACCGGCTATCTGGCGTATCAGGCGCGTATACTGGCAACGGTGAAGCTGATCGAGACTGAAAGCCCGGTCATCGACCACATTCCGCCGATGTTTTACTGTACGCCGCACGGCATCAACGACAAGTATAAACCCGAATATTTCGTTGACATAACGGATACTTTTGAGAAAAAGAAGAAAATGTTCCTGTTCCATGACTCGCAGCAGGGTTCGTGGTGCAAGGACGCGTTCGGTGCCGACTATGTTGACGGGCTTGAGCGCGAGAACAAATATTGGGCGACAGTTTGCGGAACGCCGGGCGTAGAGTACGTCGAAGCATACGCGCTGTGCAAGGGCTGGCCGATAATCGCAGGCGCGCATAAGTTCCTTCCGTAAACAGCAACTCGTTAAGAGGTAGCAGCAGTGAATGAAAACATCCTCGAACTAAAGAACATCGGCAAGACGTTTTCCGGCGTTAACGTTCTGCGCAATGTCGGCCTGACGATCCGCCGGGGCGAAGTCCACGCGATACTCGGCGAGAACGGCGCGGGGAAATCGACGCTGATCAAAATCATCAGCGGGTACCACCAGCCGGACGCGGGGGGCGAAATCATTCTTGACGGCGTGAAGCATGAGTTCAAGTCGCCGCGCGATTCGCTCAAGGCGTCCATTTCGACGATCTACCAGGAGCTTTTGCTGTGCCCGCAAATGACTGTAGCCGAAAACATCTGTCTCCATGTGCAAGACAAGTTCAAGGGTATCCATCAGCAGAAAAAGGGATATCGCAAGTTCGCTGCCGAAATCCTTGAACGAATCGGTCATCCGGACATCGATCCAGGTATGCAAGTCTCGAGGCTCTCGATCGCGAAGCGCCAGATCGTTGAGATAGCGCGGGCCCTTTCCATCGATTCAAAGGTTCTTTTGATGGACGAGCCAACCTCGTCGATTGCCCAGCAGGACGCCGACGTCTTGTTCGACCTTATCAGGCGGCTGCGCGACCAGGGTGTGGCGATCATCTATATTTCGCACAGGCTGAGCGAAATCACGGAACTGTGCGACCGCGTCACCGTGCTTCGCGACGGCGACTATATCGGCACCCTCGAAAAGAGCGAGATCGACGTTGACAGGATCATCAACATGATGGTAGGCCGCTCGATAGAGAACATCTATCCGAAACACGACGTGAAGATCGGCGAGGTCGTCCTTCGCGTCAGCGGCCTGACGACCGGGAAGTTCAGCGATGTAAGCTTTGATGTGCATAGCGGAGAGATTTTCGGGATAAGCGGCTTGGTCGGAGCGGGGCGCACAGAGATACTCGACGCGCTGTTCGGCAGGCTCCCGATCCTTTCAGGCAGCATCGAGCTGTTCGGGAAGCCCTACATCCCGACGGATCCCGCAAACGCAATCAAAGCTGGTTTTGCGTATGTGACCGAGGACAGGCGGGCGTCAGGGCTCGTGCTCGCGCGGCCGGTCTATGAGAATGTGAATATCATCGACTTGAGGCGGATCAGGGGGTTGCGGCCGGTCAAACGTAAGCTGCTATACAGGAAGACAGAAAAGTACAAAGCCGACCTTGATATCCGGCTGAATAACATACGCCAGATCGCGTGGACGCTCTCAGGCGGCAATCAGCAAAAGGTCGTCGTCGCAAAGTGGCTGACAACTGAACCCAGGATCGTTTTATTCGACGAACCGACGCGAGGGATAGACGTCAAAGCCAAGGGCAGTATCTACGATCTCATCGGCAGCCTTGTCGACAAGGGCATTGCTGTCATTATGGTCTCAAGCGAGCTGCCCGAACTGCTCACCGTTTCCGACAGAGTCCTCGTGATGTGCGAAGGAGAGCAGACTGTCACTGTCAATACAACCGAAACCAATCAGGAGGAGATAATGCGGCATTCCATGCGGTAACTGCGGCGCCGCATTATTGCCAAAAGGAGGACCAAAATTGGACGAACAAAGGCAGCGCAGCAAAGCGATAATTAACACTTTAGTCGAGGGGCGCGCGTACGTTATCCTTGCCGTGCTCATGATCGTGTTCATTATCATTGCGCCCGATTTTATCGACCCGATAAACATCATGAATCTCATCAAGAGACAGGGGTTCATTGCCGTTGCGGCGTTTTCGGCGACATTCTTCATAACTTTGGGGGGGCTCGATCTTTCCACAGGTTCGATCGCCGCTCTTGTCGGAGTGTCTTTTGCGATGCTCATGTCCAGAACGTTCCTTGCCTTTTTACCGATAGGGCTTGCTTTGCCGATTTGTATTGTGATCGCAGTATTGGTCGGCGCCGCGGCAGGATTCGTCAACGGTTTCATTTTCGTAAAAGGAAAGATTACCCCGTTTCTGGTAACGCTCGCAACCATGAACATTTTCCGCTCGGTCGCCATACTTCTCGCTACGGGTAAAGAAATCACAATCACAAGCCGTGAGTTCACCACAATATTCTCCACGGGTCGCGTGTTCGGGGTCATCCCGAACCCGGTAATCATTGTGATCATCATGTTTGCCGTCGCCTGGTATCTGTTCGAGAGGACCAAGTTCGGCTACTATGTCAAGGCGATAGGCGGCAATCCGGAAGCCGCCCTGGTTTCGGGTATCAAGGTCGGGAAGATCAGGATCCTCACATATACGATCCACGGCGGTTTTGCAGGTCTTGCCGGGCTGATGCTTGCGGGCCTGTACAGCAGCGGCAGCCCGTCGGCGGGCATCGAGCTCTCCGTAGACGCCATCGCGGGCGTTATCCTGGGCGGCACCACTGTCGGCGGCGGCAACGGGAAGATATGGGGAACGCTTGCGGGCGTCCTGATACTCGCGGTAATCATCAACGGCATGACTATTTTAGGCGCAATGTATGATATCCAGATTCTCGTTAAGGGTATCGTAATCATTCTTGCGGTAATACTCGATAACGCGATTAACAGCCGAAAGAGACATTAGACTACTGGGAAGGGAGGTTTTTGAAGAACGAATGATTCCTGATTCACAGCAGAAAATAAATTATTTGGGAGGTATATTAATGAAAAGGTTGTTTTCAATAGCGCTCATTGTGCTCATGCTCTTTAGCGTCGTCGCATGCAGCGATCCGGCGCCTGCAACGCCCGCTACATCGCCTTCGCCGGACGCGCCAACGCCTCCGGCGCCTACACCCGCAGCGCCCGCACCAGGGGGAACCGATCCGGCGCCCGCACAGCCCGGAGAAGTCGTCGACACGGTCGACCCGACTATCCACTCGACCCTTTCGGACTTCCATTTCAACTCACCGGCAGGTTTCCCGATCAACGTCTCTGAGTTCTTCCAGAGGTACGGGCTCGACGTAAGGTCAATGATAACCAGCAGAGGCGGCGACGTCACCGTCTCCGGAGCGCCCACCAGTATGCCGAAGCCGGTCGGCGAGTTTGTGATCGGGCTCGCGATCCATAACACGACTGATATAGTCGGCAGGACGATCTTCGAGCAAATGCAGAGAGCCTGCGACGAACTCGGAGTCAAGTATGAGCTGAACGACGCCGCTATGGACCAGAACGTGCAGAACGCCGCAATCGAGCAGTGGGTCCTTGCGAAAAGAGTCGACGGCGTCATCGTTTATCCGCGCAACTACTCCGCTGTCGGCCCGGCGCTGAACGAGCTCTCCGGGGCCGGCATCCCGACACTCGTAGGTATCACCCCTCTTCAGGGCACTGCTGACGCGCTTACCCTGATCCCCAATGAGGAGATGGGCAGAGCGGCTGCGGAATACATCATCGAGGGTCTCAAGGCGGCGGGTAAAGACCCCAGCGGAACAGTACTGTTCGGAACGCTTAACATTATCCACTCCAACGTCCCCGGCCGCGAGTTCGGATTCATGCAGGTTATGGAACAGTATCCCGACATCGAGATCGTAAAGATCGAAGCCGCGGCGATCGACGCTTTCTACAACCAGACGGAGACGCTGCTCGTCCGTGACCGCGGAAGGGGCAACATCATCGGCGCGTTCGGCCTCTATAGCGGCGCTATGCTGGGTATGTCCCAGGCTATCATCTCGAACGACAGGACAGATATCATCATGGCGGGTATCGACTATGACCAGAAGGTCATGGCTGATATCAAGGCCGGAATAATCACTGCGACGATGGGGCATAACCCTGTCATAGTAGGATTCTGGAATGTAAACAACATGGTCAATATGCTCAACGGAGTCGAGATACCCGCAGTTACTCGCGTTCCTTATGACATAATCACAAAGGACAATGTGGACGCAATGTACCTCGCATACTTCCCGGGAGCCGGGACGCTCGACGAGTATATAAGCGCGAACCCATCGTAACAACACAGGCGTCCGCAAGCGAAGCCATTCGCTTGCGGACGCTCTCTTTTTTATTTTATGAGAATTGGGGGTGCCTCTAATGGAAAACAGGGGCGCGTTTTTAGTAGGTAAACAACAATATGCGATCATGGACGCCCCGATGCCCGTGATCGAAAGCGATACTGACGTCCTTGTAAAGATTGAGTACGTCGGCGTTTGCGGCGCGGACATCGATATGTGGGAAAGGGGCCGCTTTGGTATTTTCGACGTCGAGTACCCGAAGATAATCGGGCATGAGGCGTCGGGCGTGGTAGTTGAAGTCGGGAGCGCGGTCACGGACTTGAAGCCGGGCGATAAAGTAGCTCTCGAGCCGGGCGTCCCGTGCGGCAAGTGCTCCTGCTGCATCACAGGTGAGTATAACCTCTGCGGCAGCGTAGTGTTCAAAGGCGCGCCGCCCGTCACAGGGTGTAACCAACTGTATGTCACGCATCCGGCGCAGTGGTGTTTTTTGCTGCCGGATGACCTCCCAACCCGCGATGGTTCTTTGCTTGAGCCTCTCGCCGTCGGAATGCACGCGGCAAACCAGGGCGGCGTCAATATGGGCGACACTGTGGTGATCTGCGGCGGAGGTACCATCGGGCTTTGCACTCTGAACGCATGCAAGGCAAAAGGCGCGACTAAGATAATCGTAGTCGAGCAAAGCCCCGCGCGCATAGCCGCAGCAGAAAAAATGGGCGCGGTCGTCGTCGATTTTTCGAAGTTTGACGTGGCCGGGAAGGTGCTGGAGCTCACAGGCGGGCGCGGCGCGGACGTGGTTTTTGAGGCAAGCGGCAACGCGAAGTCTTTCCTGATCTGCACATCACTGGTGCGCGCCGGCGGGACTGTTGTGTGCATCGGTCTGGGTCCGGACCCGGTCATCGAGTTCGATTATCAGGCGGCGATATACAAAGAGGCGACATTCAAGACAGTCGCCAGATACAGGCACGTCTACCCGGTCTGCATAGCAGGCCTCGCAGCAGGCCTACTGAGCACAGAGGGCATAATAACCCACGAGTTCGGCTACGAAGACATCCAGGAAGCATACGAGTTCGCGTTTAACAAAAAAGATATAGCGATCAAAACGATTGTAAGGTTCTAATGGGTAAGACAGGTGACGGTTCTCAGAAACGCTGCATAAGCAGTGATTCTGAGAACCGTCACCTGTTTAACGCTAAAACGAACTTTTTACTTCTTCCAGAGTTGCTTCGTCGATGCCGAAGCTCTTGCCTGTCAGTTCTTCAGCTGCTTTTATCAGCGCTTCGGGGTTCATGTTATATTTTTTCATTATGTACTTTTTGGATGAGCCGTGGGCATAGACGTCTTGCAGGCCTACGCGCCTTAGCTTTACTCCGAGACCGTTTTCAGCGATCACTTCTGCGACACATGTGCCCAAGCCGCCGATGACGGTATGGTTTTCCATCGTGATCGCGCCGTACTTGACTTTTTGCAGTGACTCCAGAACCGCGGGGTCCGAGAAAGGCTTCAGGGTCGAAATATGCATATGCTGCACCGAGAGCCCTTTGTCCTGCAGCGCTTTTACCGCGTACATCGCTTCAATCGTGAAAATGCCGCTTGAGAAAACCGCAATGTCCGTTCCCTCGGATACCACTCTTCCTCTGTTCAGAATCATGGGTTCTTCAGCGGGGAAGAGTCTTGGGACATCGCGCCGCAGCATTCTGATATATACAGGGCCGCCCGCGGCGTCCGCCGCATCCAGAGCTGATTCTATGTCAGTTGCATCACCGACCTCAAGTATCGTCATGTTGGGAATGTTACGAAGTACCGCAACGTCGTTGGTTGCCTGGTGCGTTACGCCTCCCGGAGTAGTTATTCCCGGACAGAACGTTACGAAAACTACAGGCAGATTGGGGTATGCCACCGACATCTCGATTTGATCCAAAGTCCTGCGATACAGGAACACCGCAAAAGTATGTATAAACGGCTTCAGCCCTTCACGAGCAAAACCCGAAGCCCATCCGACAATGTTCTGCTCAGCGAGGCCAAGGTTGAAGTAACGGTCGGGGAATGTCTGAGAAAACTTCTTTACTTCGCACGAACCGCCCAGATCCGCCGAGAGCACTACGGCTTCCGGATGGAGCCCCGCCCAGCGGAGCATGTTGGCTTCATGCACATTCATTTCAATTTTCATAAGTCACTTCCTCCTCACATCGCCGCGTAGAACGCTTCGACTTCCGCCAGTTCATCTTTACCAAACGCTATATGGTGAAGATTCGGCCGCCTGCGTTCCAAAATTTGCATATCCCTTGTGCAGCTTGTTACGCAGACTACCACCAAAGGCTTGCCGGGGTGCGGCGTCGCTGCCGCCGCGGTAATGGCGTCTATGTCATGCCCGTCGATCACCACAGTCTCCGCTCCGAACGCTTTGAACCTGTCTACGAAGTTATCGGCGCACAGACTTAGGATATCCTTCGTCGCCCCCTCGCATTGCTGCCCGTTCGCGTCGAAGTAAACGACGAAGTTATCGAGCTTCATAGCCGCGGCGCTTTGAATAGCCTCCCACACTTGCCCTTCCTCGGATTCGCCGTCGGTAATGTAGCAGTAGACTTTGCCGCTGTCGCCTTTGAGCTTTCTCGCGTGAGCAGCTCCGGCTGCAATACTTATGGTCTGACCCAAGGAGCCTCCCATGTTCTCAAATCCGGGTGAATGCTCGCCGCCGAGCATTTCCAACTGCCAGCCGTCCTTGTTATAATGCTTGATAGCTTCACGGCTTAAACGGCCGCATTCAACAAGCGCTGAATACACTCCCGCCGCATAGTGAGGAGGAGAAATGTAAAACCTGTCATACTCCCCGGTGGCTGGTCCGTGGTGCAGGCCGCCTCTTTTCGCATCCATGTTGTCCGGTCCGGGAGCCCCTCTAAACGGCTCAGCCTCCATAGATCCCAAGCTCTCGCCAAGGTGCAGCACCCTCATGTACATGGTCGTAATGACCTCCGCGCTGGAGCAGGTCTGTCCCAGATACCCTCCGCCATGATCGATCACGAGCCGCAGCACTTGCTTGCGAACATTGTGCGCCGCATTGCTGATTTCCTCATTTGTGTACTTATGCGGACACTCCATAAATAAACACCGCCTTTCTGGATTTCTTTTATTAAATGTATATCTTTTCGTATTATAATAGATTTCTTTCTTTTTGTAAATACGCTGATGACAGAAAACCCTTAATAATTGTAGAAAATTCGCACATTTTATCTACTAAAATGCACGAACTTCACATATTTAGGCACAAAACACATCAAACTGTGATGTTGCAGGTCATGACTGACCGGGAGCGCGCCCCAGCAAGTAAGCGCGGAGCTTTTTCAGAACCTCGTCAAAGTTCAACGGTTTCCCAAGGTGATCGTTCATTCCGGCTTCGAGGCATCTGTCAATATCCTCCCGGAAAACGTTCGCGGTCAGTGCAATTATCGGCACATTCTTTGCTTCAGGAGAATCAAGCTCCCTTATCGCCGCTGTCGCCTTATAACCGTCCATTTCCGGCATCTGAATGTCCATGCATATCAGCTCATACTTGCCGGGAGCCTCGCTGAACATGCGGACAGCCTCAGCTCCGTTTACGGCGCAGTCGATCTGCAAAAGCGTAGGTTCAAGCAGTGTAACCATGATTTCCCGGTTAATATCAACGTCCTCCGCCAGCAATATTCTATGTCCTTCGAGCACACCGTTGATGTCTTCTTTGATATCATCATTCTTTGTTACTTCCAAGCCGACAAACTTGTTGATAATGTCTGAGATTGACGAAGGGAACAGCGGCTTTGCCATAAAATCGTCAGCGCCGGCAAGTTTGGCCTCCACCTGGATCTGGCTCCAATCCACTGCAGAGAAGATAACGACGTGCGTGGCGCCCCCGGTGGACGCCTTGGCTTTGAGCTCTTTAGTGAGCTCTATTCCGTCTATGCCCGGCATTTGCCAGTCTAAAAAATAGATGTCATATGAACCGTTTCGAGCTACAAGCTGGAGCGCTTCCTCCCCGCTTTCAGCCGTATCACAGGGTATGCCGAAATGATGCAGCACTTCTTTAAAATACGCCAGTATGTCCTGATTGTCGTCTACGACCAGGATCCTAATATCTCCCCAACTCGACAGCTTCTTTCGTTTTTCTTCTTTTGTCTCGCCCCGCTCCGCTTTATATGTAAATGAGAACACAGAGCCCTTTCCGATCTCCGCTTCGACCCAGATCCTTCCGTCCATCATTTCAACTATGCTCTTAGAAATAGAAAGCCCCAGCCCGGTCCCGCCGAATTTCCGGACAGTTCCCGCCTCCGCCTGGGTAAAGGCTTGGAACAGCTTGCTCTGCTGCTCCGGGCTGATGCCGATGCCGGAGTCGGCGACGTCAACCTGTATGGTGCATACCCCGTCCGCCTCTTCTAGAAACTTCGCTTCAAGCGCGATCGACCCCCGTTCCGGGGTGAACTTTACAGCGTTGCCAAGAAGGTTTGCGATAACCTGCGCAATCCTCTGATCGTCCCCTATCAGCACTTCCGGGATATTGCTGTCGAGTTTAACCTCGAAAGTCTGCTTTTTGCTCTCAACTCGGAAGTTGACGATGTTTACGACGCGCTGTATCATCCTCTCAAAGTCGTACTCCACCGGCGAAAGTTCAAGCTTCCCGGCTTCAATCTTCGACATATCCAGAATGTCATTAATGACGCCGAGCAGATGCGTCGACGCGTCGCTGATTTTTGACAGGCAATAGTCTTTTCGGTCGGGATCGTTTGTGGTTTTTCCTATCGCGACCATGCCTATTATCGCGTTCATAGGCGTGCGTATCTCATGGCTCATATTGGTCAGAAAATCGCCTTTCGCCCGGCTGGCGGCGCGGGTGGCTTCGATCAGCAGCCTGGATTGCGTGATATCCTTGAGCATGATTATACTGCCTATCTGCGCGTTTCGCTGGATGACCGGAGTGAATTCGACACTGACATGAGTGTTACCATATATATTCGCGTCTTCCGTGACGGTACCTTTCTTCTCCGCCGCCATGGTATTCAGATGCAGAAAAAGTTCGTAGGTGGTGCTGACAAAGTAGTTGTCGACCAGGGTTTTAAGGCTTGACCCAACTGCAATGGTCGTGTTTTCAGGAAACATGCGTATCATCGCCTTGTTGTAAGCCAGAATATGGAGTTGCTGATCAACCACCAGATACCCGTCTGATATAAGGTCGACAACGTCACGCAGAGTGATAGGCAGCGCCGTAATAAACCGATATTTCTTAAATGCGATCAAAAAGCAGAGTATAGTCATAGTGAACGCGGCCATACTAATGTTAAAGGGCAGATTTGCCAGACCGAGCGAGTACAGCACATTCGGCACAAGCGTTATCATAACTCCGAAAACGATGAGCAGCGACTGCATTGAAAAAAGGCCGGAACTGCGGGACGATGCGACGAGCAGGAACACGATCCCGACAAATATACAGCCATAGGAGTATATCGAGTGGAAGTAATAATACGCGCCGTAGACCGCTTCAGTCGAGTCAAGTGAGAAATTCACAAAGAACCAGTTATGCAGCGGGTTTGTAAATATGACAATAATGCTTGCCAGCGGGATTACCAGAAATGCGGCGTGCACCAGTCCGGGTTTCCAGTTTGAATGAAGGATCGCCTTGCCAAGAAACAAGATCGCAACAGGCGTGACACATATGCCGATGTAACACAAGTTGATGAATATCATATTCGTAGCGCCTGTAACGATTCGTGTGTCCATCTCCAGAATCGTTCCGACACACCATATGGTCATAAAGCCGATGGTAAAGAGAAACGCAGTGCGCACTTGAGACCGTTGGGTTTTCCTAACAACCACCGTTGTCATGCCCACGCACAGCAGCAGTGAAATATGCACTAACAGACTAATGATTAGATTCATTTCCGCACCTCTCCAGACCCGTTACACCCTGCTTAATCACTCCAACCCCACGCTGTAAAATCGGCTTTAAGTCTATCACAGAACGCCTATACTATCAACACAATTTGGGCGATAGTGCTGCTCAAACTATAACGATGGTCGTCATACAGTTTTTGCGTCGTGCATGCACGATAAATCTTGTATTTTCCAGTGTTTCAGGGTTGAATAAGTATGCATTTTTATTGACATAAATGTCAGATTCTGCTAGAATTGTTACACTACTGGAGGTAAACAATGTGGCTGAAATACTGGCAGCGGTAGATATTGGGACGTCAGGCGTAAA
>Ga0123353_10005442_pt1 | contig 16717 bp, 13 predicted proteins | sample TergutLab28metaG_3_FD_92763 | JGI IMG/M metagenome (GOLD analysis project Ga0123353, IMG submission 92763) | Labiotermes labralis P3 segment gut microbial communities from Petit-Saut dam, French Guiana - Lab288 P3 | ecosystem: Host-associated > Arthropoda: Insects > Digestive system > Gut ...
CCCAGGATAGAGATAGGTGGTGGACGCTTGTGAGTGCGGTAATGAACCTTCGGGTTCCGTGAAATGCGGGGAATTTCTTGACTAGCTGCAAACCAGTTAGCTTCTCAAGAAGGACTCTGCACCTTGGAGTAAGTTAGTTATATTTACTATAATAATGTTGTATGTACAAGCAGCTTACCATTACTTTTGTTGTGATTTTAAATAATATGACTTTCCTTGTTAAAGCCAAATACAAATTTAGCATGCATTAGCTTTCATGATCTCTGCTTCATGCATTAACCTTTAAATGACTGGATTGGAACTTACATTTAAGCACATGGCTTATTACAAACATAATGTTTGAACAGAAAAAGATAAAATTATGAAATACCATGGCACTCTGTGGAAAATTATAGAGATTGCGCAGCATGTCTTCAAAACGAATTCAATTTCTTTGTTGCCTATATATATATATAAAATCAATTTATAGGGGTGTTTTATGTGCATTTGTATACGTGAACATATGTCTTTGAAAATTAATTATGTGGAAATAACCAACTGTATAGAATAAGTAGCATTCTTTTGCTCCTAGTCAACTGATGGTTACTGACTAAACCACACCCATCATATCAAATACACAGTTGCCCAATAGACAAAGAACCCACTTGACGCGTGAAACACAAATCAGTACTCACACATTACCGGTCACTGCATTAATAAATTTCATACTATGTTGCAGACAAATATTTACCGAGGAGTGGCAGTTGTTGCAGCACTGGTAATTCTACTTGGCTTAGCTTTTTTTGTGTACAGGCTCATTAGGAGGCGAAGATCATCCACTTTCAGAGGTAAGCTCATTTGTATCAGTTTGCAGCCATTTAAAATAGCAACACAGACTGTACCATAGTGGTATTAATGTTCTTTGTGCTTCACGAGTTTGTATGTCTGCCATGTTCATCATATTGCAGGAAATTAAAAATTAAGTCTTTGGGGCAAGCCCCCACGGCATAAAGTTCATATCAGGTTTCATGTAAATTCGTAAACTTGTTGGGAGAATAAAACAGGGACACCCAGACAGCATAAGCTTATAGGCCCACCATGCTTGATAGGAGGTAAGACACACCAACAAAACAATGAGGGTGACATCAAAACATAAGTAGCATAGAAAGGTATAGAAAGGAACTGACATATTCTGCAAGCATAACTGGATGGGTGCAATTATTGCACGACATATACTAGTTCCATGATGTGGAAACTGTGTCAGCAGCGTAGCATGTGCCTCTATTAAGTTCACTTTAGTCAGCATGGTGGGAGATCGCAGTGGCACAGTTGTTAAAGTGCTGTGCTACAAATTGGAAGGTCGATGGTTCGATCCCAGCTGGTGTTACTGGAATTTTTCATTGACATAAAATCCTTCTGATTGCACTATGGCCCTGGCATTGACTCAGCCTCTAATGTAAATGAGTACCAGGAGCATTTCCTGGAGGTAAAAGGCGGCCAGTGCGTAAGGCTGACCTTACCACCATCCTGTGACGTCATGAAATCTGGGAACCTTAACTTCCTGGCACCTTCTGGACCACTCCAGGCCTGTAACGGGGCTGCTTTACCTTTTAGTCAACACAGTAACAGTCACCAGTAATATATGTATATCAGGCAGCCATAATAATTAGTTTATGAATACATGTTTCTAATTTCCAGATATGTCTGATGAAGAATCTCCAGATGAAACTATTGGACATGGGGGATCCTACAGTATTTCAAACCTTCCACCTATGACACAGACCAATAATTTTGCTAGCCATGGTGTGGATAATCCAACTCTGGAAACTGATTTTCCTAAGGTGTTCAAAACACTTCAGACTGCCACCAACTCTCAGATATAATTAGCAATGCAAAACAAAGTAAGATAATTGCAAACATGACAAATGTGTAAGTATGTGTGTGTATCTGAGTAAATGCACAGTTTCTGTGGATTAGTTTTCAATATGTATGTGTCTATGTATCTTCTATTGTATCCGGTGTACATTTTCTAATTAACCAACAACTATGACGGTGATAATATTAGTACAAAACAACAATAAGAAGTGAAACCAGATGTATTAATTTGATAACAATTATCTGGTTAACAGGTTGCTGAAGGACAATTACTGCACTCTGTTGCTACACAAGAAATTTTACTTACTGGTTACCTAAAATATTACTGATCTTTCCACTGCTCCTCTCATATCTTCAGTACAATGTTGTAATTATGGCTGCTCCTTTGTTATGGAGGTAATAATGATTTTATTGATGATCTATGATGATCTAATGCCCAGCAAATATAGTTTAAACCAAAAATGGCCAAGGAAAGCCATGACAAGAATTGGCCAAGTCAACCTGGGATTTAATAAAAGAGCACAGAAAAACTGGCTCTGATTGGTGTCAAATAGAACACTTTAGCTGTAAGGTGTCACATACTTGACATGTGTGCAAGGTACATGGAATACATTGATTATAATAAAGAGTATGGTTTTATGGTATAAGTAGTGTGTGTACAAGAAACAAAAGAAGCCTACCATACATGCTGGCACACCAAATATTACGGACATGATTCTTAACACGTTATTCCACATCCTTCAGTGGCAAACTAGATACACAAAATTACATTATCATATCCCCATATACTGATAGTTTAGATCAGGGCTTCAACCCACAGGAGGGCCATGTAATTTGTTAAGAGCTCTCCTGAAGGCCACACGTTTGCACATCAACAAGGTCCTTATTTACAAACAATAAGTTACGCTACAGGTATGGCTAAATGACAGGGTAGCAGGCTGTACTAAACTTGGTAAAACACAAAGAATGATTGGTTTATTGTGTGCCATCTTGGAAGTAATTAGTTATAGTTTCTAAACATTTGCTCTGTTATTTCTATAGTATAACCAACTAGATGCACCAATGTCTCAAATTTATATTATTTGGAGTAACACTCTACAAGTTTCGGACGGTCTTTCCATCCATCATCAGGAGTTCAAGACAGCAGTATCTGTTTGACATATGCCTGTTGCTGTAAGTACAGTCTTGAACTCCTGATGATGGATGGAAAGACTGTCTGAAACATGTAGAGTATTACTCCAAATAAAATAAATTTGAGACGTTGGTGCATCTACTTGGTTATTCTATAGAAACATATCATGATGTACGGCCCTATGAACATCAAATCTGTTCTGTTAATAACACTGCCACATTATATTATGGAAGACTTATTATAATATGTCTGTTAAAATGTATCAATGAAACCATTCAGGTGACCAAGGGCCACAGATACTTTTCTAGAGGGCAGCATGTTGGCTAGCCCTGGTTTATATAAAATGCCAGTTCTTACCAAACATTCCCATGTCTTCACAAACTACTATGTACATAATCAACCTCATGTGGCCACCATGTTTGAAGTTTCTCAAGACTTTTCTGTCCCCCCAGATTAGTGAACAAATAGCTCCTTAAATATGAAATTATAGCTTCCACTTATAATCACTGCATCTCATTACATAATTAATACAGCCCTAATTCAATAACCGACTAACTTTCGGTACACTTGATAAATGAAGTACACAAAAAGAACATAAGTTAGGAGATGTAAATATTCCCTTCCAAAAATAATATGCAAAGACGGTGCAAAACTGTTTGTCAACCAAGATATTACATGTCCATCTATATACATATAATCTCATTTTATTTAGTCCAAATGCAATCAAATGGAGTTTTTTTTACAAATTATTATGACCAAAAATATTACGAGGCACATCAAAATAGGCACTATATGAACATGAGATTCTTTAACTTCCTGCAGGGCCCTGAAATAAAAGAATTTTGCCAAGATTTCAAATGAAACTGCAAACTAAACACAACAGTTTGATAAAGTATTTGACATTCACATGTGAAATTATATGTAACCAACATCCGAAGTTGGCCAATAAAATTCAGTAACAACGCTTCCTTTTGGAGATTATCCCCACAGACTGCCATACACATCCCCTACTCATGCCCTGTGTCCCCATGACCGACATCTATCCCTTCTTCCTGTTTCCATCTTCAGCTCATTTAACACTTCTGAAGAGGTTCCCAAACTAAAATTTTGAAGGCTTTACAAATTTTTTCCAACCTAGATATACACTCATTCTACCTTCAACTTGCAGATTTCACCATAGAAATACTAAGTGACTTGTGTAAATCATATCCTGGGCACTTTGTTGAATAATACGAACTCCCATATACACCTATATAACTGGAAGGGACAGTCCAAACAGCAAGTGGTGTACTGTAATGCATGCTACAAGTTGTATATACTGTGACTGCCTAATGCCACTGTCATGCTGTCACAAGTGCATGGCATTTTTCATCATCTCTGCACAGCATTTATTCCTTTAAATTCCCACTGCTTCCACCTGCTTGTAAATTTCCCTGTAAAACATGCCATGGTGCTGATCCTCATCATACTGCAAGAACCTGTTTACCTTCCATTGGTCACCCACAAAATTAGTATGTGGGATGGTTATTAAACTATGATCTCTACGTGGATTTTCTTCTTCAGGCAATACTTGCTCAATTAATCGCACAATTTTAGGATTTTTTATGATACAAGACCTGCACTCACTGTTGCCGGTGTTACTGGCCATGAACTTAAGTCTGATGATGAACTGTTGATGGTAGTACAGACTGTGTTGAAACAACTTCCTCCAATATGACCTTTACACACCCAACGGAAAAAAAACACACGTTCTACACAGTGCAGCAAGAAAATAATGTGACCGATACAAAATAAAAATATGCAGCATAAGTGTAATTCCATGACAGGTACCTATGGTATGATTTCAGCAGACCAGAAAATTCTGACCCTTAGTATCATGTTAATGTTTTTATCATGTTTGACTGAGCAATACAAAACCTCAAAACTAAACATATCAACATCAAATTTTGTGATAAGTTGGAGAGCAAACCCTGCTGAAAACACTGGAAATGTTACAACTTATGGTGATACAATTCTGTCCTAAGCAAAATGGTGTGTGTTTTCAAGAAGACAGAGAGGATGTGGCAGACAATCAAATACAATCTCCAACCCAGAATTATTGGACAATATCCAATTTAAGTGGGGACTGCAGTAGCACAGTGGTTACGGTGCTGTGCTACAAATCGGAAGGTCACTGGTTTGATCCCAGATGGTGTCATTGGAATTTTTCATTGACATAATTCTTCCGATCGCAATACAGACTGGGGTCAACTCAGCCTCTAACAGAAATGAGTACAAGGAGCATTTCTTGGGGGTAAAGGCGGCCGGTGCATAAGGCTGACAACCTTACCACCATTCTGTGCTGTTGTCATGAAATCTGGGAACCTTAACTTCCTGGAACCCTTGGGCCACTCCAGGCCTGTAATGGGACTGCTTTACCTTTACCTTTTATCCAATTTAAGTGTGAAGTATGCTGGATAACATCCAAAATGGTGGTAGGTGAAATAAACATGAATGAACAACAGTAGGGTCCATAATTACCAGACTTGGGTTAAGAGAAACATTTTAGTAACGTTTATGCCCCACAATTTTTGTGATGAGGGACAAAACTGGATGCCTGAAAAAATCCTGTGCAGAAAACTGACAACAAACCTAGCTCCACCAGACACTTCGTGTTTCCTAAATTACTGTCTTACTTAAAGGTAATGAATATTGTAATAAGAATTTCTTCACCAAGATATTTATTTTTATCCAAAAATTCATGACAAACACTATTTAAAAAGAACTGTTGAAGAAAAAGCATACAGAAATAGAATTTCAAATTTAAATGTTGTTACTGCTACATATGCTTGCAACTAAGTGGTTATTTAAGGCCACAACACAGTAGATAGCTGAATATAGGAGATTATGTTTGTGACTTCTCACTTCTAACAGCATTTGTAATATCAAATGAAGTAACAGTGAAAATATCGTAAAGGTAACCGAAATGCGTTGTGTGTTTCACAATATTGTAGATAATACCAGATGATTTAACAGCGGCCTCGATCTTGAGTTCTCTTCCTTGGTGCACACTTTATTATATTGTCAACACGCAAAATCATTTCTGCTGCTTCTGCAGCTGATAACAGTACCTGCCTCTTCACAACAAATGATTCAGTAATTCCAAGCTTCTTCATACATCCAGTTTTCCCCAGATCCATATCTGAAAGAAATGTTTATTGCTATATGTTACTGAAATATCACTTTGTCAACCCCTTTGTCAGAACAGTAATGGGTTTAGAGGTACTTAAACAGGTAAGATCATTGTGCCTTTACAAGTCAATGAAATCAGAGCATACACTTGAAAAATTAAAAACACTAACATGTGACAAAACAAGTTAAGAACTGATCACAGAGCAGCTGTTAGGGACAACCAGATGTTAAATTCATTAAGAGATTCCAGTAAAGCACAGAATATTTCAACACATACTACTACATTGCAGCAACAGAACTGCAATCACTTATCATCAAGTTACCAAAAAATGAGTGATTTAACAAATGATACCCCTCCATCACTGATACTCAATACTCATGATCAATCATGCTTGATGCCCAACTCTTTCCTGCGACTCAGTGCATACCCCAAAGAGAACAAGGCCTGAACAGATTGTAAAAACTGTTTCTTCAGCATCAGTATGTACTTCAGAGAGAATACAGCCTGTTTCAACTATAACATACAAATCATAGTGACATATCACTTACATACATAGGACCTCACATACACAATCTACGATTTTAACCAGTGTCAGAATACTTTGAGAAATTTTAGTACAACTTCCAAATATGAAATTTCAGACATCAGCTTGACATGTGTAGATATGCAGATAAATTTTTACATGCCAACATGCCTAAAAATAAAGTATATTTAACAGAATTACTATTCTAAAAGTACTACAAAGAATTCTTGACAAGTTCTTAAAACTATGTGAAAGACAAAAATTATAATAAAACTGTATGGCCATTCTCAAGCAACTGAACATTTTACTGACCTAATGATTTCAAAGAAGTTTTCCATACTTTTAACATCCCCCTGTGGATCAATTTCTCCTGTGTTAGGCCTACTTACCAAGCCCAATATTGTGACATCCCTGGCTGTGAGCTGCTCGCATCTCACTAACCAGCTGAGCAGAATCGTAGCCAGCATTGTCAGCAATTGTTGTTGGCAATGTCTGCAAAGCCCTGGCAAATGATTCCATGGCTACAGAATCTTTGCCAGGTGTCTTGGCTGCCTCTGACTGCACAGCACAAGCCATCAGCATCTCGCTGCAACCTACAACACAAATAGTACTGTTTAAAACAAGTAAAATATATAAACTTGTGCCAGGAATTGCAGAATGTTGAAATAAATCTTAAACAAATATTAACAAATCCCCACAACCAAAACTCCTTCCATATAAATATTTAGTAACTTGTTAAAGCTCTTAAGAGGAAAACCTTTTACCTTCACCTAGTCAAAAGCTGTGGAGCAAATAAGCATAAAAAGAATCACATGAATTATCACTATATTCAAGGCAGCACACATAACTGAAGGAGAAAGAAGGTGAGATGGGGAAGCGTGTTACTGTACCACAATATATGAACATTATGTGAGCTATACCTCCTCCATACACAACATGAGTCTCCCTCACAGTTGCTGTTAACACACAAAGAGCATCATGAAGAGAGCGTTCAGCTTCATCAAGGATTTGTTGTGTGGCACCTCTTATCACAACTGTGCAAGCTTCACCCAATGCCACACCACCAAAACGAAGCAGTGTATCCTCACCAATCATAACCTGCAACCAGAATCTTATATCAAGACACAAGAAGATTTGTTGTCATGTATTTTATAACTTTCAAAGTTTCAACCATCACACTGTTCCTTCCATGAATGCGGTACACAAACCTGTTCAATCACATCACAATGTCCCAGTTTGACAAGCTCAGGATTATCAAATGTAGAGACAATTTCTCCCCCTGTGACCAGTGCTAAGTGTTCAATACCATCAAAGTCAGCATGTTCAATAGCCATCACACCTGCATCTGCAAACAGCTGCTCTGGGTAATTGTAGATTAACTGTCTGGAAATCCATAAAATACACAAATAATAATTTTACAAGCACAAGGTTCCACACAAACATAAACCTTCCATACGTCTGGCCTACATATTTTCTAAACAGCAGAGCAATCAACACAATGTTCATAAAAATTAAAAAGGTGGAAAACACATACACAGTACTTCAACAGTTATTGTAACATTTATTAGGTTCTTCTATGTTGTACTGATATACTTTGAAACATACAAGGTACAACCCTGAAGTTTCCAAACTCTACACAAGTTCCTCCTGTCACTTGCTGGCTAGTTTGTCTTCACTCTGAAGACTCATCTGCTTATCTGTGACAGGCAAAAAATCAAGGCCTATGACAGGAAAAATCTTTGAACTGATTCAACATTAACATTTTCACTCCTAGCAAACCCCATTGCTGCTGCACTGCAAGCCCAGCCACTTTTCATACAATTCGCAAGAAAACACAACACCCTAAAAAAAAAAAACCATGCTTGTTCATGTGCTGAGAATAAAAATTTCAAATGAGTGCCACAAACCCCATCTAGGGACTAAAGTGAAAACCATGGGGGTCAAACAGCATTCAGAACACTCATCCAATTATGTTTGAATATTGAAGAGAGTATGTCAATACCCAACCTCTACACCTCGTGCACAGTGCTCGTACAAGTCATCAACTACATAGTTCAGAATTGGCACCTAGTTTTTTTTTTTGTGTGTTCCAAGCAATGAACAAATTTATGCTTCAAAAGCAAGGAAGAAGTGAAGCAAAATGTCAAGCAGTGACGAAATGGACTGGCGGCAGAGGTCTATAACACAGGCATACAGTAACTCATCACACACTATGACAAGTGTCTGAATACTAGTGACAATTATGTAGAAAAATAACTTAAGGTCTGTAATAATAATGCATTAAATTTTTTGTTACTTTTATGGTTTATTTTTTTTCATAGTCATAGGGTCTTGACTTTCTGAAGACCCCATATTTCTCAACAGATGCTGAAAATCAAATGACATCTAATAATGTACGCTATAAGAGACAGTCAGCCTACTGTATGTTGTATGCTACATGATAATAAGTAGGTTGGAGTGACACAATTACAACACTGTGGACATATGAAGATTCTCTTGTAAAAGAAAAACTGGTAAGTAAAATTTTGTGTGACTGATGATCTCAGCCAACAAGATTCACTCCTGTTTATGCATACCAGCGACATTTCACACAACATTCTAAGAAGCGCCAAGTATGTTATGTGAAAAAAATTCAAATTATTGACAGTTTCCACATAAAAACACTAATCTCAGACAGCAGTCATTTATAACGTAAAGTCTTATCAATACATGTACTGAACAATTATACAATACAAATCTAAAACAATCACTCAACCATCTTCAGGACTCTGATCCTGTCTTTTCCATGCAATTACACTTGCTTTGACAACAAAGCTGAGAATTTTTTATAGGCTGAAAACTTCTCATTCTAGTTAATGTGAACATTGCCATTTGCTACATACCTGTTAATAAACACATTTGCATTATGTTTAAGGATCTTGTTGACTTTGTCTCGCATCTTCTCCTTCTCAGCCAATTCCAGTTCAGCAATTTTTGCCATTGAGTCAACCCGTACATGAGACCCAAAAACTTTAATTTTGTCAGTGTCCATAGGAGTATTTGCTATTAGTATGCGTGCATTCTCTACACGCTTGGGCTGGTGCACTCCCACTTTCTTGTCCAGAAGGAACCCTATATAACCACACAACTGAGACTGAATGGTGCTCATTGAGGCTTTAAGAGGTTTGTTTTATTTAGCAATACAGAAAATTCTGACACTATGCATTAAAAAATATAGCATTTCTGCTTGGAAAGCAGTAAGCTTTATGTATACAGGATCATTAACTAATGGACAGTATCAAAAAGTATCATAGTTTCTGGGTATGAGAAAATCAGAAAGGCACACACTTGTTATGGTATATTGTAAGGTATGTGTATTCTGAAGCATAACTTGCTTACAAAGAACAAAATACATGCTACCAGTTATTTAAAAGAAACTTACAGTGTACATTTCTGTGCTCTAAGTTTTGGTGATTTGTATATTCTGCATGTTTCTGTTAAGTTCCGTACAATTTTAATAAATACTGATACAAGAACCAACTGGAACATTACTTCCATTGAAGACAAAGAAAAATTATTACAGAAACTGAAAAAATCTTCAAAACTGCACTGATGAAACATCCTGTAGCAACACAGCACAGAAATGGTAATGAAGAGAAATCATCAGTATTCAAATCTGTTTGCACAAAATTTAAATAAAATATACATTCTGGATTTTAATACAATGGAATATGATGAGATCCAGAAATGGACTATTTCTGTACTTTCCATATTAACTCAAATGTCAGGTTTCTTTCATTGTGATGCCCCCCCTCATTTTTATACGACAGAACAAAAAATACTTAACTCAGCTGTAACAGGTGTATATAAAGCACTAGGTCTGTGGCAAATGTGGGCTCATTTTTTTTCATAAAAACCATCTGCTGCACAAGTCATTTCAACATAACAGACATAAAGTAAGAGACAGAGAGTATTATTTTACTGAACATGAATTACCCACACTGTTGTCTCTTCAAATACCAAACTTTTGGAACAGGATACATATGATATGTTCCTCACTTTCAATGCATAAAATAAACTTGAATTGGTCAGTTTTCCAGTGTCAATAGCAAGAAAATAACAGTACATAAAAATCGTAATACAGCCCATAATGGTAAAAAATACTGAGTTCCTTCTTTATTCATACCTTCATCGAGAAACGAATCTTCCAGTGTGCCTCCAGTTTTCTTGATGATTTGGATAGCTGAAAGATTTCCTGAACCCTTAAGCCGTAGCACTGCATCCACAGCCAACTTGGAGAAGTACTCTTTGTGCTGCGACAAGATCTTGGAGCTCAGGGTGGTACGGGCAATATTAAGGAGATCTTCATGAAACTGTGCACTGTCAGCTCTATAAGAGAACACAGTAAGAGGGAACAGAAAGTTTTAAGAAAAGTTCAAGATCATTGCTTGACCAAATGCCAGCCAATAGCAGTAAGATCTCAATTCCACTTAATCAAACTGCACAAGTTTCTTGATTTTGTTGTAAAAATGTCTGATGCAGTTATTTTTTAGATTCTCTCTAGACTGCAACATTACCGAAGTCCAAGAACCATCAAGTAAAACACCACTACAACCATCTTAAGACTGAGAGTACTGCAACATACAGCAGACTAGTACAAATCACCCATTTACCTTGCCCACTAAAAGTTACATACACAGCCAATACAATCACTTGTTGAAACAAGGATCCTACTGTCAAACTGAGGTAAATGATAAAATAATGTGAAGAAATGGAAATATGAAACTTAACTGAATGATTTATTACAATATCTTCTATAATTCATAACACTTTAAAATGTACCTAGGTTCAACAGTTTCATATTCAGCCCAGTTTATACATTTCTCAGGATTCTTAATATATGCAGAGTGAAAACACATTTGAAACAAGTTGTCAGTCATTGCTTAAAAGCACATGTTCAATTGCACACTGTACAAAATCAGCATTACCCACCAACAAGCAAACATACACTTCATAAAACAGAAAAATTAAAACCATTTACTATATTTTGGAAAACAGGAAACCATCCAGTGTAGGACAAAAGATTTGTTGTACTGGTAGTAGAGTTTGAAGTATATGTCCTTCTCATAAAACTCAGTGGTAGATTGCAAATGTTAGTAGGTGCATAAACACTGAAGCATCCAGCACGACAGCATGGTGTGTTATCACGTCACAAAAAAATGTGAATGGAAGAACTGAAAATATACCCTCTGAAAATTAATCAGTTCAGATGTTTGGAACACCAGTAATTCAGATTAATTAGATTCACTGCAAATTAAAGAACACATTCAATTGAAGAAATACTTGCTACCATTGGTTCACATTACTTTGCCTCCCTGTTTAATATTGAAATACATAAAACCTAAAACTTACCTGGTGTTTTATATGGATGCAAAACAAGATCTCTTACTTTGCAAAAAAAATTAAAATCCAGGATATTTTAACTTACATTAAAATAATAAGGAAGGGGAAAAATTACATAATAAGCAACTCACGTTGTACTCTTCACGTTTGTTAGGCTGATTAAATTATCAGACATGAGTTGTGGGATATACTGCACACATATCTGACCAGAAATGGTTGTAAAGTGGCTTACAGAGTACTGTATAAATCCAATGAAATAGATGGGAGGGATGGTGAGGGTAGGTTGGGGATTGACAGCACAGTGGTTGGGAATGATAGCAATGAGTGTGAGGAAGCTGAGAGCACTGATTATGAAGATGAACATTCTACAAAACTATAATGCTGATGACAGAGAGAGACTGATTGGTCATGGTATGTGGAATCTGGCATGAATGGTGCAGTAACTACATGAAATTAAAAGTAATATTGGTACCAATGTGCTAAAAGGCATTAAAAAATCAAACTTAATTCTTGTTATGAAATCCTGAACACATCATAGTACATGTAAATATAATGCTCATAAGCCACACATCAGTGAGCACATACATTACACTGCAGTCAAGCACAACACTTAATACTGTCTCAGACAAATTCCAAAAAGCAGAGCACAGAAGAAGTTATACAAACATAAAGCTAATAATTTCAAATGCACTGTGTCTGTTCAAGTCTGGTTTCTAATTTCTGTTTCTGCGTAACGCATTCTCCCTTGATTATAGGTCATGTTACAATGGTGTTCACTCTATTCTCACGACTGCAGGCTTTTATTGCACTACTCACCTGTTGTCCACAGCTGCAGCTTTTAAAGCATCATGCGCTACCTGAGTTGCTTTTCTCCAACCAGCTATAATAATCTGTGGATGGATCTTCTGGTCTATTAACTTCTCTGCTTCACGCAGCAACTCTGCAGCTAAAGAAATTGAATGACAAACTTTATTTAGATTTTCTATACAGTGAAGTTTAAAATTACAACTGTTCCTCTGAATAAGATAGGTTATATAAATCAACCATGAAATTTTTGTACTTATCACTCTCAATTCAACCAAAATATGTATGAACTACACCCCTCTTGATTCACTGCTGTGGTCATTATAGGGTAAACGAAAGACATGAACATAGTATTTTTTTTTTTACATATTGTCTTTCTGAAATATCACGTCATACTCACATCATTTAAATATTTACCTAGAACTGCAACAGAGGTTGTTCCATCTCCAACTTCATCATCCTGCACACGTGACATATCCACAAGAATTTTTGCTGCTGGATTATCAACACCAACTGCCTTCAAAATAGTAGCTCCATCATTAGTAATCATCACCTGGCCTTCATTCCGCCCATACGATACAAGGATCTTGTCCATCCCTTTAGGACCCAAAGTGCTCTTCACCAAGTCTCCAATGGCTACAGCTCCAACAAAACTTGAGAGCCGAGCTGTTTCTGCTTTAACTTCCTCAGCCTCATGTTTCAAGATTCTAACTGGATTTAAGGACACCTAAAAACAAGAGCAACATTTTCAATTTAATATTACTTGAATTACAAAAAAGTCTCAGAAACATACACACTGACTGAGAAAAAATATTAACTACAGTATCCCAATTACTGTGACACACATATAAAATATGGTGTTAGTGTAAAAGAAGAACTGAACACGGTAGTTTTCCACAAGTTGATAAACGAAAGTGTGTTCACAAATTCAGTCAACTTTAAAATGGTACTGGAAGTCTGAAAATGTATGACATTGAACAAAGGCGGAGACATAAACTGGAAACTGAGCCTTCAATACAATATAACAATTTCAAGATATTTTAATATAAATTTAAAGCTTGTAACACTATGCAAGACATGTACAAACAACATTCTCAGAGACATTACTCATCAAATGGTAGGCACAATGAATGCAGCATGATCACAAGACTAGAACCAGAAAGGTATACATATAATGGATGCTGAATTGTAAATAAAATGTTCTGCATCTCATACGCATCACAGCTGCACACAAACCAGACTATCCTGTTCAATTTTTTATAATCAGTTCTAACAGTGGTAAACAAGGACGCACATCTAACCACAATGGCTTGTATGACACCACCTTAAAGCTCAACAGTACTGTGAACTACTGTAAATGTGTCAGAACTGGCTGTGTGGTAAGGGCCTGGAGCGTCTGTAGAGCCATGCCCCTTTGTATGGCCACCATTTTTTATTAGCCTGCAGTCGACATTTTTTTTTAATTATACACCACTACAGGTGCTAACGTAACAAACATGTCAGAATTTTTCATAACCATCATTTCGGCGTTCATGGCAGTAAATTAATAGTAACGGTTCATACAAGGCTTCGTAGGAATATGTGATCCGAATCACACTTCAGTATGGGAACACACACAGTCATGGCACCACACACGGTCTTTTAATAAGTATACGAGTACACATACGCTAAAAATTACATGAATAAGAAAATACACGCCAGTAATATTACTAAACTTATAACTGCTCCTCAAATACAATTCTGTACTATTCTCAAAATGTACAGAATTTGGCCTCCTATGGGACATTTACTGAACACGCGGATCCTGTCCAGAGGTTATGGTAGGGGACTTAAGCTTGGCGGAAATGCATCAAATGTCTTAATGCGGCCTTGGGTTGCTGAAACAAACCAGTGCTTTCACAAAAAACATATACAGAATTTCGCAAATGGTTCTTAATTCCTGACCATGAACAATTCTCACAACTATTTAAATTTTTCCTTATACGGTATACTGATGACCGCTACTCGTGGTACTATGCCTAAACACACCCGGCTGCTTTTTGTACATTCCTTCCGCAGTTCATCCATAAATACATGTAATATTGGATACTTATATGTGTACATTCGAAACACACTTAAACACACACAAACTACAACAAACATGCCATACGTACCATTTTCTTCGACAGCAAACACTACCACAACGCAACTAACACAACGACCCACGATCTTCTATTCACGAACAAAACTTCCGTATGTATTCCATGCCATCTGTGGCCCGGATCATGGATTACAGACTGACACAATTCCTGTGTCCACAGAACATACGTGACGCCGATGTGCGTCCATGGTTTTAACCACTGATTATGCATTCTAGACGATAGGTAATGGGGTTATTTTGGTTGAGCGGTAGAGTGCGTAGTGTATATTGTGTCCACCGAGTTTTTTTTTTTATATATATTCCTGGCCCTGATTATGCGTATCTGTTTCAGTTAGAGGGATATTTTGTTGTACATGAAAGATTAAAAGTTGCACAAACTAATAATCTGTTACTGAATGTGCATGATGATTGTTTCACTGACGCGCGCTAGTAGCCTTTGCGTAATACTCCCTGTACTGCAATTTTCAGTTCTATGAATCACCGCGACATTTGTTATGAGCTTAACACTGTAAATTAACACCCATCTCGCAGAATGAAGAATTGTTGAATTTTCAGCCTGGTAGTACTTACACTGAGCTCCATGGTTTAAAATGTGAGGGTTAATGCGTATTTCTCCCAAATAGGCTCTTTTCTTCAAGTTTTCTGACAAAGATTATTATGCATTTTCCATATGCCCCATGCTGCAATGTTCACACCTTTGCCATCAAGGGACCAGAAGTTGAGGACTGTGGACTGCTTGTTGGGATTTGCCCTTTTATGCACGAGGAAATGGTCGCGGCAAGGTTGAACGCCGCAGTACCGCGGAAAGCACGCTTTAACTTCTGCCATTTGGCATACAGTGGTAGAGGAGGGCAGAAGTGACGGTGCGTAGTGAAGGAATCTTGTGTCCAAGCGGCTGACTTTTCCGTGTTCAAGGTAAAGAATTTGGTAAATGGAACGCCATTTTGAGAAAAGAATTTTGGAATTCATGGCACGTGGAGAACATAACGTATTGCTTTTCTGTCTACACGATAGTGGACAAATCTGACAATGTAGAGTGGGTCGAAAGTGTATTGATTAAAGCAGACAGTAGTTTTCGCTAATCTGAAAAGTCTGTATATCTGTGGGAAGATTGCAAAGTACAGAGCCTACAAATTTAATAGTCCTGAAACCATTTCATTAAACAAAAGTTATTAACACCTCCGGGTTTCTTTTATTCACAGTTTGCGAATTATTTTGATTCTCGTCCGGATTTTATTCTCTCCTATTAAACGTTTATGTGCCTATGTTGGTATTACAGCACGCACTTAACTTTGCTACATATTTCGGAAATTAATGGCATCATCACGTGTAGCATATACTGTACAAATCCCGAAATGCAATGCACCTCTCATATAATATAAAAGTAAAATGTAACTGAAGACTTATCGAGTATTTTTAATAAATATTTGCAGGATTACTGTCGCTGGACACTACATAACTGCGAATTTTCTCTGTTTCTCACTGTCTTCATTTTCACTTATTCATCTGCGAATACCAAATCGAGAAACATGACATTACATTGCTTTCGTAACAACAGCCTTTCACCCTTTTATCACCGACATGCATGGGTGTTCCTGTAGCGGAATAAGAATAATTTCATAAAACTGCACACTTCTAGCTACAACTGAGGCTGCAGAAGATTGGAACTTCGATACATCTATAGCGCAGATTAGAACGAAATAAGTAAGG
>Ga0123353_10005443_pt1 | contig 16716 bp, 6 predicted proteins | sample TergutLab28metaG_3_FD_92763 | JGI IMG/M metagenome (GOLD analysis project Ga0123353, IMG submission 92763) | Labiotermes labralis P3 segment gut microbial communities from Petit-Saut dam, French Guiana - Lab288 P3 | ecosystem: Host-associated > Arthropoda: Insects > Digestive system > Gut ...
CGGCAGAGGGGAGGAGACACCCGTTCCCATCCCGAACACGGAAGTGAAGGGCCCCATCGCCGAGGGTACTGCGGGGTCCGCCCGCGGGAGAGCAGGGCGCCGCCGGCGTCTTATTCAAGGGGGTCGTCAGGCTAAGGCCTGACGACCCCCTTTCTTTTTGTTTTTTGGGGACTGCGGACAACGGACTGCGGACAACGGGCAACCGCCACCGTCCGATGTCCGCCGTCCGGAGTCCACTCGCCGTGCCGCTATATAGTAATTCAACTTTGCATTGTCCTAGACGAAGGCTGGGGAACATTATTTCTACTACCCCGTCACGCTTTTGGCGTGCCACCCCTTCATCAATGAAGGGGAAGTAAGGGGCGGCCTAAGGTGGCGACGGCATCCCTGCCGTCGGACAGCAATGACAACGGCTTCCAGCCGTTGCAAAAAGCCCGACGGCAGGGATGCCGTTGCCACTAAAACTTCCCCTTCATTGATGAAGGGGTGGCACGCCAAAGGCGTGACGGGGTAGTAGAAGTAAGTTTTAAAACAGGCCTGCTATAAAAAAATCTTTTAAGCTCTGATTTTTTCGTTCCCGTTTCCGTCCGTTTGTGTTACCTTAAACCTATTAAACCGATCATGAAAAAACTGAAGGTAATTATACGGGTGCTGGGTTACGGTGCATTGGGGCTGTGCGCCCTTTTCGTCGTTGGCTGGTTTGTCCCTTTCCCGATTGAGGGGAACTGGGCAGGAGGCTGGTGCCCAAGTTGCATGTGCAATGCGCATAATTTTATGCGATACGAAAATGGGAAAATCCTGTTCATGTCGGAGCACGGAGAATCTCCTGATTGGGTCGGCACGTACCGGAAAAAAGGCTTGGGGCAGTATGAAATGGAATGGTTTGCGGAAGGGCCTGCTAAAGAAATCCCCCGTTCTGTCCGCTCAACGCTTCTCCGCTTGAAGGGGGATAATGAACCTGACGAGGAGGATACTTTTGGGGTATCATTCTGGAAGAGAAATCAGATACGTGACCCTTATCTTATCACGTGCCGAAAAATTGTGAACGACCCTGCAAGCGACTGGGTACAGAAACTTGAGCAGACCGGGGCTAAGGGATTTAACATGAGTTTCCGTGTCGCAGGAGCTGCGGGCGAACGGCTGTTTGTTTTGCGAGGAAAAGACTGGACACAACAAGAAATGGAAAAGTGGGTGAATAACTGGGCACACCACAAGCCCCTGCAAATCTATACGGCAAGCAACGAGGCTCCTGTCCATGTTATTGAAACCGTTGTGCAGAACGGTTTCGACTACCACGCCCATTCCAACCAGCAGTGGGTCGTGACGGAATGGGTTGGCGATGACCCGTCCCTGCCCGAATGGAAACGTAACAGTCCGCTAAGCTCGGACGAGGCAAATCCCGTCTGGACGAACAAGGCATTCCAGCTCATCATCCACCAGTTGCCGGACAACGACACCCCCGAAGACCCGAAAATCTATATTTGGGGGCGAAACGCAGAGACGTTCAGCACGATTAAGGAGAGCATCGAAAGGCGTCGGCATTTAAGGGAAAGCTTCACAAAGCATCTTTACCTGTATGCCGAGAACGGCGTGTTGCCCGAGGATGTGCGGCAGATGTTTGAGCCGTTCGGGATTGACTACCATGTGCTGGATGAAAAGATACTTTATCGAGGAAAGAACAGGTAGGGTGTACTTGTGTTTTAACCCAGGTTACGCATTAAAAAAGGTGGCACGGGCATTCCTGCCCGCAATAATCGGCATCACGGGCAGGAATGCCCGTGCCACCAAAAAAATTCCCCTGCACCCTCCCAAATTTTTGCTTGACGGTTTCACATCCGATAAGATAATCTTTTAATACATTTTGTACAAGTGTCTTTTGGGTCGGTGGCGAATGCCGTCGGCGGCGGAGACTGTTAGACTGGAGAGATTACGATGAGAAAGATTCGTGTTGTTGCGCTCACAAGCGTTGTTTGTTCTTTTTTTGCGGCGTCCGCGTCATTCGCAGTGGATTACACGTGGGCAGGTGGCCCGTCAGGCGACTGGAACATCCCGGCCAACTGGTTGCCCGACACGGGCACGCCGTCAACCGCCAATGACAACGCGACGTTCAACGAGGTGGCCCCTGTCGCGGTCGCCATCCCCGACACCATCACGCTCAGGCAGCTCATCGTCACAAACGCCCCCGTGACGCTCACCGTCGCCTCGGGCGCGACGCTCAACTTCTCGAACAGCGGCGGTGCCGTCATCAATGCCGGCGCAGACCTCCTCATTGACGGCGACGGCGAAATAACGTTCTCGCGCAACGGCACGTCGGAGACGGATTTCGCGGACATCCGCCCCGTCGCAGGTGTCACCGTCACCTTCGCGGCCCGCATCACAGGCCTCCCGGGGTCGGGCGTGGAGCTGAACCTGACCGGAACGATTGTCCTCACCAACCCCGGCAACTCGTTCACGGGGGTCACGCGAATGTCGGCGGCCGGTGTCATCCAGTTCACCCACCCCGGCGCGCTCGGTTTCGGCGCGATGCGGCTTGAGCAGAGCAGTCCGGCCAAATTCGCCTACACGGGTCTTAGCTCTGCCACCGTGACCAACAGCGTCCACCTCGTCGGTAACATCCCGCTGCTCGAGAACGCCGGGGACGGCGCGTTGACCCTCGACGGCCCCATCTCCGCCGTGACCACTGGCAACAAGGCGTTCACCCTCGCCTCGCCGACCGGCCAGGACATCACCCTCAACGGCCCCGTCTCCAACGGCGCCAGCCCGCAGGTCTCCCTCACCCACCTCGGCCCGGGTCTGCTCACCCTCAACAGCGCACTCACCTATTCGGGCAACACGACCCTCCGCGCCCCCTGCGTCTTCAACGGCTCCACGTCCAGCGCCACGTTCGTCGTCGAGCAAGGCGCGTCGCTGACCTTCGGCCCCACCGCCGACAACAACAGCCGCGTCACGATTGGCGCAGGCTGCTCCTTCACCATCCACAGCGGCGCAATCTTCAGGAACACCAACTTCGACATGGGCGCAAACGCCATCCTCACCATCGTCCCCGCGGCCGACTCCGCCATCACGTTCCCGCCCAACAACAACCTCAACGGCGAAAACGTCTGCTGGGTCATCCCCGCCGCCGCCAACACCTCCACCAACACATTCCCCAGCCTCAACCGCGCGGACGCCGCCTCGCTCGACATCATTGCCGACAAGCTCGGCACGCCGCAGAACACGCTCCTCATCGGCAGCTTCTCGGCCGGCCCGCTGCCGAGCTGGCTCACCGTCAACGGCACCCCCGCCGCCTACGACACCGACCTCGGCGTGGTGCCCGTCGCGACCACCCCCGCCGGCCTCGACGCGCTCGGTCCCTCGGTCATCCCCGACGACCCCCTCGCCGCCGCCGTCATCAACGCGAAAGGCACGGGCGGCGGCATCACCGTCGCCGACCCCCTCACGACCATCTTCTCCCTCACGCAGGACTGGGCGGGAGACCCTGCGGTTGTCAACCTCGGCGGACAGACGCTCGCCGCATCCGTCATTGACATCACCGCGCAAGGCAACGACCTCACCCTCACGAACGGCATCCTCACGGGTCCCGCGAATGACGGCGGCGAGTCCTTCCTCGCCCTCCGCAACTTCAGCGAGACCTCCCGCCTCTTCGTCCCCGCGGCCCTTGCCGACCCCTCCGGCACGACCCTCTCGTTCGCCAAATACGGCCCCGGCGACGTCACCCTCGGCGGCCCCGTCTCATTCAGCGGCTCGCTCTTGATTAACGCGGGCGCACTCATCCTCGACACCCCGGCCGGCGACGCCACCGTCCTCCCCAAACCCGTCAGCGGCCAAGGCAAGCTCGTCAAGGCCGGCCTCGGCGACCTCACCCTCTCCGTCACCGGCACCTACTCCGGCGGCACCGACATCCTCGGCGGCACCGTCTATCACGGCGACGCCCCCGCCGCGCTCGGCACCGGCCCCGTCACCATCAAGGCCGGCGCCGCGCTCGACATCACGAACGGCGCACGGGCCGTGGCCAACACCGTCACCGTCGAGGGCGACGGCCCGGACGGTCTCGGCGCGTTACGTAACAGCAGCCCCACCTTGGGGCAGAACAACGCGTTCTTGCGCGTCACCCTCACGGGCGACACCTCCCTCTTCTCCGCCAACCGCTTCGACGTGCGCGGCGGCGCGTTCGACTTCGGCGGGCACAGCCTCACCCTCAACGGCGGCGGCCAGTTCTCCATCGTCGGCTCCGCCATCTCGAACGTCACCTCCACGGTCGCCGTCAATGTCGTGGACGGTCTCTTCAACTTCGAGACCTCCAACTTCCAAGGCTCCCCCGCCAACCTCGCCTCCATCGCCTCCGGCGCAGGGGTCGCCCTCTACAACATGAGCTCCCCCATGCTCTGGTCGCTCCTGCTTGACGACGACGCCTACTTCCGTATCAACAGCGGCCTGATGAACACCAACCTGAACATCTGGGCGGGCCCGGTCTCGCTCGCGGGTGGCACCGCCCGCCTCAACGCCCTCGCGGACGGCTCGGCCACCATCACGGGCGCGATTTCCGGCCCCGGCGGCCTGCTCAAAGAAGGCCCCGGCTGGTTCTGGCTCCTCAACCCCGCCAACACCTACCAAGACGCCACCACCGTCACGCAAGGCAACCTCTACGCCGTCTCCCCCGCCTCCATCGGCACGTCGGGCAACCTCACCGTCACGGGCGACGGCGCATCGTTCCTCGCCCGCGCCGCCGCCGCCGGCTCCCCCGACGGCTGGACAAAACCCGAAATCGAGACCACCCTCACAGGCGGCGCCTTCATGCCCGAAACCTACTTCGGCATTGACACCTGCTATGAGGACTTCGACTACACCGCCGCCTACCCCCACACGGGCATCAAGAAACTCGGCCCCCACAAACTCACCCTCTCGGGCGCTGCCCCCGACCTCGGCGGCATCACCGTCTATGACGGCGAGCTCGACCTCACCGGTTCGGGCGACCACCGGCTCCACAGCGCCGCCCGCAACGTCTATGTCGGCGCACAGGCCGACGCCACCAAACTCGGCATCCTGCGCCTTGAAAACACCTCCCTCGACCTCACCGACCCCGGCTACAACACCCTCTCCCCCATCTTCGGGGCCGGCATCGTCGCGAACGGTCGCGGCATCATCCACATCGGCGACAACGCCCGCGCCAACGGCCGCCTCCGCCTCGGCGTCGAGGCGAACGCCTACGGTATCATCCACCAGACCTCCGGCGTGTTCACCAACATGGGCGGCACAGGCTACGGCGCCAACCTCGGCGTCAACGGTCACGCCTATTACCGCCTCGACGGCGGCCACCTCGCCCACAAAGGCTCAACCCTCTTCGGCGAGAACGACGGCTCCACCGCCATCTACGAGCAGCGCGGCGGCACCGCCCTCATCAACCCCGGCGTCGCCCCCGGCAACGGCGTCGTCGGCGACTACTACAACGGCTCGTTCAGCACGCGCCGCGGCTTCGTCCAGTTCATGCTCTCCGACGGCTCCCTCAACCTCAGCGCCCACACCTTCACCATGGGCGAATGGGGCGGCAACAACAGCGAAGGCCACGCCTCCCTCACCATCGAGAGCGGCGCGGAGATGCTCGGCGTGACCATCCTCACCCTCGCCAACCGCAACGGCGCCCCCGAGGCCTTCATCAACCTCAACGGCGGCACCCTCACCCTCACCAACAACGCCACCATCGTCAAGGGCGGCAACAACCAAGCCGGGAACACCTCACGCGCCGCCATCAACTTCGACGGCGGCACCCTGCGCGTGTCCCCCAACATCCGCACCGCCTACTCCCTCGTCCAGACGAGCGCCAACAACGCCCCCGCCCTCCTCAACGCCTTCCCCGGCGGCGCGACCCTTGACATCGCCCGCCCCACCGCCAACGTCAGGCTCGACCTCCCCCTCCGCGCCCCCGCCGGATTCGGCGTCACCGCCGTCAACCTCGACGCCAACGGCAGCGGCTACATCGCCCCCCCTGTCGTCACCTTCAGCGGCGGCAACGGCACGGGCGCCACCGCGTTCGCCGAGATTGACCTCTCCGGCAAGCTCGCCGCCATCCGCGTCACCTCCCCCGGCGTCGGCTACACCACCGCCCCCGCCGTCAGCTTCCGCGGCGGCGGCGGCACGGGCGCGGCCGCCACCGCCACCATCGGCGGCGTCATGTCCGGCGGCCTGACCAAGCTCGGCCCTGGCCTGCTCACCCTCAACGCCGAGAACACCTACATCGGCCCCACCGCCGTCGCCGACGGCACCCTGCGCCTCAACGCAGGCCCCAAGACCCTCTCCCCGGCCTCGCCCATCACCCTCACGGGCGGCACCCTCGACCTCAACGGCCTGACGGTCACCAACTACAACCCCGTCACCATCGAGGGCGGCAGCATCGTCAACGGCACCCTCGCCGCCGCCTCGTTCGCCAAGACCGGCCCCGGCGCTGCCTCCCTCTCCGCCACCCTCGCCGCCGTCGTCTCCCCGGCCGCCATGCGCGAGGCCTTCATCCAGTCCCTCGGCCCCATCGTGTGGTACGACCCCTCCGACGCCTCTTCCGACAACATGACCCTCGACGAAGGCCGCGTCACCCGCCTCCGCAACAAAGGCACCGCCGGCCCCAGCCTCGACGCGATCCCCCGCCCCAGCGGCACCGGCCCGCGCCTCATGTCCGGCGTCGGCGTCTCCTGCGCCCCGTTCGGCGCGAACGTCCTCAGGGTGGATACCGCCGAAGCCCCCATGACCACGGCCGGCAACGTCCCCATCACGGGCAGCCAGCCGCGCACCCTCATCGCCATGCTCGCCCGCGACAACGGCCAGTCCGGCGTCCCTACCGGCCGCGCCAGCGTCTCCATCGGCAGCGGCACGAACACCCAGGGCTTCGAGATCGGCAACGACAGCGGCAAGACCTACCTCTCCGCCCTCTCCCTCGACCTCAACTTCGACGGGACCGCCGGCTACGCCATCCCCCCTGTTGACCGCCTCACCTTCATGGCCGCCGCCAACAACGGCAACGACCCCGCCCGCGATATGCAAATCTGGCGCAGCATCGGCCCGGACGCCGCCTTCGACACAAGGTCCGGCTCGTGGACTACCCCCATCAACACCGCCACCGGCCCCTTCAAAATCTGCTGGCGCGACAACAGCAACCTCTACCGGGGCTGGATCGGCGAAGTCCTCCTCTTCGACCGCATCCTCACCGCCGACGAGATGGCTAAGCTCAAGGACACCCTCACCGCCAAATGGCTCACCGACGGCGACGACGGCGGCGAGGCCGCCGCCATCCCCCCCGTCGCGGTTGAAGACGGCACCCTCATCCTCGCCCCCATCATCAACGAGGACACCATCGCCGCCCTCAACCCCATCCTGTGGTACGACCCCTCCGACACCACCCCCGCCAACATGACCCTCGCCAGCGGCCGCGTCACCTGGCTCCGCAACAAAGGCACCGCCGGTCCCGGCCTCGACGCCATCCCCTTCAACAGCGGCGCCGGCCCGTTCCTCCAGACCCTCCAGACCTCCCCGGCCACCCCCTCGCCGCAGGGCGCGGCCCTCCTGTCCATTGACAACGCCGGCGGCGCCATGACCACCGCCGCCCACGTCCCCATCACCGGCAACGCCCCGCGCACCCTCATCGCCCTGCTCGCCCGCAACCCCAGCCGCGTCTGCGTCGGTATCGGCGACGGCGACCGCACGACGTTCGAGATCGGCAACGACCCCGCCAAAACCTACCTCACCGGCCGCACCCTCGACCTCGACTTCGTGCCGGTCGACGGCATCCCCGACCCCGACCAGCTCACCTTCATCGCCGCCGCCAACGGCCACAACGGCAACTTCTGGCGTGACGTCCAGATCTGGCGCTGCCTCGGCACGGACGCGCCCCTCGAGACCAAGACCACCACATGGAACAACGACGTGAACATCACCTCCGCCCCGTTCAGCCTCAGCCGCCGCGGCGGCACCGCCAACACAGGCGGCAAGGTCGCCGAGGTTCTCCTCTTCGACCGAGTCCTCAACGAGGCCGAGCTTGCCGACGTCAAAAACTACCTTATCATCAAATGGGTTTCCGGCAGCCAATCCGACGGCACCGAGTTTGACGGCGTGACCTTCGACGTCTCTGTCGGGGCCACCCTCGACCTTGGCGGCAACGAGCGCAGCGGCATCACCGTCACAGGCAGCGGTGCCATCGTCAACGGCACACTTGGCGACGGCTTCATCATCAGCCCCGCCGGAGACGACGCCATCGGCGAACTCGCCTTTGACAACGTCACCTTCGGCGTAGGCACGGAATACCGCCTCACAACCATCGGCAACGACAGCGACTGCATCCTCGTGGACGGCGACCTCAGCGCACTCACGATTGTCCCCGCCACGGACGACCCGCCCACGGGCAAATCCTACGTCATTGCCACGGGGAACATCACGGGCAGACCCACGCTCGACGGCTTCCCCAGCAAGTACAAGCTTCTCAAACAAGGCAACGACCTCCTGCTCACCAGCACCGGCGGCACCGTGTTGATTTTGAGGTAGTAGGGTTTAATCCAGATTACGCGTTAGGAGAAACGGTGGTATTTGGATATGGAGTGCGGCGGCTTGCCGCCGCTTTTAACCGCAGGGGCTCGCCCCTGTGCCGCCAACGGGGGCGAGCCCCCGTTGAGAAAGCGGCGGCAAGCCGCCGCACGCCATATCCTAAAACGGTCATTTCCCCCTAATGCGTAATCTGGGTTCAACAATGTCAAGGGGAGTCACTCCCTCACTTGACCATCAGCACCGTGGGACCGACGACGCGCACGGTGAAATTTGTCGTAAACGTGACATCTAAATGTACAGGTACGGGGTAGAGACTGTTTATCGTCGTATTGTCGCCAAGCTGACCGTATCCATTGCCGCCCCATGCCCAGAGGCTACCGTCCGTCTTACGCGCCATGACGAAAACACTAGTGGTCGAGACGTCTGTCCAGTCTTCGTCCTTCCCGATCTGGACAGGTTCGTAACGGTCTATCCTCGTACCGTCGCCAAGTTGACCATACCAATTGTCACCCCACGCCCAGAGTGTGCCGTTTGTTTTGAGTGCCAGAGTGTAGTTGAAAACATAATAAGGGTCGTTGAAATAACCGTCACCACCAGCCGCGACAGCTGCCCAGTCGGTATCTGTTCCGATCTGGAGGGGGGCGTTGGTGCTAGTCAGGGTGCCGTTACCGAACGCACCGCAACGGTTGTTACCCCATGCCCAGAGTGTGCCGTTCGTTTTGAGCGCGACGGTATGTTCGAAACCGGGCGCGACAGCGTACCAGTCGGTGTTTGTACCGATTTGGACTGGCTCGTGGCGGTTTGTCCCCTTTGTGCCGTCGCCAAGCTGGCCAGAGTGGTTGTTACCCCATGCCCAGAGTGTGCCGTTTGTCTTGATGGCCATAGTACATGAGAATCCCGCCGCGGCGATTGCCCAGTCATTGGTACCTTCGGTGATAGGAACAGGTGAGTTGGTGCTGGTTGTGGTACTGTCACCAAGCTGACCATCCCGATTGTCACCCCATGCCCAGAGGCTACCGTCTGTCTTGAGTGCGGCGGTGTGGGTGTATGCGGAGACGACTGCCCAGTCGGTGTCTGTTCCGATCTGGATGGGGGTGTTGGTGCTGGTCAGAGGACCGTCACCAAGCTGACCGTCTTTATTGTCGCCCCATGCCCAAAGGGTACCATTCGTCGTGAGCGCAGCGGTGTAGTAATAATAGATGTAATAATAGTAGTAGTCGTAGTAATAGTCATAATAATAATCGTAAGAATAGTCGTAGGTGTCCCAGTCGAGGGGAAAGCTCTCCCAGTAGCCACCCGCAGAGACGATCCCCCAATCGTTGGTGTCTCCACTGATAAGGACAGGCACATTAGTGCCCTCTCTCGTGCCATTGCCAAGCTGGCCAGTGCTGTTGTCGCCCCACGTCCAGAGCGTGCCATCCTCTAAGATGGCTGCTGTGTGCATAGGACCCGCAGAAAAGTTGGTCACCGAACCGCCGACGATTGTCGCAGAGAGGACGGCTCGCCCTGTATTCGTTGTGTAGAGCGTATTGTTAGTGATGGTCGCGCCCGTGTTACCCGCGTCCTTGACAGTCCAGATGATGTTCGTATGCGTGGCATCCTTGGGGATGACCGTGCCGGAGAGAGGGAGCGGTATGCCATTCGTGGCAATTGACGGGAGGTCAATAATGTCGGTGACTTTGCTAATATCAAAATCCTGCGGGTACGCCACATTTGCCGTGAGTGTGAGCAGGGTTGCCAGTGCGATTGTGATGGGCGGTTTCTGTTTCATGGTTTTTCCTTGTTTATTCGGTGAGCCATTTCCAGTCATGGATGATCCAGCGACCAGACCACGCATCACGGATGATGGTGACGAGGGCGCGTTGGTCGGCGAGGACGATCGGGCGGTTGGGCGTGGAGGTACGCGAGAGGGTCTGCGCCGCGACAACGACCATATAGACATTTTGGCGGAACGAGACCTTATCAACCAGTCCGCGCGTGATGTCCTCCATGTAGTCGTGGCGTTCGTGATAACGTTCATTTAGTTTTTGTTCGAGGTCACCCCGTATCCCGTCTAGCTTGAGCCGTTCAGGAGAGGAAAGCTCGTCTTGAAACTTGTCAATCGAGAGGAGCATGGGCATCATATCCGCATACGATTTCCAGCCCATGCTGAACGGCGCGGCGGTCAAGGCGTTGGTGTAAACATCCGTCATCTCGTAAATGTTGGTGATGTCGTCTTTGAGGTCCCAGAGGTTCTCTGTGTTTATCTCGCTGGTGATGGCGTTTGTCCTGATCCAGCCAGCCTGAATGTCCGAGAGGAGCGTCTTGGCGACAGGATCGAGCTGGGTGTTGGCCTGCACGAGACCGTACTTGGGGCGGTTGGTGGGGGCGATGGTGAACATATCGAGCAGGGACGCGCCGGAGCGTGTGGCGAACGTGACGGTATCGTACGTGAGCATCTCGTTAGGGCCAACCCGTCCATCTCTATTACGGCGATAGTCCCGATATGGCACATAGACGTGCCCGATGTCGCCGATGGATTGGAACGGCTCCCGTGTCACAATGAACGGCAGCTCCTTCACGGCCCAGTTATAGTTCTCCAAGTCCATAGCATCCCTGTCCCTCGGCAGGTTGTAGCGCATGACATCATCGTACAGTGAAGAGCCGGGGTTGTCCCCTCCCTCGTCAGGAACCTCGGGCATATCCCACGGGATCCACTGAGAGTCCCATGCATTGCGGCGCGGGTCGGGCGCATAGCAGAGACCAGGGGAATTCCACGCCATGGGCAGGAAATCCCCTTCTTGGTTTCGGAGCAGCAACGCCTCATCAACGATGCAGCCAGCCTCATCGCCATTGTCGAGATAGACGTGGCCCACCCTGTCGTTACGCTCGTTGATGCTCTCGGGGTCCTCCAGCGCGACGGCGGGGCTGACCCATAGACGGTAGTCTTTCGCTCCCAATGGGAAGTAGTTTGTGACGATCACAGATATTTCCCTCCCGCCATCTCCTCCTCCTGGCGGAAGGAGCGGGACGGGTCCACGCACACCCGACCCAGGGGGTGGGGGAGGAATACGTATCTCCTCAATCTCTTGGAAGCACACATACGTCTTTGGGAAGATGGTATAATAGACCCCGTAGGTTTCGCGGGAGTCTCTGCAATCGGTGACGATCACATATTCGTTGTCAATCCCGGACGGGGCGGGCATGACCGTTTTTGACCCTGCGCCGCCCCCCCATCCATCATCACCCTCTGGGGGTGGGAGGGGGAAGTAGTTTATGCCTGGCCTGCCCCCGTGGCGGGTGGGGGTCTGATGGGAGCGCGTGAGCTTGTTGATACTGTCAAGGTTGTAATTGAAAAACTGGAACAGCATATTATCCCAAAAGTCGTTCGCGCCGGGTTTGAACATGAGGAACTCCCGAAGAGCTGTGAGGGTGTTTTTAGGCATCAGGTCGAATACCCCCTCCAGAATATCCCACATATACCCCACCCCCTCTCTCGGTAGGGGCAGGACATTCGGGTCAACCTCGTAATCAACAAAGAGGGTTCCCGCCGAGACGGATGCGGTGTAGTTTGTACCGAGGCGCAACAATTCGAGCGAGGTTATCCCGCTGTTCGTCGTCACGCTGCTCTCTGTCAGCATCCAAGCGTAATTAGTCCCTGTACCCCAATCTGTATAGGAGGTTCCGAATATATTCGTTCTTGTTGTATATGCCGTCCACTCCGCCGTCATGTTCTCGATGATTAGTGTGACCGTCTGCGGCGCCTCATACGCCATTGAGAGCGAAACGAGGTTGTCGAAAACCCACCTCTCTCCAGGTGTAGGGCTTTCAGGGGCGGGTGGCCCGAAGGAGACGTTGGGGGAGCTCGCCTCGGTGAGCCGGGTTGAGATACCCGTGTCCCATGTCAGGCGGGGGTTGGCTCCACCCCGCCCCGAGGATACGCCCGTCAGCCTGTTGGTCTTGGTCACGGTCACAAACGTACCGGGGTTGTCAGGAAGGTCTTCCTCCTCCGTGTCGTACAGCCATGTGATGTAGTAGTTGGTCACCACGACACCTTCGGCATAGCCGTTGTCGGTCTCAGGGAAGAAGGCCTGCCAGATGGGCGTGTTCGTGATGCTGAAGTCATTCTCGTCGCCCAAAGCCTTCCAAGAGTCGTGATCATCCATGTCATCCGTGAACCACTTCTCCTTGTCGCCCGTGATGACCTGCCACAGGGGGTGGTCCTCCTTGCGTTGTTCCCACACCCATCCCCTCCGCTGGTCATAGTAGTAGTCGAACCTGACAGTCTGGGCCGACGAATAGATGTTCAGGAACTTGTTGCTGACACTGCTGGTACGGTACTGCTGCCCCCACCACTCGAAAAAGAGTTGCATGGAGGTGTAGTCTCTTCCCGCGTCCCGCCAATTGAACCAGTCCGTCACTTCGCCCGCAGTCCATGCGCGATTCGTCGTGGTGAGCGCCTCCATCTCGTTGGTGACGACCCCGACGTAACACCATGCGTTCTCGGGCGGCTCGTGCGGCGCGAACGGGTACCACAGTTCGACGGCCACGGCGTAGTGGTTGGAGAGTGTGCCGTCCGTCGGCAGGCCGTAATAGTCGTAGGGGTCTTTCGGACTGTCGGGGTGCTTCTCACCGGTGTCCCCATCGAAGATGTTGAAGACATGTACCTTGTTGATGAGCGGCACGTCCTTGAGGGCGTAATCCGTGCGGCTGTAGATGTCTATGTCCGGGTTGGGGTTGTCGTCCGTCGGGAAGTCGGAGACCCTCGGGACACGGCCCGCGTCAATCTGGTTCGCGACCGTCCACGCGAAGGCCGAGAACGGGGTGGGGATACGGCGGGGGTCGTTGGGGTCTTCCTCATGGAGGGACAGGTGCATCAGGAACGCCACGGGTTCGAGCCAGTTGACGCGGAAGTCCGCATCGTTGTACCATGGCGTTGCATCAAGCGGGATGGAGGGGATCAACGTACCATCCTCGTCTCGCATCTGGCAGAAATTCGTGATGCTGTTGATGTTGAACTTGTGGTAATTGGCGTTCTCTTTGCAGTCGAAAAATATTTCACTCAACGCCTCGCGCGTGAGTCCGTTCAGGTTCATGTCCCCCCACGCGTTGAAGCTGTGGCGGCCGAGCGTGGGGCTGGTCTCGAAGCAGTCGTAGTGCAGAGGGTAAGTGTCGGGTCCGGGGTCGTATGACAGGAACCCGAACGGAGATTCATGCGGGATGGTATAGGCGACGATATCCTCCAGGTTTGTGAAAATGCCCGAACCCTGCACGCTGTTGACCCAATTGGTGACATCCGCCTGGCTGAAGCAGACGGCGGCGATCTTATCGCTGGTCGGGCCGCGGTTCTCGCCGGAACTGTTCATGCCGAAATGGTTCACGTCGAACAGGCTGGAACAGTTGAACGCCACAAAGGCCACGCGCGACAGGGGCAACGTCAGCTTCATGTCAACACTGGCGTTGGCGAGAAGGTCAATCTCGTGCCAGCCGCTCCTGAAGAGCGGCGGCACCTGCGATTGCAGCCGTTCGGCCAAGGCTTGGTCGTTCGTGAGGACGGGCGGCAACAGGCGCAGGACCTGCGGCGTAAGGAGATTGACGTACGCCTCGGGGGTCTCCTGCAACGTCGGGGAGGCCAGCACGTTCTCTGCCTGAAACTCAATGAGGCTTGCGTCAACAAATCCGTTTGTGGCGCAGTAATCTTCCGTGAACCACACGGGACCGATGGGCGCAAGACGGAACTGGTTGAGCTTGTTGTCGTAACTCGCCCACGCGGTGGAATCCTCCTCCTTGAAATCGCCCGTGTAGTTCGGGTAGGTCATGGACTCCTCGATGACGCGCATGGCAAGGGCGATGGCCTCTTCGATATGGTTCCGTGCGGTGGCGCGGTGCTGGTCGCTCGCATGGGTCTGGCGGCCGATGCGCGACGACACGAAGAACGCGGCGATGATTACACTCAGCACCGTCAGGATGCCCAGCGTCACCACCAGCGTCGCGCCGGAGCAGGGATTCTTTTTTCTCACACAACGGCACGAAGGATACAACGTTTTTTTTCCTGTTTCCTTTGACCACTTAAAAAAACTCATAAACCAGCCCCCCTTTTCGCCGGGAACGTAATCCGTTTGGAAGACCGCACCCCAAGGAATTCGCGCTTCAAATCCGCGCGTGGGGTGTTGTCATTTTGCAACGCCGCGCGCGTGTTCCAGTCCTCGTCATTGTAGAGGATAATCGCGACATCCAGAAAGTCCGGCACAGCAAGTGCCTCGCACAGCCAGAAGAAATTCAGCGGCTTGCTGGGGTCTGGCGCAGGCTCGGCAATGCTGCCTAGCACGAATGGGGGCTGGCTCAGCACGGCGGGCGGGAGGGTCGCCAGTATCGCGAAGTCGCACCTGTCCGCGAGCAGGCTGTGCTGGCCCTCGCTTGGTGGTTCCCCGCCTCGGTACCAGTTAAGCTTAGCCGAAAGCTCGGTTGCCAGTTGCTTTCCTCTTGCGATCAAAAGGGCGCTCGCCGTATCCTCGGCGTTATCCACCCACGAGTCGCGGACCAGTGGATAGACGTGACGCGACAAGCAGTTGCTGTAGCAGACGTAAAACACGGCATCCAGCGAGATGCGCTGGGAAGGGTCTTCATCCGAAAGGGGTGTCCTGGGCGACGCATGGCGGGTAAAGCACAGCACGACCTGCGCATCATCTCGCGTTGAGGCGTTGGGGGTAATCTGGGCGTTCCGCAAAATCGTCTGCAACACGGTCTGCGGCGTGTCCGTCGTAGCGTTCACGGTGGGTTGCGTACCCATATCCATGGGGCAGTCCAGCACGAAGCTCGGCCTGTTCATCTCTCCCTCGTCCGGCACGATTCCCTTGTCCGCGACGGCCTGATAGAAATCATTCGCGAGGATGTCCATCACCGTCTCGCTGCGGGCCTGCAACTGCTTGGACGACTGCTCCGGCAGCCACAGGCGCGTCACCATGCGGAACACGCTCATCAGCATCGCGAAGATGATGACGAACAGCGCGAGCGCACTGACAAGCTCAATCATCGTCAGGCCCGTTTTACGGCTCATGGCATCCCCCCTGTGTTTGAAAGGGTTGTGGTGAAGATGCGCGGGTTGCTCGAGGCCGTGAGGCCGTCAGGGTAAATATAGAGGAGCACCTGCTTGGCGGTGGTGTTCCCTGCGGCGGGCGAGTAATAACGGTAGTCGTTCACATTATTGATTTCCAGGCGGTAAAGCGGGTTCCAGCTGGCAAGGGAAATAACATCCTTGTTATACGCCCTGACAAGCCCGACATCCTGAATGGTATAGAGGTCGTCCCCAGGGGAGGGCTGGATAAAGTCATCCACAATTTTGATCAGCGGCACATCGTTGGTGACCATAGACCTCATGCCCCCGACGGGCGGGAACAAGAGCCGCCCGTTGCTGTCCCACAGCGGCAACGGCGGATCCCCCCGCAACTGCGCCTCTTGGTTCCAGAGCCTGTTCCAGTGGTTGAGCACCAGTGATGACGACGGGTCGCCGTCGGCGGGGTCATCACCGCCGACGGACACATACTGCCCGATTGTGCGGGCCTCGTTGATGTAAATCGCGTTCACGGCGCGGAGGGTCTCGAAGATGGCGTCCGCCATCATCGCGCAACGGCGGTCATTCTCCGCCTCGCGCGACGATTCCATCGCAAGCCTCCCCAGCCCGAACAGCGCGATCAACCCGAGCCCAATGGCCAGCAACGCCAACGCCGTCTCCACGAGGGTGAACCCGCTTGATATTTTTTTGACAGGATTAACAGGATTGACAGGATTTAAAATTTTCTCGCAAAGGCGCAAAGGCGCAAAGGGCATTGTTTTATTTTGGACAGGATTGCATTGCTGTAGGGTTGAAAAATGTTCAGCCTCTATACCTAATCCTGTCAAAAAAAGATTATCATCCGCTTTCACCTTTGCGTCTTTGCGTCTTTGCGAGAGAATTTCCCGAAGCGCACCCCACTTGGACATTGGGCATTCCGTGTTGGATATTGGATATTCAAAATAATTACTCATGGTATATCCTCCTCCTTAAGCGTCGTGACCGTTCTCCCTGCTAGGATGGTGGCAAATGTCTGTGGGAGCAGTGTGCGGTAAGGCTCTGGCAATGTGTCGGCGAGGGCATGGAAAACGGCGGTGTCGAAAAGGCCGTTCTCACACATCACACGGACGAAGTCTATGTCTTTCGCGCGGTGGGCGGCGAGC
>Ga0123353_10005444_pt1 | contig 16715 bp, 16 predicted proteins | sample TergutLab28metaG_3_FD_92763 | JGI IMG/M metagenome (GOLD analysis project Ga0123353, IMG submission 92763) | Labiotermes labralis P3 segment gut microbial communities from Petit-Saut dam, French Guiana - Lab288 P3 | ecosystem: Host-associated > Arthropoda: Insects > Digestive system > Gut ...
AACGTGGTAAGATCAACGGAAATAACCGCAGAGAGCGCGGGAGACACAGAGGGGGAAGCGTCATTCCCAATTCTCTCCGCGCTCTCTGCGGTTATTTCCTTAAGCTGTCCACCCTCCAAAGGATTTTGCGCTATCCGCTCCACGGCTTGCCGGAGACGCTCCTCTTTGGAAGCATACGTCAACGGCAACGGGGCATCCCGGAACACGTTTCCCACAAACCCGACACCAACCGCCACTGCGGACATAATCCACAATGTGGACAAATCACCGAGGAACGTTTTCAAGTGTGGTTTCATTTTTTTAACCGCAGAGAACACAGAGGCTTTTGAACAGTCACTTTAGAATTCTTACATTTTAGAAATTTAGAACTTTTCACTTCTTACCTTTTACCTATTCCTTACTCCTTACTACTTACTACTTTTGCTCTAGTGCTTCTTTCTGCCCTTGCGCCTGCTCCAGCATCTTGTCTAAAACTTTCTTCAGCGCATCCACGTCATTGGGCAATGTATTTGCAGTTGTGACCGTGTACTCTATTTTCCTGACTTCGTCAATCACTGCGCATCCCGCCGGCAAAGCTTTGCTAAAGATGGACACATCCTCTACAGTATCGAGCAATCGGAGTGTTTTAGGATCAACAGAAATCACCGACTTATGCGACAAACTTCCGTCATTTGGTTGTCGCTCGGTTGCGACCATCCGAAGAGGTATCCAAAAGCCAGAGCATTCCACATGCCCCGAAAATTCCTGCGTGTCCCGCGCGATCATTTCATTATTCTTGTTCGGATAATAACGAACAAACTTTCTAAGGACACCGGTATCCTTTGAAAACTCAAACCTGTTCAAAGCCTTTGCAAACGGCACGGCCTCAATGGTTATCGTGTCCCTGTCAAGGATACTGGCTTGGGGGTTCTGTTCTGGAACAGTTTTCGCAAAAGGACGCAAATACACATTGGCATAAGACGTATCGTAACAAAACGTTACAAAAGAAGGCGTTATTGGCTGGCTTGAAATCACGGCTTCCCCTGGATGTTCGTACAAGCCCGCACCTAAGGCACGAAACCCTGGCTCGTTAAACGTAAGCCTCTCCCATTCCACAAACTCTTTTCCGTCCCACATTTTCACAATAAAACTCGAAGCATCTGCATCATTTGGCGGTGGGCGATAATACGTTACTTCTTCGCGATACTTCCCTGTCTCCGCATCAAACACGAGATGCACATCTACTTTGACAAAACGCATTTTGCCCCCGTCATCGGCCTCTGCACTTTCAGAATACCTCACATCAAGGACTTTCCGTCCAAGCGAGTTTCTTTCAAATAGCGGCAAAAACGCTTGGACATCTAGCGTTTCACCTTTTGCCCAAACACAGGGTAGAGCAAAAGAAATACCCAAGATAATCGCACATAACCTTATAACATAGACCATGTTTTTGATTGACCTTTTCACGCAACACCCCTTGTAAGCATATTAAGCAACTCCTATTTCACTTTATCCACCTTGGTCTATAACTGCCTGACATTCAGCGGGGGTCTCGGTAGGCCTTTGCTCATAAGTAAGTCTCTTACCACAATCTTCGCCCAGATAATAATGACGTTGTCTTGGATTTTCAACCCAAACCCAAGCACCTCCAGGCGTAAGTTCGCATGTAAAGCTCAGTTTCCTACATAAAAACCTGGTATCAATATCAGTCACACGCACTGAAAGTTCCACATCTGTAAGAGCTGGCTTTCTAATATTCCAACCTCCCTTTACGCAACTCCAAGAGTTTGTGTCACCTTCTTTACAGTTCTGATTCCGCACAATAGAAACAGGATGACAAGTTCCTTCTCCTTGGTAACGCTCATAACAGTTCATCCAACCATCATTATTCCCGAGTCCCCGAATCTCTAGTTTATCCTGCTCACTCAAAACGCGCCCTTCCGGTATGATTAAGAAAGCACAAACGCAAACTAGCATAACTACAACTACGACAACACCATTTAAGCCAATCTTCTTCATCATCATTTCCTCGTTTTCGGAAACCCCTAAAAGTCCCCTTGATTAATTTGATGGGATGTACAATAGCATACTGATAGCACATTGTCAAATGGAAAATTCCCAAATAAACACAAACGCGGTACGTCATAATAACGGACACCGAAAGCCACCTTCGGGGTCCGCGGCAAAAGACCGCTTCGGTCAAATGCCCGGACACCGTACAATGGAAGGATGAAATTCAACGCCATGGACAGTTTCAGGGATAACCTCCCCCGCCACCGCCGGCGCTACGCCGCGCTGCGCACGAAGAGAGCCCGCACGCGCTTCCTCGGTCACCTGACCGCCACGCTGGGCATCGACCGCAAGTACCTCATCAGGCTGCTGGGCGGCAAGCGCGGCTACAAGCCCCGCCGCGGCCGCATCTACACGCAAAGCGCGCGCGGCCTGCTCGCCGCGTTATGGCGCGCGGCCGGCCGCCCCTGCGCCGAGTACCTCAGGCCCATGCTCGCGAAGCTCGCGGCCGACTACGCCGCGCTGGGCCACGCCGTCGCGCCGGAGGACCTCGCGCAGACACTCCGGATGAGCGCGTCCACCATCGGCCGCGCCATCCGCGCCCAGCCCCCCGGGTCCCGCGCCGGGCGCAACAAGCGCTCCGGCGCCAACGCCCTCAGGCAGGGCATCCCCGAGATGCCCGGCAGCCAGCTTCCCGAGGACACCCCCGGCACCTGCCAGGCCGACACCGTGGCGCTCTGCGGCGGCAGCATGGCCGAGTCCTTCTTTTACATCGCCGGCCTCACCGACGCGGCCACGCAGTGGTTCGAGTGCGCCCCCTCCTGGAACCGCTCCGCCGCGGACACCGCCCGCGCCATGGGCAGCATCCACGCCCGCCTGCCCTTCGGGATACTCCACCTCCACCCCGACAACGGGAGCGAGTTCATCAACCGCCTGTTCCTGCAGGCCCTCGCAAGGCTCTGCCCCGGTGTCCAGGTCAGCCGCTCCCGCCCCTACCGCAAGAACGACAACTGCCGCATCGAGCAGAAGAACGGCTCGGTCATCCGCGAATACTTCGGCGACACCCGCCTCGACCGCCATGAGCAGTATGCCGCGCTCGAAGATGTCTGCCGCGACATCGCGCTGTACACCAACCTCTTCCGCCCCTGCAAGAAACTGGTCTCCAAGGAGCGCAGAGACTGCAAGGGCGTGAAATACGCCAAACGCTACGACGCGCCCCGCACCCCCCTCGACCGCCTCGCCGCGTTCCTGCCCGCCGCCGACCCCAGGCTCCTGGAGTACCAGCGCAAGCGCGACACCCTCAACTCCATCACGCTCTATAAATCCATCCAGGCCCAGCTGCGCAAAATCGTCCGCGGGCTCGACTCCCCCCCCTCGGGACGGCATGCCGTCCCGAGGGGGGGGAGTCCCGCAAGGCCATCCCCCGCCCACCCCGTTTCGGTGTCCACGCATTTGACCGACGCGCCTGACAACAAAATTAATTTTCGGTGTCCTTATCTATTGACATAATACGCAAAGGGCATCATCCCCTCTGCGCCCTCTGCGGTTACCCCACAATCCCCCATGTCATTCCAGCGTCCCAAAGACAATCCCTGTCCAGTCCTGAAAGAAATCCCCCACACCTTCTATCATCTGTGCCTGCCCCGTCCCCTGCCATGCGCCGGCAGACGGGCGGTTGCTGAACTCGCCGAACACAACCCGCACCGGGATTCCCTTGGGAAGGTCTAATTCTTCAGGGAATATGTCAGGGGCAATCAAAAGGAGGCTTTCGCACGTTTTTGCCCGCACCTGCAAAGTGTCCCAGTCACCAATCACACCGAGAACTGCCAACGTACAACCCGTCAAGTCGTCGGGCAACGCCGCAGGTGACGGCGCAATGCCAATAGGCGGATGCGTCTGCGAAGCCCGATAGACACGGTAGGTCTCGTAAATGGGCGCTTTGCCCTCCACCGAGGTATCCACGACCACCCATGTCTTGGGCGGTCGTGCACCGACACAGACAGCCCCGTTTCGGAGGGTGGTCAATCCCCCCGCAACAGGAGGCTCCGTGGCATAACCGCAAACCGTCAGAATACCGAGCGCTAACACCGCCACCGCCTTACCACTTGCCCACGCCAGACGTGAGGGCCAGAGACGCTGTTTGAAGCGGACGATGAGAACCCCGATCAGCCCTAACACAGGCAGAACCCAAAGCAAGGGATCTTCGGCAACCGAACTGAAAATAGCCGCAACGAAGAAAGCAACCCACATACCGCAAACGACTCCGAAAAATGGGTGGACATGAATAACCGCAGAGGACACGGAGGGCGCAGAGGTTTGTATGCTTGCCGAAACATCATCTTCCTTTTCTTCTCCTCTCCGCGTCCTCCGCGCTCTCTGAGGTTTCATACACAGGACAAACACCGCTACCCATCCGAAAACATACAACACCCGCATCGGCCAGCCGAACTCCACGAGCCAGACAAGGTGGCTGTTGACCAGCGTCCGGTAACGCTCCGACTTTTCCAACGGCTGATACCAACTCATATACGCCGTGCTGGCGTTCCCAATACCCCAGCCCCACGGCGCGTCCACCATCATCCGTGGGGTCTGCTTCCAAATCACCAGCCGATTGGACACCGAACGGTCGTTGTGGCTCTTAGCAAAACGCGCAGAGGTCTTAAAGGTAACCGCCCCCACGAATACCACCATGACCGCCGCCACCACCGCCAGTGCCTTAATGGACATGATTAACCGCAGAGAACGCTGAGGACGCTGAGCATTGCTCTGTCTTGTCTCGTGTGCCTTGTAATGTGTAACGCTATCCTCTCCGTGTTCTCCGCGTCCTCTGCGGTTTACGAGCAGTCCTCTATGCACAAGCAGCACAACAAACCCTGCCACCGCCGCCACCACACCGCCCCGCGACATCGTATGCATCAGGCACAGCCCCAGCGCCGTACAGAGGGGCAACGCCACCCAAAACAGCCACCGCCGTATTAACGGGAGCGTCCACACCGCCAGCATCAGCAACGCGATGAGCGCGGCCGTCGTGTTAGGGTTACCAAGCCCCCAGTCCATCCGCCAAACACCCTGATAGTAGATAGCGTCCATTATTCCACAATGACCATCAGCCCTGCTTGGCAATCTTTATCGTTCGACAACTTGACGTTTAACTGCCCTCTATGAAGACCTGGGGCAGTCCCTGCGGTTACCTCAATCACAAAAGCAACCCTGTTTGAGGCGGTCTGGTTATGCGATTCCAAGCGAAACCCGTCACCGGAAACCTCCGCATGGCGGACGCTGATCGGCTCCGACTCCGCAATCAACGTAATTGTTCTGGAGGACTTGGCGGAGGTCTCCATGAACCCGAAGTGCAATGTGGTGGGCGAGAAGTTCAACTCGTTCACGGACTCCCAGCGCACAGGGACAGTAATGAGCGGATAATCAGGGTGGTCGGTGTGGATGACAACCTCTTTTGCGTGATAGCCTGCTTTGAAATCATTGGTGAATTTGCCAATGATTTTTTGGTTCAGTAGGGAACTGTTATCCTCGGATGATGTGCTTTCCCGTGAGATTTCCCCTTGGAGAGGTAGGGCGTCCTCGCCTAGCCGCAATGGAGGGCGAGCGTCCTCGCGAGCCGAAGGTAGGGACGGAAGCCGCTTCTGATCATCCGATGCCGTGCTTTTCCGTGGCGATTCATCTTGTACGGGCAACACTTCAAAAGCAACCCCTTCTGCAACAACGGACTGAGCCGATGACGCCGCGCGCCGGGGAATCTTCCCTTGCCTGACGTTGATTGTGAACTCGACGGGTTTACCGCTCACGACACGCCCAAGGTTAATTTGTTCGGGATACGCCCAAACCCCGAGTTCAAACGAATACGACATGGTTAAGCGCAGGACGGGCTTCTCGAGCTTGTTGGCGAAAATCAGGAAATCGGCATGACGCTCACCAGCCGCATTCCTCGCGACAGCAAACACCGCCCTCACTTCCCCCTCAGAACGGGGCGAAATGACGCGGTTGGTGATGGTCACGCTCTGGCAGTTACACGATGCCTTAATCCCGTCAATGGTGATGGTCTGGAGGCTTGTATTGCGGATTTTGTAAATATGCTCAAACGTGGTCTGGTCTCTTTCGATGGGGATTGCGTCACGCGTGACAGCAGCCTCCTTGCACACAAGCCTCGGCTGATAGGCGTAGTAAATGAACCCGCCTACAGCGAGGGACAGAACGATTGCAACACTGACTTTGATTACTTCACGACGCATTAACGCAATCTCCCTTTTGTAACCGCAGAGGACGCAGAGGTCACGGAGGGTTTGAAATATTGAAACCTATTCCCTTCTCTGCGTTCTTCGCGTCCTCTGCGGTTTATCATTTGTTTTCTCCATAGTTGTTAACAACCCTTTTAATTCCATCTTTCAACACAAGTACATTGAAATTAATAAGCAGACCGCGTTGGAATTTTCCCAACTTGAGATAGGTAAGAATTTGTGCCAGATGAATATCCTCTAAGGTCTTTACACTTTTCAACTCAATGAGCAATTGCTTTTCGACCAGTAAATCAACCCTATAACCGCAATCAATGCAGATACCCTCAAAATAAACAGGCAGAACATATTCTGATTCTACAGACAACCCACTCTGGGTGAGTTTATGGAATAGACATTGCTTATAAACATTTTCCAGCAAACCTGGACCAAGTGTTTTATGCACCTGTATGGCGCATCCAATGACCACATTTGTCAAAGCATCATCCATGCGTGCTCCGAGTATTCCGTGTCCTCTGCGGCTTCATCACCTGTTTCCCCTTGTTGTAACCGCTGAGGACACAGAGGTCACGGAGGAGTTGAAACATTGAAAAGCATCCGTCATACATTCCCCTCTCTGCGTCCTCCGCGGTTACTTAAACATAAAAATCCAAGCAGGACAATCCCCACGCCAGCAAACACCTTCCACGCCCACGTGTTCTCCTTGTGGTCAATCAGTATCACGGGCCAGTTCTCTTTGCTTTTGGAGGCGTTTTTATAAAAGTAAGCGCCAAACAACGAGTCAATGATTTGTAGCTGCCCATTCGCCAAGACACGCCCGACAACAAAGTGCCCTGTCCCATCTTTTCCCTGCGTCAGGAGGATGGACAACGCACCGCGCTTTTTGCACAGATACGAAAGACGCATCAACCGTGCATCCGTAGAAACACCCCGGGAATGTAGATACGTTTCAAGGTCATAGATGGAAGAACCCTTTTCCGCATCCCTCGGGAGGCTTTTACTGATTTCCTCCAAATCCGCATCCATCCCTTTGAGGCGGAGCGTCAGATAGATGGCATTGACCCCGCAGTCAAAGACCGGCTCATCCGCTTCAGGTGGGGCGACGGCGTCCCGACTAGCCGCTGGTGGGCGCTCGTCCCCGTAAACCGTAACACTTTCAACGAAATAACACAAGACAATACAAAATAATAACCGCAGAGAACACCGAGGATACAGAGTATTTTGAATAATCACTTTAGAACTCTCGCATTTTAGAACTTTAAAACCTCTCACCTCTTACCTACTCCTTATTACCTATTACTTTTCACCTATTACCTTTGCTTGCTCTTGCGCCTGCTCCAGCATCTTGTCTAACGTCTTTTTTAACGCATCCACATCAGCTGGCAATGTGTCCGCAGTTGTGACTATGTACTCTCTCTTCCTGATTTCATCGTTTACAAGGCAACCCGCTGGCAATACCTCTTTGAGAAGAGAAGGATCTATATTGTCAAGCAAGCGGAGCGTTTTGGGGTCAATAGAAATTTCCGATATACCTAGTCTCTCCCCACGGACAAAGTAAGTTTCAATAATCCGAAGCGGTATCCAAACCCCAGAACATTCCACATGACCTGAAAGCTCATACGTTTTATAAACTGTTTTCGGAGCGCTATAGTAATCAATCCTTTCAAGAGTACCCGTTTTTTGGGAAAATACAAACTTATTGCCTTTTGTTTCAATGGTTACCGTGTCTCCGGAAACACTTCCAAGCTTTGGGTTTTGCTTGGGAACAGTTTCTGCGAAAGTATAGGGGAATGCATCGAAAAAAAACAATATACCAGTTATAGCAGTAGGTATTTCGTCATCAGGCTGGCTAGAAATCTCTGCAATCCCAGGTTGTTCAAAAACTCCCGATTCCAAGGCACGAAACCCCGGTTTTTTGCCCGCAAATCTCTCCCATGACACAAGCTCTTTTCCGTCCCACATTTCCACCGTAAAGTGATAAACTGACGCATCGGCTGGATCGTCATAACGCTTCTCTTCTTTGCGGTATTTTCCTGTCCCGGCATCAAACACGAGATGTACATCTTCCTTGCCAGACAATATCTTGCCAGAGTAATTTAGTGTAGAGTCCCGGGAATAACGCACATCCAATGTTTTCCCTGCAATCGTGTTTCTTTCAAACAGGGGCAAAAACGCCTGAATACCCAACGCTTCGTCTCCTTCCGCGGCAAAAGATAAAAAGAAAACTCCTAACGTAATCACATACAATCTCATAGAAATCCATTTCATGAAACCCCCTTTTCAGATACGGTCCGTTAATGCAAACAGCTTCTGTTCCATTTTATCCACCGTTCTGTTTCGGTTTCGGTAGTGGGCAGTCATCTGGATATGGGGGTACCTGTCCACACAGGGTTTTGATGCCGCACTTTTCGGCATTGGGGACTGTCTTCCAAAATTTCCACCTCCACTCCGAAAACGGATTCAACCACGAAGATCGTTCAACGATCCATATGTCCTCTTGACAAGCGGATATCGTTGTTTCTGCATCTTCAAGGTTTTGACCATCTGTCGACACCCTATACCCTCTCTCCCCCTTACAAGTCCCACATGCTAGAATCTTCCCATCAGCCTTCGGGCGTTTTGCTCTTGGCTCACAGCGGGCTCCATTGCGACTACACTTAGCACAGTGGTAACGTTCTAGCCCCTGAAATACGATCTTCTCGCTTTGGCTCAACGCACGCCCCTCCGGCATCGTGACAAAAGCCCCGACCCCTACCACCAGAGCGGCAACTGCGATACCTACTTTCAACGTGTTCGTTTTCATCTCTCTTCCCCTCGTTTTCGGAGGCTTACAAAGCCTCCATTGATTTCTGAATGGCGCGTATATTAACGTATCTGCGGTGTATTGTCAAACGGAAAAGTTCTTTTTTGTTTTTTTCTTTTTCTCACAAGGGTTAACCCAGATTACGCATTAGGGGAAAAAAGCCATTTTGCGTTGTCGCAGTTACCAGCCCTGAAAGGGCGACAGGCAATAGGGAGGGGACCCCAGGTCGGCGCAGGCGCGGCCGATTGGGGCGTGGGGCAACACCCCTCGGTTGGATGGAGGGCGCGAGTATCTCGCGCGGCGGCGGCTGGTACAGCCGCCTCCATACGCAATGCCGTTACTCGAATGCGTAATCTGGGTTTAATCAGAAAAGTGACCTTTGTGCAAACCTTTCTGACCTTTACGGTAAAATCTTGAAAACAGGGCTTTGTAGAAAAACAACTAGGCGAGGACACCTTCGCCCCGCCTAACTTTAGAACTTCTCTCCTCTCCACCTTTTACTTACTCCTTACTACCTACTCCCTGCTACTTCTCTCGCGCCGCCTCTTCCTTCTGCTCCTGCGCCTGTTCCAACATTTTGTCCAATACCTGCTTCAATGCATTCACATCAGCCGGCAATGTGTCTGCAGTTGTGACTGTATAGAAATTTTTTCTAATTTTGTCAAATACGCCACACCCTGCTGGTAGTAATATATTGAAGATAGATGAATCCTCCACCACGTCGAGCAAACGGAGAGTTGTGGGGTCAACAAAATATTCCTCCTTTATTGTGTTTTCTGGTTCATAATTATTTCTCGTAATTCTTAGGGGAATCCAAACCCCAGCACATTCCAGATGATTCGAAAAGTCAACCGTCTCCACGACAAACCGTTTGCCATCAGCACCCGGAGACCAGTGGAATATAAGCCTTTTAAGGGCACCATTCTTCTTTGAGATTTGAAATGTATAGGACTCTGCTTCAAGAGTTATCGTGTCTGCGTCAATATCCCCAACCTTAGAGTCCAGAATAAAACCCACTTTATCAAAAGGGATATACGTGGGCCAAGGGGTATAAAAAATCTTTGCAAATTCTGGTAATTCTATGCCTGTAGCCTCCCCTTCCTTTGTTCGCACCATCCTCAATGTGGGAGAGACATCTATTCTGGCAGACCCTGGATCTTCATAGATACCATTACCCAAGGCGCGGAATCCCAACTCGTTATCTATATGCCTGTCCCACGAGAGGTATTCTTTTCCATCCCACTTCCTTACGTCAAACCGCCATCCGTTTTCGTCAACTGAATTATGGTAATGCTTCGTTTCTTCTCGGTATTTTTCCGTCCCGGCATCAAACACAAGATGTACGACTTTTTTACCAGAGTTTTTTTCGCCGTTACGTTCGTACTCATAAACAAGCGAATAGGTCACATACAATACTTTCCCCGCGATAGAATTTCGCTCCAATAACGGCAGGTAGACCTGAACGTTCATCTTAGCGTCCTCCGCAACGGTTTGAAATGTGAGACTATACACACATAAGACAATTAAAACACAAAACCGCATGAGATACCCCCCTTATCTATAAGGACATTTTGTGTGCCCCTAGATTGCTATTACTAGTATAAAGTGAGCTACTTGCGCTATAGGCCACCTTCTTGTTTTGCAGGTATACAGTTGGGGTCAGCCAAGTCCACACATTTTGCCCAATACGAACCACACTTAGGTATAGGTTGGCTTGGGTTAGGGTGATAGGTCTTACGCCAGATGTAATTCAATCTGTTTGCCTCCGGGTCTTCTACTTTACACTCCCATACATCCGCAGCACAATGGGTCAAAGTCCGCAAACTCACTTTTGTCTTCCGCATTGTGACTGCTTGCTCATTTCCTTTCACGTCTTGACAATTTACCGCATTGGTACCCATCTTACAACGTGCACCCTCTACAAGGTTTAAGACATTCTCAGACTTATAAGTACATTTTTGGGATTCTGTACACTTTTGACACTCCCAAAGCCCCCGCCACGCCGTTTTTTCTTGCTCGTTCAGCCCACGCCCCTCCGGTATGGTGAAAAACGCCCCAACCCCCGCCGCCAACGCGGCAACTACGACAACTCCGTTAAATCCCACTTTCTTCATCATCTTTCCCCTCACTTTCCAGAAACTCAAAAAGTATCCTTTTGGGTTCTTAAAAAGGAATATATATTAAAGGATGAGCAGTAGATTGTCAATCGGGAAATTCAAAAATCTATTTTTTAACCGCAGAGGACACAGAGGTCACGGAGGTTTGCATACCTGTCTTTTCTCCGTGCTCTCCGTGCCCTCAGCGGTTCATGATGCGTCTGAATATCTCCGTCCCGTCCTTAATCCAGCCATCATCATTCAACTGCACGGAAACAGAAGTGCTACCCGAAACCAGCTCGGCTTCCACAGCGCGGTCTTCCCTATATTTCAGGCGGAGCTCCTTCCCGTCCGGGAAATCCACTTTCAATATGCGACCCTTCGCGTCCATGTGCTTCTTCCATAAAAGCGCATTATTCTTCCAGGCGGTCGCCGTATATTTCTTGTCGTCATACTCAAACTTGAGGGTGTCCTCGTTCTCCTTGCCGCGGATGATGCGCCCCTTCTCATCGTAGAAATACTGTTGGAGGTTGGTGACCTTGCCGTCAAGCATATCTTCTATCTTACGGAGCTTCCCTACGGCCGGGCCAGAGGTGAACTCGTATTCGCTCCGCTTAGAAGTCCCCCGTTGGGTGATTCGAGTACCTGTCCCAATATTATTATAATACGACTCAACTTCCCCCTTGCTGTCCCTTCGCTTTAACTCGATTGTATCCCAATCTGTTTTCCTGTCGCGGGTTGTCATGTATTCCCAGTCCTGGTAGCGGAGTATCTTCCGCGTCTGCGGGTCCCAGACAATCTTGAACGGTTGGTTATATTTATCAGCAACGACAATCACAGGGCGGGTTTCCTCATCAACGGTATAGGTATAGGTACGCCCGTAACCACTTTCCCCTTGCCCGGTAATTGAGGATAAACTCCGCCCCCTTTCGACAACCTTATTCACGTTGCCCGTATGCTGGACACGCGGCTGTTCAGCCCTGACGATACTGAGTTTTTTGTCGTTGATGGTGATGTCCAAGGTGCTTCCCCGCAAGTTGCCTAGCGTCATCAAGGGTTTTCCATCGCACGTGATACTCGACACACAGCCATCCACATAGTTGTAGGTGATGACCTTGTTGTGCTGTGTGGTCATTCTAGAAACCCTTCCACGGACAAACTCAATGTTCCACCCGCAACTCGCCCACATTTTTATCCGGTCGTTGGAGATCGTGCCTTTCCAACCCGGGCCTTCCAAAATCGTTTTGTCTTTCGCGTTCCGCGAAAGCATAGTTTCATTCCCCCCGGGATCCAGCATCCTGAACTGGTTTTCACCGATCTGTACCAAAGACATATCCAGTATCCCGATGCGCCACATACCCGCGTATGGGGAGGCGGTGGTGTACTCAGAGCTAAAGAAAGCCCAGATCGGGACAGGGCTTTCTTGCCCCGGGATTTGCAGGTCTCCCAGTTTCTCTGTCAGCAGGACATAGCCTTGACTGTCACAACCTTCGAAATACGTTCCAGAAGGCATCCAGTTCAAACCACACGTAAACCCCGAGAACGTTGCGAAGAACACAATCACTACTACTATGACACTTTTTATCATGACTTTCCTCTCTCTCCCGCCTGCTTGCCAAGAACGGCATTGTTTTAATCACTACCCGCCTTCAAAGAGATTAGCATAGCATCCGCTGATACCATCTGCAATAATAAACATACATACCGCAAGTACCAATGCTTACGGATGTAATTTTTAATGCGTTGAGCGAGACCCACAGTCGCCGCTCAAAACCTCAAAGCGCGAGGGTTAATCTTAACCTTGTCTGGTGCGTCTGCCCCCAAACAAGTCTCGTGGTCAATGGAGTATTTAGGATTTTTCGCTTCTTCGGTATAGTGGCAAGCTAACCGAAAAAACAAGCTATCCTCATCCGCCACCCCATTACAAGAGACGACAACCGTTTCCCAATTTTTATCCATGATCGTGTTCTTCTCCAGTTCTTCTGATTTCCCTCCAACTTTCCAAAGTTGAAGACAAAAGTTTACAACACTCCCCAGTTTATTGCAAGTGAAAAGTTAAAAAATTCTTCTGGCGTTCGCAATCGCCTTTCCCGTGTAGGGGTCATCGCATGAACACTCGATCTCTACCGAAATAAACCCTGAACACTTCGGGAGGCCTGGGGTTTGGTCAGCATAACGGGTCCTCAAGAAATGAACCCAAGACTTCACTTGCGCCGGGGACATTTTTGCGCCGAATGGGATATCCGAGAGGTGGCAGAAACCGTCCGTCACGTGTGCATGCGAGACGCGCTCATAAATCCGTCCTGCCGGATTCGTCAGCCAACTGGGAGGCAACCCATCGGGAGGCGACACCAGGACCCAGTGGGCAACATCTAGATTCAGGCCAAAACATCCTTTCGGCAAACCATATTCCTGCTCGACCTCATCAAAGATATCAATCAATTTAATAATGCTCTTGCGGTCGTTGAAGGCAAACATCTTGCCCGGTTCGATTTCGATGACGACATGGATGTTTTTCTCGCAAACGATGGCTGCTATACTCGTGAGGCAGTCCTTCATATATTCTTTTCTTTTTTCATCCGTCAGGAGAGGAGAAGCCAACACCTGTTGTCCTCCTTCTTCATTCCAAAGCCCAACCCCTAAGCAATTCCCGCCCCCGACCATTTCAAGATACCGCGGCTGGGTTTCATCTGGCTGGAGGTAGGCAAGCAAATGACACGCCGCATACAGCGCACGCTTTCCTATTTTTCGTTTTTCCTCATTCGCGCTCATAATTTCAGGGCAAAATGTGGCGAGGGAACGGACCAGCCTTTGCCCTATTCCGTCTCGTACCTTCTCGGCTACCTCCCCAATGCATTCAACAGGAAGAAGTGCCAACGAGGCCAAAAAATCAACCGCAGAATTTCGATTTACCGTGTGTCCTTTGCTTCCCAAAAAATCTGCCAAACGATTCACATCGCTTTGTATGAACACATACAATTCGAGACCCATGCCTAGCTCGCCTAACCCGTTCAGTATCTCATGGCACTTCTGATACCCCTCTGTAGTGAAAGAAGAGATAATTGCTATGTCTTCTATTCGGGGCGGATTTTCATCTGCTATGCCGTCGTTACCATTCACGGGTTCTTGATTTTCATCCTCTACCTGTATTTCATTTTCATAGTCAGGAGAGAGGTATAGCCTGTTCGTTTGTGCGGCTTCCTCAACCGCCATGATGAAATATCGGATGAAATATCCTTTATAATTCCCCTCAAAGCCAATGTTCCTAGGCGGCTCTTGTTCGGCATCCCAAACCCAGATGGATTTTGATCCCGCAGGAGATGGCTGAGCAAACCATTGGACCCATATCCAGTGCCCCTCTTGCACTCGCTTGCACAATTCGACTTCAAGGTTCTCCAATATGCTGTCATCAAAAACACCATCACCTATGATTTGTATGAGCTTCGCCTTTATTTGCCCTGCACCCGCGTTCACTTGTACCAACGCCCATTCCCCCTCCTCTGGCGTCACCGTCGGCAAGGGAATGTTTAATTTTGATGCCAGCAGACACCAGTTAAGAAAAAGAGTATGCACCCCTTCATAATTAAGAGAGAGGTATAACCGGTTCGTTTGCGTGGTTTCCTCAACCGCCATCATGAAATATCGGGTGAGTCCTTCTTGGTAGTTACCATCAAACCCAATGTCCCTTGGTGGCTCTTGTTCGGCATCCCAAACCCAGACGGATTTTGCCCCCGCAGGAGACGGCTGAGCAAACCATTGGACCCACACCCAATGCCCCTCTTCCGCTCGCAGGCGCAGTTCGATTTCAAGTTTCTCCAGTGTGCTGCCAGCAAAAACACCCTCACCTATGATTTGTATGAGTTTCGCCTTTATTTGCCCTGCTTTCACTTGTACCAACGCCCATTCCCCCTCCTCAGGTCTCACGATCGGCAGAGGAATGTTTAATTTCGGAGCCAGCAGATACCAGTTAAGGAAAATAGTATGCACCCCTAATTGGGGAAGTGTCTCAGGAAATACAGGCCGCGTATCAAACAGCGGCATCTTAACTTTTTGGGGCGCAACAGGAAGAGCGTAAACATTCTCTAGGTTACGCACGTTCCCGCCTGAGTAACATCTCGCATCGAGGAGCTGTTCTGCGCTAGCCTCCAAGAAAGGAAGATACACGGGGTCATGGACAAGGAAACAGTCTTTGTTGTCAGGGTTTTTCCCATACCCTACTGCTATGATAGCATGCGGGTCTCCGTTATCAGAGGGTTCATCTTGTAAAACTAAAACATCTGGATTCCCGAGATTTTTAGGATAGATGCCTTCTGTCGTCATTTCAGCTGCACCTTGACGCGTTTTGCCATGTAAACGGAAATAATCAACAGGTAATATGACCGGCATTCCAGAACTGAGATACGCCCGCAACAGAACACGGTATTTATCTGTATCTGATTGATAATCACCGGGAGTTTGAATACGAGAGTCGAGAAAGACCTTTTGCAGATATACATTGAGATGGACATGCTTTATAAAATACTTCGCAATCTTAGTTGGCGAAGTATGCTTGATCACGACCGCATGGTCTCCAAACTCTTGCTCGGTCGTTAATTTCGCAATCTCGGCAAGGCTATGGATGGCGACCCCCTCGTCTTTTAATAACATGGAGGCCACGAATGCGACAGCGGGCAGGCAAGATCCCTTTTTTGTGAAATACTGTACATAAGGCGTTCCCCTGAAGGTGAAAGTGACGTATTCTCCCATCTCCAGTCCAAAATCTTTCTCTAGAACGGTATATTTCCCCCGAAACCGATTGGGGAGCGGCAAGATGCAATCCCCTACAATGTAAGGCAAAGGAAACGGCAGGGGCTTCCCTTTTGATCCAGGCAAGTGTTGGTAAGTTATCGCGTTTGTATTACTGAGGTTTTCAATTTTTTGTAGGGCCGAAGGTGGTTCGATATAGTAGGGGACATTTTTCTTCACCAAAGCCGACCGTCTGAGATTTAGAAACCCCCTGTTTCCATGAGGGTCTGGCGGCAAGTAAACTCGGACAGCAAACCGGGGAAACGATATACCTAACAATTCAGCGTCAACCCGGGAAATAATCGAAGGGGCATATCGGCATTCGTATGGATATTCCCAGTTCGTGTATGCCCCCTGTATCCAGTTAGACAAAAGAACAAATGCGTTTGCCAAATCTAAAGACTCTGGGTCACTTAGATCAAGAACTTCGCGATTGCAACCCTCATCCCCATCCCAAAAACGTAACATAGTTGCACCCTTCTCTCTTTTAGGGTTCTTGTCCAACCCTAATTGTTGCTCTCAAAAAACACCCAAACATCACAAGATGGAAGAATGATATTACAGCCCTCCCCAAAAAAGCAAGTCCATTTTTTATGTTTTTTTGAATATTTTTTGTGAGGCTATTGTCTTTATCCCCTTGTTCATTTTTTGAGTCTATGCTCCTCGCCCTGCTCACGCCAACGCAACCCTCCTCGGGAAATAATGGGCACTCCCCACGCGCACGATGTACCCGTCGCAGGGCCTCGGCCCCGTGCATTCTTTCAGGCTGATGTTCCTCACGCCCGCCCGCCT
>Ga0123353_10005445_pt1 | contig 16715 bp, 9 predicted proteins | sample TergutLab28metaG_3_FD_92763 | JGI IMG/M metagenome (GOLD analysis project Ga0123353, IMG submission 92763) | Labiotermes labralis P3 segment gut microbial communities from Petit-Saut dam, French Guiana - Lab288 P3 | ecosystem: Host-associated > Arthropoda: Insects > Digestive system > Gut ...
AATTGGTAGCCGCGTTAGACTTAGGATCTAATGTCGAGAGGCGTGGGGGTTCGAGTCCCTTCATCCGCACAAGTTTCTCGAAACACAAACAAAACCAACGGTTTACGATAGTAGATTGTTGGTTTTGTGTTAAAAGCCGGTGAAAATCGGGACAAAATCGGGACAAAACGTTTTTTTAGTTTGTCGCAAAGAGCTAAAAAAAAAATGCAAAATCCACAATCTCACTTAGCCCTTGTTACGGCAGTAAACGCTACTCGCTACTTGCCGGCAGCACTTCAAAAATACCCTTCGGGGTGGTTGATTGACTACTATGTAGAAAATCCGCAAACGCAAAAACTACAGCGTAAGAAAATCAAAGTAACACGTATTATGTCGCGCTACACTTTAAAAAGTGATGGGCTGCGGCATGTAAATTCAATTGTAGCGGCACTGAATATTCGGCTTGCTTCAGGGTGGAATCCATTGTTGTATGTAAGTGATAATACAGAGCCAATTCCTGTATTTGAACCGGTAAACGTTTCAAAAACTATTCCGGTTGCCACACTGTTAGCTGAACAGGCTAATCAGGGTGAATGTATTGTAATTACTCCCAAAGTAGAAATACAGCCTACGGAGGAAGAATTGCGTATGCAAACTCCATTTTCTGAAGTATGCAGAAAATATTTAGAAGAAGCACTAAAAGAGAAACGCCCAGATACGATTCGTTCCTATTCTTCTTTCATCAGCATTTTAAGTAATTGGGTGAAAACGAAAATTAAGGATGTGAAATGTATAGACTTAAAAGGCTGTATCATTACGGATTTTATGGATTATGTTTATAATGAGAGGGGAGTTTCAGGCACTACATATAATAATTATATAAAGATGGGTCGGGCAATTTTTGCTTGGATGGTAGATAAGTATTATATTCCTAAAAATGAGTTTACCAACGTTAAACTCAAGAAAAAAGAACAAAAATCACGTATTGTGATTAATGCTAATACGCGGGGCGAAATCAAAAAATATCTTGACCAAAATAATCCAAACTATTTGATTATTTGTAAACTTGTATATAACACACTATTACGACCAAAAGAAATCAGGATGTTGAAAGTAAGTGATGTTTTATTAGAACAAAAATTGGTTCGTGTTAGAAGTGAGGTAGCTAAAAATCAAAAAGAACGGCTTGTTCCGCTTACTCCGGAACTTGTTGATGATTTTATGCGGCTTGGTGTGGATAAGGCTATAGCAGACCATTATTTGTTCAGCGAAAAGCTGTGTCCCGGAAAGAATAAAATATCGGATGCGTATATGAGAAAGTATTGGGATAAAATGAGAAAGCGGCTTAACCTGTCTGAAAACATGGTACTTTATTCTTTGAGGGATTCGGGAATGACGGATATGATTAAAAACGGAATTGACCCATTAAGCGTAAAACAACTTGCCGACCACCATTCACTTGAAATGACCGCAATTTACACCAATCATGTTGACCCGAATTTACAAAAGCTCATCTATGAACATGCCCCCAAGTTTGTAAACTCATAAACTTACAACTCTACCTTTTCTTTCGCAAAATGAATTTCCGCAATGATGTTCCGGCTACCTTCGGTAAATTGAAAATTCATTTTAATGGGCATTAGCTTTACTCCCTCTATGATGACAAAGCGCTTTTGATTGTTAATGGGTACGTCTTGCGGTTTGAGCAATTGCAGCACCTCCATGAAAACGGTAGCAGGTAGCAGAAAGTTGTGGCAAACCTTTTCATGTGAGGCAAGGAAACGTAACCAGGGCGCAGCGTAGGTTTCGCCAACGGAATGTTCGCCGGTGGCTGTCAGGTCAATGCCCTGCTCGCGGTTTCCGTCACTGTTCAGGCAAACAGGTGCGGCATGTTCATAGTAGCAATAGTAATTTACCTTGCTCGGTTTGTGTCCCAAGTAATTAACGAGTATCATCTCAAACTCCTTGCTGCCGGTATCGAAGATGGGGCTGCAACCTTCTATTTCTATGTTGAGCAAATTGTGGCTACTCCCTGAAAGGCTTTCATCGGCAATTTTCATGTTTGGGATTTTCAGGGGTGTGATTTCTTCACTGTCGCCCTCTCCAATTTCTAACACTTGATTATTCCCACAGTAAGCGTTCCACCTGAAAGCCCAATTTTGTACGGAGTCTCCCACTCTTACGGCAATGCGGTAGCGGTTTTCATTTTCTACGAAACAGATTTTACCGTAATTTCTGTAAGCGTCGGGAAGTTGTGAGCGCGTTTTCACAGAGGGCAAAATCTTTGTTTCGTCAATATCTTCGCTGCTAAATGGCTCAAATTTGTAGCGGTACTTCTTGGGTTCGTATTTTTCGATGTAGCTTTTTTTTGTAAGAAGATATTGTGATAAGTCAATGGCTTGTGCGTGGTTAAGAATGTCTTTGAAAAATGAAAACTCAATCTGTCCTTTGGCAGAGTCAATAAACATGCTCAAACCAAAGGCATTACAGATATTGCTAATAAAATCGCTATTGCTTAAAGCCGGAACATGTTCGGCAAATTTGATTTTATTTGCGAATACGTTGCAAACGTTGTAAATAGTTTCAGGAGTATCTATGATTTCAATTTTTTCATATTTGTCAATCATAATAGCTTGGTAGTATGTTGATGAAGCTAATGTTACTTTTCCAAAAAAGAAGGCGTAATAGCGAGAGCCTGTTAATCTTTTATTAATAGAAAAATTAAACGTGTAATATCCTGCCCCATTGTAGCCAATTTGCGACTGCAATTGACTGAGGCTGTATATTTTGTAAAAATGATCGAAATATGTAAAATTTCCATTGTGCATAGTCCCGACATTACCGTTCCAATCATTACTCCAAAGAATCCAATTCGGAAACGACTCAAAGTAATCAATGAAAAAAAACATGAGCGCTTCTTTAAACACAAAGTCAGGCTCTGAGGGAATAGTCCATTCGCGAAGTAAATTTGCAGGCAAATAAGCTTTAATGGAAACATTAACCTGATGGTCTTGAGTTGATGCCGGCTCAAAGAGGTAGTGTTGTGCGCCATCTGTCTCAAAAGGCATAAATTCTTCATCGTAATATTCATCAAAGAATGTGCCTGTGGGCGAAAAAGTTGCCGTTGCTTTTGCACCGTCTGCGCCCTCAATTTCAGAGCCTAATCCGTCTAATGCTCGCAGGCTTTGGGAGTAGATTTTTTTGATGTTATCTTCATCGCGGAAGTTTCCGATCATTTGGTAGCCGCCGTTTTTAATTACGTTTTCCATTATCCAAAGCAATTTGATTGCCGGCGCAAATGCAAAGCTGTTGGGATTGCTTAGTGCGTTGTTATTAAAAATGCGCACACCACGATTGCCCGATAATGCTTCTATTAGATTCCCTGCGCCGTTTGTAAACAGGCGGTTTATATAGCACCTGTCTAACCCAACATTGTCATTTGTGTTGATAGATGCCTGAAAGCCCGATTGGTTTCCGGGTGGCGTTGGGTCGCTCGGAAGCAGAAACCAACCAAAATCCGCATTGGCAGAGCCATAAAAAACGCTGTTAACAAACAAAAAGAATTTAAAAATGGCATTTTCCTCTAAAGAATTTCTAAGCATGTTGCGCCACCCCGATTGAAGTCCGCTTGTAGTGGCGCTGATGACGTAATCATCGCCGTAATTATTTTGGGAAAGTTTTTTCTCTGAAAAATCTTCCGGAAACGGATTAATTACCAAGCCACAAGAATAACTTGTGTCTGTGGATTTTTGAATATACAAATCTCCGGCAGCAATTTCAATGCCGTCCACCGATACGGTGCAGAGATATTTTTTGTGCCGTTGCACATAGACAAAACGCGCCTGCCCGAAAATAAGGTCGTTTTCCATTGCCGGCACATCAAAGGTGAAAACGATATCGCCCTCTATTCTGCTTGCGGAAAATGCGCTGTTGTTTACCTCTAATTGAAGGCTTGTGTTTTTGGCGATGTATAGTGGCTGCCCTTCAATTTTTATTTCAATCATGGCTTTATTATTATTGGCTTTTCATCATCAATTGGGGTGTCATCAACGGGCAAATTATCTGTTTTTTTAGGCACTAACCTTTCAAATGTTGCATCTTGCAAAATGAGGTACTTCAGGTAAAGCAGGAAGTCAAAAATGGTTGCCTTGAACACCTCGTTTCCGGCGTTGATAGTAAGCAACATTCTTTCATCGAAATTATACCTTAATTCAGGCAATTGGCTAAAGTCGCTGTCTAATTTGCCAGCCAGTTCATTTCTTGCTGTTTCCTGTGCTTTGCGTTCCCCTGCCTGCGTAACTAAATCTTCAATTTCTTGTTTATTACCAAGTTGAGACAATGTAAGATTGAGCTGCTGGGCGGTAGTGTCTGGCGTCAATTCAACGCCATTGATACAGGGGCGCTCTGTAAGATCGTAGAAACTAATTGAGGTTTCTTTTCCCTGATTTACCTGTTGTATGACGGTATTAAGGATTTCCCTGATTGTTGATAGTTCCATGCCATCTTCAATAAATGCTATGCTCATGTTTCTGCTGGTATTAATGTTGAATTTATTTGTTCTTCAAATGTTAAAGTATCGTTCCAAACTTTATAAACTTGTTCATTCCATTTCTCCGCAAAGGCTATTTTTTCAAATTCTTGCAGTATTACGTTTACCGGTGAAGGTAGCGGCTTGTCCGGTACTTTGAAAGTGTATTGAAACTCTGCCGACTGTAAATCCTCACCCTCGTCAAAAATGGTAAGTGTATCGGGAAGGATAGTAATGGGGAGAAGCGAGCCATTTACAATTTTGTAATGAAACCTATTTTCCATGGCTTCGCCAAGCAGTTTCATTTCAGAATTTGATTTATTGCCTGTGCGGGCTAAAAATGGCACGAAAATGGCATGAACGTCAAATTCTGTGTTGTTATTACACGCAACTTTTTCACCTTCAACGGTTTTCTCTGCTTTTTCATTTTCGACAAAAAATGACTCCAACACACCGTATTTGTTTTGCAGTAGAAACTCTTTGGCGTGGAATGGCTTTTCCTGCAAAACGAAAGTGCGCGTCCATATTGCACTTGAGGTGTCGCTGTGGTAAATGCGAACGGTATAGTGTAGAATTTGTGTGGAGTGGTTTTCCAATGAAAGTGCTTTGACAGATAGCGGAATACGTACAATTGAAAAATTGGGTATGAGAAGCGCACCCGGATTGATGTTGCTTTTTGTTGTGCCGTTTTCGTTGCGTATGTCAATGCGAACCTGCAAAGTAGATTTGTAGGTAGTAGAAGCATTAGGGTCAAAAAACATAAAGTAGGCGTACTGCGGCAAATCCGTGTAGCTGTTCACAGTCAAGGCGGACGGCGAGCCATAACTTCGCGGTCGGGCAAACGAGGAAAGTTTGTTGCTGCCACCCATTGGGCAATCCCAATCAGGCAGATTAACTGCCCTGTGCCCTTCCGATAATTTTCCATTAACTAAATAACAATCATTTGAAAACTTTATCATCTGCATTGTTTCATCAAAATAATCGGAATAGACAAGGCAGCATTTAATCATTGCGTATTTTAGTGTATAGACCGCAAGTTTTTGGCTCAACGTGGGCGTGTCCACCCCTTGAAAGTAGGAACGTAGCAGCGCAAGGGGTAACGATGCCCTGTTGTCTGCGCCCACGTGCAGCAATATTTCAGGAGTTTGTACGGTGGTTGTACTTGGGGCAAACAGTGTTACTTCCATTTTTGCAAACAGTTTATAACCTGTTTTTTCCGTTCTTGCAATACCTGTTATTTGGCTTAAAAGTTGAATGTTTGCCGCGCTGTCGTTGGTTTGCAGCGTTACATTTTCCCCGCCGTTCAAACGTGAAATAAACCTGATTTCAAATGTGTTTGATACGGTAACGGAATAATCTTTGGCAACATAGTAATTTTGTCCGATTTTTTTTAGTAGCTCATTTTGCCTGTCTGCTGCTGCGGAATAAAGGTAAATTTCATACGGATTATTGATAGCGGAAGTTGTATTGCGGAAACAAAAAGTCAATGTTTTTGTTCCGAATTTTAGCTCAAGATAGTAGCTTGCTCGCGGCATGGTGTTTATCTTGTAGCGACTTTCCGCTTTTCTTCCGGTAACGGCTACCGGTGTTCCACTTAGGCGAAAGTGCGTGGCATTATTGGCAAAATCGAAAAAGAAAGGGGCTTCTACTATGTTGGCGGGCATGACGTTATTGTTTTAAGGCGGCTGCATTGCGTAAAAAGTTTTCCTGTGCTTCAAATTCAAGCTGCTTGTCGCGGCTAAGTACTGCTTGGCGGTTCTTGGGGTCGCTCATATATTTTCTTAGTTCTGTAATTTGTTCCAACATTTGTGATAAGGTTTCGTTATCTTGCGTGGCTGTAGTGTTTGTGTGATAGTTATTTGTAACGGATTGATTTGAATTTGAAGCAAAATTAGAGCTAATGGCGCTTGCCGCTTGGGACAAATTGGCAGCATCAGGGGCAGCAAAAACCATTTGTTGCCAAGGGGATTTATTCCCCTTTTGGTACTGCTCTAACGCTTCAATAAATGGTGCGGTTTGCGGGTCGTTGAGCAGGGTATTTGAGGCGATCCACTCCCTGCCCCTCTCTCCGGCACGGATAACTTTTTCTTCCTCAATAAAGCCGCCTGTAGCGTAAGGCTCAGGCTGGCTGGTAATGGCAGCAATTTGAGCGCCTGTAGTGGCTACTGATAACGCCATGGGAATAAGTCCCCAAGGAAAGCCACCGCCATTTTCAAAGCTCTTAATTGCTGAGACAATGCCCGATATGATTGCTTTTGTTACCGCCGCTTTCTTTTCGCGTTTAAAACGCTCTATCTCTAACTCCTTTTGTTTTTGGTCTAATTCCTCGTCCAATTCCTTAACTCTTGCATTATAATATTCCTGCGAAATGATACCTTCATTAAGTTGGTGGTCTAAAATCTCTTTCCGTTCGTCGTAATTTCGGCGGTAACTGTTAAGCAGTTTTTCTTCCTTGTTGCTTTGAACTTGGTTGATGCTGTCAAACAGTCCGTTAGCAATGGAAACAAATTCAGCAATCACATCGGCGATGGCGGCTAAATTCTTTTCCCAATCTTTTTTAAAGTGTTTCCAGTCAATAGCAAAAAGTTGATTTAATCCCTTCTTTTTGCCGATGCGTTCAATGTCGGCAATCTCCTTTTTTAGCTTGGCTTTTAACCCTTCAATTTGCTGTTCCAATTGCTTGATGCGGGCTTGGTTTTCTTCCGTATCATCTAACATTTTAAGTTTGGCAATGGCGGTTTGGGCAATCTTTACGCGCTCATCGTATTCCTTTCGCAGTGTGTGGATGCGTTGCTCGCTCTCGCTCATCAGGCATGTTGTAATTTCTTCTTCGGCGCGTTTAACGATTGCCAATTCTTCCTGTGCACACAGGGCGATAGCTTCCTGTTTCTTCTCTATCAGTTTATAAAACGTTTCTAACTCCTTTTCACTTAGCCCTGTGCCTTTTACAGGGTCGTAAGGCTCATTGAGTTTTTTATCGTAAAACTCAATGTTTTTGTCAATTTCTTTAAGTATTTCGTTCCATTGCCGTTGCACCTTTTGGAGTTCTACGGCGTATTTGTCGTTAAGCGCGTCTCCTAATTTGTTTTGCACTTCTACGGCTTTCTCACAGAGCTTTTTGTACTGTTCTTCTACTTTTTCTAATTGCTTTTTGCGTGCTTCGTCGTCAATGCGGGCAACGGCTTTCTCTCTTAACTGTTGTAACTCTTTTTCGGCTTCAATGGCAACCTTGCCTTTAATTTTGGTAAATTTCTTTGCTATTGCGATTTGGTCTTCAAACTTTTTTATTTCCTTTTCCTTTTCTCTTTCGGTTTCTTTGAAGCCTGCCAAGCGGTCTTCTTCCTTTAACTTATCCAACTCTTTTTTAAACCGTTCCCACTCTTTTAGCAACTCTTTACTTAATTCTTCCTCTGCTTCAAGCCTGTTGCGTTTGGCTTGGCAATCGGGGCAATCGCAAGTTAGAAAATCGCCGGTGCAGCCGCTGCCGTCGGTAACCGTGTCGGTGGGGCTGCCGCCGGCTTCGGCTATTTCTTCTAATTTCTTGTTATACACCTTTTCCCACATTTCTAACTCACTGTATATCTTTCCGCCCTGTTCGCGAAGCATGTTGTAGGCACTTTCGGCGCTCTTGGTATGATAATCATACATGAACTCCGCGCCAAAGCCTTTCAGTTTCTTCCCAAACTCATACCATTTACTTTCCCAACCCTCTTTCATTTTTAACAGGCGCTCTTTCATGGCTTCATCCTGTTTCTCTATCTTCCTTCCGTTTTTCGCGTTCCAATCGTCATATTTCTGTTGGGCTTCCATCATCTTGGACTTAATGACGGTTGCCTCAATTTTTAAATTGAGAATTTTGAGGTAGTTATCAATGGCGGCGGTGTTTTCTTCTATTAGTCGTCCTTCAGTTGTGAGTTGCGCGTTGTATTCCGGCATTATCTCTTTGAGTGCGCGGATCGCTTTTAAGCGTTCCTCGTTGCTCAAATTTTCGTTGTGAATAATCTTTATCAAATCCCTAACGGTTGATGCCTGCCGGTCGTACTCTTTTTTTACTTCTACAAGTACATCTTTGTACGCTTTATGAGCATCAAATGTTTTACTCAACTCTATGTTCCTCTGTATCCACTTGCCAATGCCGACACCAATGGCAGTAATAGCGGTAATGATTGCCAACCAGGGCACTTTGGTTGCGGTGGCGTGGTAAAGCCTCATGGCTTGTTCAGCTTTTGCGGTGTTGCCGGCGAGTTGAAATTTGGCGGCTGCAAGGCGAAGCGTTATGACGCGATCCGCGTTTTGCAGCGCTATGGAAACTCTGCTGTAGGTGTTCTGCGCCTTTTGCGCTGCGGCAACCAAAAGCAGTTTGGAAAGATAGAGCGCATACGGCGCTATTAAAGCGGCAACGGCAGCCTTGTTTTCCTCGCAAAAACGTATCAGTTTGGCAAGCAACTTTAAACCGCCGGTGGTGGTTTTGGTTAACTTCATCAAAAGTGGATACAGTTTTTCGCCAAGCTCAAGGCGTGTGTCCCGGAAACGTTTGCGGGCTTTTTCAAGATTTGCTTGCAGGTTGTTGTTTTTTACGTTGTATTCTATTAAACAGGATGTTGCTTCTCTCATGGCTTTGTTGGCAATGCCCTGTGCTTCTTCGACCTTGTGCAGCGAGTTTGCCATTGACGAAATGGCGGCGGCGGCGCGTGCGCCGTCTAACCCTATATCTTTGAAGATGGGCAAAAGTTTGTCAAAACCGCCTGCACCCTGAAAGCCTTTGAGCGTGCGCTTTAAGGCTTCGTTCATGTCGGTCTCTATCAGCTTTTGAAACTCCTTTATCTCCATGCCGGCAATTTTGGCAAACTCTGCGGGCTTTGAAATGAGTTTTTGAATAAGTTTTTGAAATGCGGTGGCGCTCATTTCAACCTTTTGCATATCTTGGTCAAGTGCGGAAGCATAGCCCAAAATTTGGTCTGCGGAGAGTTTGGCTTGTACGGCAATGCCGCCCAAACGTCCGGCGAAATTGACCATATATTTTTCGTTGGCGGTAGATGTTTTGCCAAGCTCATTGACGGCAGAGCCAAGTGAAAGCATTTTATCTTTGAGGTTTAAGCCCTGTAAAATATCTGATGAGCGCTCGTAAACATCTACCATTTTACCAATGGCAAGGGTGGCGTTATCGCCCAACACATCGCCCATAGCAATGTTGATGACGTCGGAGGCTTCAACAAACTGCTTTACCAAATCTTCGGTGCTGATGCCGAGCTTTCCGGCAATGTAGGCAAGGTTGTTTAATTGTTCCCGACTTGTGCGGGTGTCCATCTTTTTGAAGCTGTTATTAAGGTTCACCACCTGCTCACGTGTAAGGGTGGTAGTCTTAATAACATCGCTGTAGATGTCGTCCATTGCGGCAAGATCGGTAGCGGTTTGTTTGAGCGTGCTCACTACACTGTTGAATGCGCTAAACATTTGGGTGAAACCACCCATGCCTGCGCCAAAGATCATCAATTTTCTTTGTAACTTTTCCCAAGTGCCGGCAACACTGTCAATGTTTTGACTATGTTCCTGCAGGTAGCCGCGAAGTTGCTGTATTCTCTTGGCATGGGCAATGTATTCATCTGAGCCGACGATCATTCTGTTTTGCTCGTTGATGAGCCTATTCATCTCCGAGCGGATATTTTTAACAGTGGCTTCTACTTCTTTGCCGTTGATGTAGATGTTGATGCGGCGGGTGCTGGATTTTGCCATAAATGTGTGGATTTATGGCAAAGGTAGGGTGAGGGGAAGTGAGGAAATAGGACAAAAAAAAGAGGCTACCCATTTAGAGCAGCCTCTTACCTTTTAATATAACATCTTACTGTTTAACCACTTTCTTAACAATCTCCCCTTGTTCCGTAATAATTTTCACAAAATAATTACCTGCCGGTAAATGCGAAATGTCAAATGTGTGCTGTGGCAACATTTGGGGTGCGAAGGACAATAACTCCCTTCCGGAAACATCAACAATCTCAACCCTCGTAATTCGTAATTCGTAATTCGTAATTCGTAATTCCCCAGTGGTTGGATTCGGGAAAACCTTAATTCCGGACAATTCCTTACCTTCATCAATCCCCAAAGGCTTTATTTCAATAACAAAATCTTGCGTATAATCCTCATAAAAAGCCAAACCCTCTTTAATAGTTGCTCTAACTTTTACAAATCCTGTAGCTGTAGTATTCAGTCTTGAGCCGGTAAGGGTTGCGCCTGTAGTGCCCGCATCAATAATTTCCCAGTTAGTGTAGGTATAGGTGGCATTGGCAGGAAGTACGATCCTGTTGCTAAGGGCAATTACTTCCCCCACCGTAGCAGAAGCAGGGATGTTTGTTATTTCCGTAACAGGAACGAAATCTATAACATTAATCCAAGCTAAGCAGCGGGCAGGATCTGCTGTGGGATTTTGAACTATTTTCGTATTACGCATATCTATAGTATATGATCTTGCCGTATGAAATGTAAATATTCCATTATCAAGAGTATAATTATCTGGGGAAGTTAAACTGCCGTAAGGATACCCTATCGCTTGTATTCCATTCATTACATAAAAATTGGTAGGATTACCGTCAAACTCTTTTTCCGACGAAAAATCAACCGTATCGCCAATTAAAATTCTCCATGTACCCAATGTTTGTCTTTCAAAAACTTTCTTCCATGGATCTTCTATCAATTCAGATAAAACATACAAGTTGGATAATCGAAGGTGGTTTTCATGGCAAGTTATACCCTGTATTGCAGGATTGTTAGTTATGTTTATGTCTAATACGGATAAGTTATTCCTATGACATTGTATAATCTCTAATGATCTACAATCACTTACGTTTAAAACTTTTAAGATACCATCATTAACATTTAGAGTATCTAAATTCACGCAATTTTTTAGATTAACGCTTTCAAGTTCTCCCCAACCGCCAGATAGGAGACGTTTTATTGAAGGAGATCTGCTGAGATCAACACTGCTTGTAGTTACTGTCGTGAGAAAGAATGTAAATGCGCAATTTTCTTCCCCTTCAATTATTATTTCTTTAGAATAATCATTATAGGAGTAAAGGAAAATGAATATATTTTGATAGCCTCCTGTTCCTGTGAATGTTTGCTCAATGTCCTCACCTACGCAGCGAACAGTAAATTGTTTATCAAGAGTAGCTGTAATATAGAAAAAAATATGAGGATTTCTATCAACATATTTTATTGTATCGCCGGCAACAGCGCGTAAAGTGCCTGCAAAAAAAAGAGATAAAATTAACAATTTATAGATTAAATTTTTCATAGGGAATGCAATTTTAGTGAGTTAGTAAAATACCGAATGATAGGGAGTGCATTTTTCTTGCACTCCCTTCAAACGCAAATTAGGGTATATTATTGCTTTACAATTCTCTTAACAATCTCGCCTTGTTCGGTAATGATTTTTACAAAATAGATTCCTGCTTGCAGATGCGAAATATCCAAAGTTTGTTGTTGAGACACAGGGGATGACAATAACTTTCTTCCATGAATGTCAAAAACTTCAATATTAGTTACTTGTAACTCATTACTCGTTACTCGCAATTCTCCGGTGGTAGGATTAGGAACAACTGTAATTTTATCTAATAACGCTTTATCATCAATTTGTAGAGGGGGCGATACAGGGTCAGGGGTTGAAAATTTGGGTAGCTCTGTATTTTCAAGACAAATGTTGTACCATGCACACAAGATATTTTTTGCATACACAACACCTCGCCCGATATTGGTTTCCACAAAATTTACCAAATAGTCAATCTCTTTGCCAGACAGCTCATAAATATTTTTTTCCTCTTTTTCTAATTGTTGCAGCCAAAGCGAGTAGGTTTCCAACCCTTTGAGTTCGAGAATTTGTTCTTCTGTTACTTCAAACTGTTTATACATTTTAGACAAGATTGTCATTGCTTCACTGTAATCTCTTTCAAGTAAATAAGTTTCGGCCAAACCAAGATAATCGGCGTAGTTGCCCCGATAAGTAAAGAGGTATCTGATATTTTCAATCTGTACTTCTTCTTCGCAGAGTGCTTCTGCAATAATCGCATTAAAAAGATTATCTTTTGCTGCACTAAAATAAGAAACTTGCTGCAATAACTCCTCATATTCTTTTCCATCGTCTCCTATAAAAGCAAGAAGTTGGTTGAGCCAGTATTCATATTCTGAGTTTAATTCATCGTATTCACTTAAAGCGCTTTCAATAGGGGGATTCTCGCTCATTGGACAATTACGTGCGAGATTAACAGGGTAATTTAATATTACAGTTAATGAATTGGGGGCAATTACAGGTTTTTCAATAGGGTCGAAGGTACTATAATAATATATAATTGGGAAAGTTGAATGGCTTTCAAAATTGTATGGCACATTCTGAGAAAATCTATTGCCGGCAGGTCTAAGCAAGCTTCCTTGATCTCTTCTAATAGAGGGAGGATTTGCCACCACACCGGATACAAGAATATCAAGGTTGGTGTATTCAAAAGTATTGCACAATGTTTGCAATCCTGTTTCATTGGATGTAGTTTGAACGGAATTTTTACCCGCAAAATGTTGCCCTATAGTGAGGTAGTAGTATTCATTTCGATAGACCTGATTTTCAGCGCCTCCACTTTCTGCAATATATGTTCCTATAGTTGGGGTAGTAAGACCGTAAAACTTATTTTCTCGAATACTGTATCCTGTTGCGTAGCTTACACGCATCCCATAAGAGTTGGGAGATAATAAATAAAATGTATTGTAATACAATATACTATTGTTAATCGCATTGTTTGTTATACCATACAAATTATCATAAAAAGTACTAAATTTTACACTTAATGTGCGAATTGTTCCGGTATGGGTTGCATAGATAGCGTGATTAAATCCCGTGAAGTAAGATGGTGTTCCATATCGACATTTTCCACTTGGCATCTCAATGATACCACTCGAACAATATTCCGTTACACTTAAATAGTTATTGATAATATCAATTCCTCTGTTTAGATTGCTAAAAGGGTTTAATGGAACAGTGCTCGTAAAGTTGCACCCTGTAACAAGTAGATTGCCACTGCCGTTTGCCTTAATATGTGACTCGTAATTGAAGTTACTGGAACTACCAATATAGCCGTTATCTACATAAAAATTAGTTTGCCTAAAATTGCCTGAGATTCCCATTGCGCTGGTTATGGGTTGAAACCATACGCCAATTTTGTTGTTACCAAAAGAGGAATTGGTGGCATTTGTATAAGCACTATTATAAGCTATAACAGCAGTCTCGGCGTGTAGAATGTGTCCATTGGTCATTGTAACGCCGTTTTGGGTAGGGTGATTCGGGTATAATGACGAATTACCATAAATACGAATACCACCCCACCTTGCACTCGTTGATGCACTGGTAAGCGTAGCGTTATTAATAGTGATTCTGCATCCAGGGAATGCAACTAATGTAGAACCAGGGGGAAAATAAATTGTACAGTTGTTGGTTATAGTAAGTGAACCGGGGGGCTGAATTGTAACATCTCCGGTTACTATCATACTTGAATTCCATATCATAGGAGTGTTAATTATTATGGGTTGGGTAAATAAATTTGTTGTAATTGTAAAAATTACGGCTAAGATAAAAATATATTTTTTCATAATGAATTGATTTAAAAGGTTAAATGAATTGATTTGGTTTTGATAAATTTAATTATTTTTACTCGTAAATCTCAAGTGTGGTTAATGCACTTGTGATATAGTGCACTGCTACCGTTTTCGATGTACATGATTTTCAAATTGCCAATAAAGATGATGCTGATTGTTACACATAAGCTTTCATTTTATTGGTTTTCAAATGCCTGATAATCACTAAAGAAAATGTCATAAAAAACAAATTCTCCTGTTTTTTCATCTCGAAACACAATTTGTCCCGGAATATTTAAGAACTCTCCGCTCGAACCTATTATATAGAGCGAGCGGTCGGGCATAAAGAAAAATTCGCCATCCGTTAATGCGTCGGGATCTTTAATAATGCCTAAATAAATACCATCTTTTGAATTTGATGATACACTCATGGCTGAACCTATCCGGCAAGCATTGCCAACTCCTTGACAATTTACATGTACGTGATGCCCGTCAACCGTTACGCATCCCCCGCATCCTGATCCGGAATGCCCGACAGAAAACGCCAAATCATACTCCGAGTCTCCTTTAGTGTCGGAAATAAGTTTTGCCGTATTTGACAGCAAAGATTCTGTTGTTTCTCTGTTTTCGTTTTTGCTGCATGCAAAACACAAAACAGAAAATGAAATTAAAATTAAAACTTTTTTCATAAAAATATTTTTTAGGTTATTATTGCAGCAAATTTGAAGAAAATAAAAATACCAATTTGCATAATGATGAAAAATAATGATTTTTTCTGCTACTTTTGCTGCATTAATTTTTACTTGTCATGAATAGAAAAAAGATTTTTAACACAGGCGCACATATTTTATTTTGCCTCCTTTTTGTGTATTGGTTTTGCACAAATTCATTTATTCGTCCTTATGCGATACATAATCCTTATAAGGAAGTAGTTAGCGCACTATTGGTGCTTTTATTGCTCTATTTGAATTATATTCACTTAACTCCATACTTCTTAAAAAGAAGCAATTACAAAAGTTACACTTTTCTTTCCTTGTTATTAACAGGTGTGTTCTCAATGGCAGAACTGCTATTAATAAAGAGCAATATCCTAAGATGTGTTGCTCATATTGAGTCTTTTGATACTAACAAATATTTGTTCAGTATCTTATTTTTAATTTTTCTTCGCAATGCAGGTTTCTATCTGTTTTTCACTGTTTTAAAACTCTATCAACAAACTAAGGCGGAGGCTTTATTAGAGAAAAAAGAGATTCTCAAAGACACAGGGTTTATACTATTGCCGACGGTTCAGGGCAAATCCAGATCTATCAATATTAGTTCTGTGTGCTATTTTACTCAAAACAAGAATAATACACTTATTCATTGGACTGTTGGAAAGCCCTCTGCTATTTATTCCTCTTTAAATTACATCCAAAGTTACCTTGACGAGTATTGTTTACGGATTAACAGAGACACTGTTATAACATTCACAAATATAGTAAGTTATAACAACAAAGAAGTGGTTGTAAAAGATGGTAAGACAAAAAGTAGAAAAACATTACTGTTTTCTAAACAAAAAGCAGCATCTATACTATCTGTACTTCAAGAAAAAGTTCCGGAATTGGAAGAAAAAAACGCAACTTTTCTCACAAAAATAGAGAATGGCGGCGTAAAAGATGATGAAAATAAAGCAATTGGCGGACTAAGTCGCGCAATTTTGGAAGAAATTCACAATAATCCCGGTATTTCAGTTATAAAACTTGCAGAAATTTTAAAGGAAAAAACCTCGCTTCGCACACTTGAAAGAAGATTGAAAGAACTAAAAGATGCCGATAAGATAAAATACGAAGGAAGCGATAAAAAGGGCGGGTATTATATTGTTTAATGTTCTGTCATTTAACCAGATAATCAAATTATTTTAGAACCACAATATAATAGTTTTTCTTCCCCCGCTGCACCAATACATACTTCCCATTCAACACCGCCCCCAAGCCAACCACAAAAGATTCGGTCACTTTTTCTTTATTAACAGAAACCCCATTCTCCTTCAAGGTCCTTCGCGCCTCGCCTTTAGATGGGAATATTTGAGTAACATCTGTCAAAAAATCCACAATATTAATGCCTTCTTCTATAATGGTTTTGTTAATTTCTACCTGAGGAACGCCTTCAAAAACAGATAAAAACATCTTTTCGGGAAGCGCAGATAGTGATTCTGCCGTACCTTTTCCAAACAAAATTTCGGAAGCGTTCACAGCGGCATCGTACTCCGCTTCGGAATGTACGCGGCAAGTTAAATCTTTGGCTAATGCTTTTTGTAGCAGACGCAAGTGCGGTTCCACATCATGCGCTGCCTCCATTTGTTCTATTTCCGCTTTATTGAACAATGTAAAAATGCGGATATATTTTTTGGAGTCCTCATCCGAGCAATTGAGCCAAAACTGATAAAATTGGTATGGGGAAGTTTTTTCCGGGTCCAACCAAATATTGCCTTGTTCGGTTTTTCCAAACTTACCGCCGTCGGCTTTGGTAATGAGCGGACAAACAAGCGCAAACGCTTCACCGCCGGTCTTCCTGCGAATCAGTTCCGTGCCGGTGGTAATGTTGCCCCACTGGTCGCTGC
>Ga0123353_10005446_pt1 | contig 16715 bp, 9 predicted proteins | sample TergutLab28metaG_3_FD_92763 | JGI IMG/M metagenome (GOLD analysis project Ga0123353, IMG submission 92763) | Labiotermes labralis P3 segment gut microbial communities from Petit-Saut dam, French Guiana - Lab288 P3 | ecosystem: Host-associated > Arthropoda: Insects > Digestive system > Gut ...
AGCCGAAATCCGGCGGTCTTCCAAGATTAGCTCGTGAATTTGATCAATAATCTCCAGGGTGGTCACTGTTTTGGGTCGTCCAGGACGAGGCGCATCACAGGTGGAAAAATCACTACGTTTAAATTGGGCCACCCACTTTTTGACGGTGGAATACGATGGTGAATATTCCCCTAATGTTTCTATCAGAATGGCGTGAATTTCTTTTGGTGCCTTGCCTTGCAGGAAAAAAAACTTGATGACAGTTCGCGTCTCGATGTTGTTGAAATGGCGCGCTTCGCCTGACATTCTTCCTTTCATCCCCTGTAACAAGAAAAGACTTGCAGTTCGGCACATGATCAGACCCCTCTTTCCAACGACACTATCGATTTCGTTCTACGACATCGGTAAGTAGGTCGGCTAAAGAATTATCAGCACCCTCTCGTATTAACGAGGTAAAGCGATTGCTAACCCTCAGTTACGGGCGGTTCGTATCCATCAGTTATAAATCGCACTGTAAATGTCCATTCAAGAAACCGTTAGTGAAAGGCAAGAGGGGTAACCTCCAGAGATCTTTGAGTCGGAAACCCTGTGAGCAGCCGACAAAGGGCAATAAAATCTGTTTAGCTGATCCCTGAGAGGCGCGAAAAAGATGAAGTATTCCTAATTACCATAAATTGAAGGACAAAAGCCTAACACAAACAAACCTTCCCACAAGACGAAAAATAAACTAATAAATGGAATTTTCGTACTGACAACGGGGGTTGGACGCTGGCAGTGAAGTAAGCGATCTGTGCTGTTGAGGTTGCTCACAGTGAGGTCACATAAAGCGCACATTTAATAGTTCTGTAGTGAAGTGGCTGTGTTTTTTTAATACGATTTTATTGGATTAACTGGGGAACAGCAGACATTTTACCTCAGAAGCAAATAAATAAATAAGCAGTGGGGACTTTATCCGATTCGATGAACTCCACCCATGTCTCTTAAGAAGTTTCACCTAACGTACTGAGTACTTCAGGTCATACAGTGTACATCGGGTGCTCGTGTCAACGTGGGAGGTTGGAGATTCCACAATAACAAGGAAGTGAAAATGGCTCTTCGTGAATTGTTGCTAATATATGAAACCGATTCATGTGGCGACGGAATTTCTAAACTCGCCCGACGATGGGGCAAATGCATAAATGAGCTCGGAAATCATACTTGAAAATAATGATACTTCAACGGAATGACCCAACTGCAACTAAGGTTGAGATCACTTCCCTGTCATCTGTATGGCCTATGAAAACTTATTGAACATCTCTCGTAGGTTTTCCTGTCGGTCCAAATGAGTAGTAATCTGGTACCAGTCCGGTCGCTTAACCCTTTAAACGCCGATTTAAATCCCATCTGCCATTTGCTGGCGTTATTAGTAGCTCACCATATTTTCCACGTTAGCAGGATAAGGGTTAAATATGTTTTATTTTAAATATGGATCGATTGGCCAGGGCGAGCAGTGCATTATCCTAGATGTGATTTATCATCATCAGAATCCTACAGAATTGGACAGTCTATTTGTTCCAAGGCCGATCCCACTGACCGCGCCATCTAAGGCGTTGATCTGCTTCCGCTCGCTTGCTGCGATTGGGGTTCCGAATCCCGCCGCGGGCATGGATGCCTGTCTCTTATAAGTGTTGTACGTTGTCATGTAGAGGTCTGTATGCCGGGCTGATCTCTCGTCCATAGGAGTACTACCGGGTGTGGTGTGTCTAATGAGTATGATCACGAAGCCCCGTAAGGGGAGGCCATGACGAGGAATCGGATCGAAGCGCCACAGCTGGGAAAAAAATATTCCATGTATTAGATATGTGACTTGTGCAGGTGTTCATGTCTGTAGCATGTCGTTTGGTTTGTAAGCATGATAGGCCTGTGATGTGGATATACAAGTCACTGCCTACATTCTAAGCTACTGCTAGAATTCTTACCTACATTAACAATAAACAAGACAGGCAGTGTACGTGTAACCAACTTTGTGGCACATTCCTGTAACCTTTGTTGCTGTGGAGAAACAGCCATGACTTCTGTGTGTGTTGTTGAGTTAAACGTCACCATCAACTATATAAAATTATTGTTACAAAACAATGCTTTTATGGAAAATGTGAGTCGCCGGCAACATCGAAACGTACGCAGGACTTCACATGAAGTGTACGATGCTGCATTGCATTCATTCCCTGATGGCCGTCTTCAGACGTAAAATACGGCCGATCAGATCGTAGTGACAGATACGTCGTTGCGCAGTTTCTCACCCAAGGACACAGGTTTACATCCCAGAAGACTGAAATGCAGCAAACAGCGTGGTGAAACCATCAGGTAACCATAGTCATTGCGTCATTGATATGAATGTCTAATACGCTATATAAAAATGGAAAGTGAAATATTTGAAGGAAAGTGACTGTCTATAAGTTATTCCCAGCACTTTCTTTTATTACGCTGAGTTACAAAACCGAACACTTGACATTTATTGGGATGTTTCTACAAATCACTTCACGTTCCCGTACTTCTCTCTCCACTTATTTGGCAGCTTCTCAGTTGAGAATTTTTACTGATCAGATGTTCCGTACTTACAGAGCAGCATGTCTGGGCAGAGTAACCACGGTTTATTTGTCGCCATTGTCGACGGTGCTGCACATTTTGCTTGCCGAGGTGCGACACTGCACCATGCCACATGGGTATGACGTGGGGCTTCAGCTCGGATTTACTGTAGCAATATACAGTCTTCGTCTGTAGTCGTATCTGGTAAAACGACCGGCGGTGAACGTATTTACCCTAGCATTTTACCTTATAAGCATTCAGTGTTTCAAAACCTTGTTGTTAGGTTTCCATAGCATATAGTGACGGCCTTTAGATATTTGAAACTTTCACTGCTCTTGTCATGGAAATTACTCTTTTGTAGGAAATAGTCCGTTACAATTGTACCGGCGTTTCAGAGGAATCCGCTGTTACCATCATCCATGAAGGTTCTCTGAACGTAAATATACCTCTAACGTTCCTACTGTGCGGCGTTGTAGCCCATATGACACTAATCTGCACGGAAAGTGTTGTCCGTCCGACTTTCCCACTGCACGTTTCATTTCTGAAACCAGTGAGCAGATACCGGTCATGTTTATTATTTGAAATGATGACGTAATCAGGGAGTCCGTAACCCCGGATAATGTATTCGAAGAACCTTCTCTTCATTGTTAACATAGGTGTCAACAGGCATGTGTTTGAACATTAATGGGGAAGGAAATTTTGGGCATCGAAATAAATGATTGACTACATACATACATACATACATACATACATACATACATACATACACACAAAAATACATACGTACATACATACATACATACATACACGTTCCCTTATGAATATTATTGGCCCTGTAACAAACGCACCACTGTGCTCAAATTTATGAGACTTTGAGAGGTTTACATTGAAAGTTATGAATACAAACTTTACGTATTTTGTTCTGTAAATGAAACTCATATCGGATTTAACCCTTTTCTCAAAGAAGTTCATTTCAGAGGCCGAATAAGTACATATTGAACAGCGTAAATTGTAATTATATTTAAGGCATTCGTCTGATATATATTCGATATGGAAATAATCAAGAAGATGGAAGGGGCAGTAATATGTTTGTTTGAGTTGTGCTCCTTAGCTTCGACAAATATATTCGTATCTACACTAAATGGACTATGCGGGTATGCAGCAGCGAAAATCACGTGCAACAGGTACAAAGTTAGGTCAGTTATTGTTATGTTTCTCTGCTGCCGCTGAAGCTCTACGAAACTAACACTCTTAATACATTGTATGTGACAAATTAAGATCTTCAGACACGTCAAAAGACTTTTTTTTTAACAAGATTTACAGAATAGGTCCACTTTAGCTACAGTAAATACGCTGCAGTCTTTTGTGCATGCCTTCAGACTACCTGCCATTTGTAACAAAGGAGTGACAAATGATGACTGCTTGGCTGTTCTGATTGAGAATGCACTTGCGAAACAAAGATGGAAGCTAAACATGAGACACATTCACAGAACTACGGGATCGTCGTAGTTCATATCTTTCAATAAAACCTAGAATATTCGTTCTGCAGCATTCATATTTTCGGCGCTAATTACTAACTTCGGGTCACGCCTAGACGCACTGCAGAACGAACTGCCAAGTATAAATATAAGTTGCGCTTTGGAGCGACGCAGTATGAGAGTCAAGACTGTAACTTAGGTTCTTTGTCGACGCGGTGCCGTCAGAACCTGTCAACTTCAGACCTTGTACTACACAATTTGTATTGCATAATTTAATTGTAGCAGCGGTGTAGAGATGGGCAGTTTGCAATCCGCGTACAGCACTGTCGCTGCACGTTTGGCGGATCAGTGTCACTGTCCTGTTCCAAGCTCGAAACCTAAAGTCGCTATAATCAGCATGACCAGGAAATACCTATAATAAGAACCAACAAAATGTACACTTTTTTCATTAATGTTTTAATTAAATTATATTGTCTTCTACATGTTTCGAACATCCAAGTTTTCATCTTCAGGAAGACTTGTACATGCAGTTTTATGGTATTTCTTTTATGCAGCAAAAGCAACTAATGCCAAACTATATATCAGTCAAGGCCAACAGTAACAAGCGCCAATGTCTAATGTCACCGACCAGACTGTTTATATGAATGCACAAACGAAATACCATTAAACTGCATGCAGAAGTTTTCCTTAGGATGAATACTTTTATGTTCGAAATATGTCGAAGACACTATAATTAAATGAAAACATTAATGTAAAAAGAGTGCATTTTGTTGGTTCTTATTACATAGGTATATCACAATGCACGGCTCAAAAACCGTAAATTCTGGCCAAGAGATACTCGTGTTTCCATAAATAGGTCTAGTCATAGAGATTCGTCTCGTTCATGAGGAATTGTGTTAAGGTACTAGTGTTATCGGTTTTATCAAAGGATGTCGCTTTATCGCTGTGCGACTAATTCGAATGATTGCAGAGCTTTCACTATCGGTGTCTAGCGATTCAAGTATTCGATCCTCCGAAACGTCAGCATCTGCTCACCAAACGACACGTCATCACGTTTCAGAATATCTTAAACTGCAGCAACATCGCTGCGATAACCTCAGATCTCGAACGGCGCATAGTTTGGCGCAAAATAAGTACTGAGAATTCAGAGTTCTGGTGTGGTGGTGGTGGTGGAGCACAAATTTTCCAAAGATCTAGTAGCCACCTCAAAATTCTGGCGCCGAAGGCTGACGTAAAGCAAGGTCCATGCTGAGGGCCCTCAAATATTATGTGACACCTTACAGATTTTAGTCGCCCGGACGACCAGGCGACCGGGACTCGTTTATCTCTGTTTTAAGGTAATTAAAGGGAATAATTTCATAAATACAAGTATGAATTCATACGCACATACCAGCTTCAACCTATCTTCTTCGAAAGATTCTACGTGTCCTTTACTGCACATCATTAAATTTTATCTTCAATCTTAACATCTGACTCGCACGCCAAGACGAATTCTATTGCATTCCTGTAAAAGATTCGCCCTCTTTTCAGACATCTATGGGGTTTTCTGACAAATAACTTCTTCTGGACACACTGTGTTCCTTGCATATTCAGCAGCAAGCACAAATCATGTCTGCTCGTGACACATGACCTTTGACATCCATCGCAATTGTTCTCTTCTTCGGGTCACAAAACTCTCTCAACTCGTTGCCCCTCACCCTACCCCACGCCAAAACACCCAACTGTGTCAATAAATGGCTTGTAATATATAAAACCTGCGATTCCAGTTCCCTCTTCGTTATTTCATTTCCTACTCACTCACTTTAGTCTGTTACTATCTGACATTGCTGTTCTTGGAATAATATTATTTTTTTCGCATTTTGCCCCCAGCTTGTTAATTAACTTCCTGTTATTCTTTCGGCTGCCCCAGTGTCTTCCAGGAAAATTATTGTTTTGATAAATTGCTTAAATAACTTTAAATTATATGCAAAAATGCCTCACACTCTTTTCTTTAATTCTTCGCATCACCATAGTAACAAGGCTTTGTACTGGCAACTGTCTTAAAGATGACAGTCGTGAATAAGACTTATAGGAAACCACTGTGCGTAAGGCTTAGCAAAAATCTGCATTTACGTAATAAGTCTGAGATATTTTGTTACTGACTGAACACGAGTGGGTGCATGTCTGATATACTTTTCAATGGCCCACTTCCACATAGTTTCCAGCAATACAGACTTTTTAAGTACCTGAAATTGGTCATATATATTTTCCGCCATAACTCATGCTCCCGTCTGTGTGCTGTCTTTACCTGTTGGAAACCCCAGGCAAAATAGAAACCTGACCGCTCTGTAACCACTGATATCTTCGAGTCACATTCTGAACCAAATATTTACAGGGTGTTTCTTTCATCGTTTCCCTGTGCATTGTAGCTGTCGTTGATGTTCCTTCGCATGCATGCTTTCGAAACAAAAAAGCTACGGTCCTCGGGAAAAGGATAAAAGAAACTCCCTGTAGCATGCAGCAGAAAATAATAACGACGCCTTTGAGTAAAGAAATTCGCTTGCGGGTTGAAGTTCTTACCGTAGTTAGTACGAAACCCAATTCTTCCTGGATGTGAAAATGTGTACATTTGTGGGTAGGTGCTGTGCCACCATTTTAGTAATACGCTGTCTGCATCTTCAAAACGGAAGAATGATATCCGTTCTGAAGATGAAGGCAGAGGATTTCTCTAAGCGCCGGTAACTGTACCAAACTGTACCAAACGACAGTTATTCAAGCCACAATACAGTAAATTTCAAAACAATTAAGACCCAAGCATCTGCCAAGAATGCGTAATTTGAGGTTCTGACGTCAGTGCTGCTGAAGATGGAAGCCTACTGGGATATGACGCCGTGTCATTGGGTGAATTGTTCTCGACGTTTCGAAAAATCGTAGTGCCCTTTTCTTGTAGGGCGGAACAATTTTTGGACTGCTTGGTTGTTGAAGGCGCCGCGATCTTTAAAAAAGACGTCGGGAAGCACCAAAGTACACGTCGGCAAATCCCAAACGTCTGAATCCATTCCATCAGCAAATTAAAATACACGTATTATGTCGGTAAAACTTTCTTTAATAGTCAAGGCGCTTGTAAATGCGATTCTCGTTGCTCCAGGCGTTTTGTGAAGCCACGTGATTCCATACGGACGTTAAAGGGATGTTTATTGTCCACTTGATGAGCTGCAACAGACAGGCGTCTAGCGCTTGCTGATTCAATCTGATGATTGCGGTGATTTGCTGTAACGGAAATCAAATCTCCTGTAATTCAAGAAGAGTCTGTATCTGTTTTCTGATCATAAAATTTAAACGATTTTTGACATTCAACATTTTGCCATATGTTGTGTTTCCTGATTCGGGAAAGTAAGGATAAACTATTAATTTCATTAGAGAAACTGGGGGGGGGGGGATATAGAGATTCTAGGGTGAGGGTTGTTTGACCGTGCATCTTCATCATGAAATAATGTGAAATGGCAACTTGATCCAAGAAGGTAATTTATTGAAATATTCTTAGCTCGACACGTTTCGGGCGCATACGCCCATCATCAGGAGCACTAGATGTTAAGTTGCGGCATGTGGTTTTCTGCACCGAGTCTGTAGATGGGTGTTGGTCCTGAAAACCGTTAAGTGGGTCATGTGTACGGTTTGGATGGTGCCGTGCGACCCATCTACAAATTCGGTGCAGAAAACCATATGCTGCAACTAAGGATCCTGATGATGGGCGTATGCGTCCGAAACATGTCGAGCTAAGGATACATCAGTAAATTACATTGTTGCATAAAGTTGGCATTTAACATTATTTCATAGAGATTCTAATTAACCGAAACTTGTTCCTGTGGTGTTCCATTGTGGCTTTGTTATTTGAAAGGAAAAATTTGGTTGGTTGGTTGGTTGGTTGGTTGGTTGGTTAAACAGTGAATCATGGAGACAGGAATTAAGTTATTCTGGGTGAGAGACATCACAGGCCATACTGCCTGAATTGAGACACTGAGCAAACCCTTGCAGATATACTGTATATACTGTATATACTCGAGTAACTGACGGTTGTCGAGACTATCGTAGTGTCTTCAGTGCAGGTTACCTTCAGACAGGTCATTGCAGCCTCTATTCATTTTTTTTATCAGTGATTGACCTTCCCTTCTCATTCTAGGCCACACAGCCTTACCAGTCGAAGTGTCGTTGTTAAAGTTTTGAAGGCTATGTTTCTCTATGTATAATATTTAAAGATTCAGTCTCCATCGCGTAGTAAAAACAGATTTTTTTTCGCTACAAAGACAGTTAAGTGAATTCCGTATAGGTGAATAATGAGTGCTTGTTCTGAGATCCATACAGAACACATAAATACATTAGAGATTTTGTGTTAAACTTGGCAGTATGTATACTAACCAATAGAGTTTACAGTTTCAAGTAACCTCTATCTTCGACGAATTACATCGTTATGGGCCTTACTTCCCATACTGCCATTAGTTAAAATTATACTCTGCTTCTGAATTTCTTTTTGTTTGGAAGTTAATCTTAAATTTTGTTTACCCGATCGCGATGTTGTCTGTGGTCAGATACTGCAAACTCGCACTTTTCTTTTATTGTGACAATTTGGAACCATGTTTTCGCTTCTGAACTTTTATGCGGGAAACATCATAAAAGAAGACAGAGGTAGTGGGAGGTTCAGCTGAGATTGCAGTTCTGTTCTTCACTACTTTCAGCAGTTTTTAAAGTCTTCCTGACTTTAAAAGTCTGCAAGAAAGTCGTTGATGGTGTCTGTGTCTTGATACAAGCTGCACATGACACAGATTTAGTGATGAGAAGTCACGCCCTTACCGTAAATGAATTTTGATTTTGTTAGTAAGGGAATTGAACTAGACGTTCGTCCATTAAGTGCCTGTGTACAGCCTCTTCCACAATTGGCCTACACCAATATATCGCATTATAACTTATCTAAGTATAGTAGTGTCACTGACGTACTGAACTGATTTACTGCATGAATGAGCTGACTGGATTGGTTGACTGACTACTAGTCGATTTACTGCCTGCTTGTAGGTACAAATGGTATAACAGTTAATGTTTCAGTGGTTTGAAGATGTCGTGCCCAATGGCTCTAAATCTCCTCCTCTCACATTTCCAGCCATTGTGTCACTGTTAATGCAAATTTTCTTCGCCTTTAATAGTTGACAGTAAGCACATGGTTCAGCCCAGTACAGCTGCGTTTTATTCAGTAGGTCGCAGTCGGCCATAAATACAATATTTAAAATTAAGTTAAAAATATAATATGTGGTCCATCATCTTATTTATATTTTTGTGCGTCCCACAAATTTTCGGAATTTTTTACACTAGATTGTAAAGTAGCATTGTCGATGGTAGCCATCAGCAATTATGAATTATTATATCCTTGGACAAATTTATATTTCTAATTTTTTCCGAAAACAGTGGGTAAAATTGGAATTTTTACCTTTGCGATTTTTTATATTTCGTAAAATAAAGTTGTGACAGTTGTAGAAGAGTTAGTTGATGATTTATATGAATTTATTTTAGGCTGAAATTCAAGTCCAATATTTGTGAACTATCCCCGAAATGTTTAGAATTCTCGGAGGGTACGCAGCTGATCTGTCCGTCTTTCCGTCACCGCAATCTCATCACCCCAGAGTCCTCAATAGGCGACCAGTTGCTGAAGGCAGGCTCTTTTCATTCTTAAAAATGACATTTTACGTTTTGTGGCCTCCTTGTACGTCTTCAACTACGTATTCAGTTTTTCTCCCATCTCAGAATGTCGTTGATGGTCTAAACAGGCGGTTCAAAAAAGCATTTGTATTATCTGCACTGTAATGATTTGTTTTCATTTAAAATCCAAATATACCCTTTTGTTCTGCCCATTGCTTCGCACTTACACAAATTTATGATTATCATAATGTACACCATAACAGCCGCACGTTATGTACAGAATAAAGTCAATAAAATGCGATAACTACCATAATTAAATGTTGCTCTTGAAGTGATGTTACAAAACTTAGTTTTAAAAAATTTGAGATTAAATACCGTTAGTGGAAGCCAAACAAAACTGTATGTAAAGAATATATTACATTGTTGGGCAGAAAATGTGAACGTTGAAATATTTAAGATGCTACAAGCAGTTATTTGCTGCAGAGGTGATGGTTTGATATTTACTGCTGGTGTAGTTGTTTGCAGGAAAACATTTTAACTGTCACTCATTCCCTTATATTGCTCATGACATTGTATTATAATAATGTACTGTGCATGTTTGTGTTTTATTTCTTAAGTCGAGTTACTATTACCAAAATATAGGTATAGTGGTATATTTCCCCCTTCATTCCGTTCGTCCCATCCCTTGACAACACTCAGCGTCCCTTGAGCATATTCTGCATACTGCCTCGTACATAAATATTCCATCTGTGGGTAGATGGGGTTTTGAGCACTGAGCGACAAATGTCACGAGGGGCGTGTGCACCGGGCACGTGTAACTTAAAATGCAAATAATTCGGTCATGGTGATGGTGGTTTAAGTTTTTGCGGAATCTTGTGAATTCGTTTTGGTCAGGCACTTGCCAATGGCTATCAGAGGACTGCCGATGGTAAAAAGTAGAAAAGGAAACATATTTCTGGGATGACTGAAAAAGAGGAGTGCAGTGTTCAACATTGTTATATTCTCTGAGCTATTCCTGATGGCTGGAGGTCGCTGGAGCAGCAATCCACGTAATGGAAAATGGAGATAGTGTTTTACAGTGTATGAAACATACAAGTAGCCTGTATGTATTGTGGATATATACATGTTTTGGGGACTTTAGTTCCCTCTTGTACGTTTCTCCCATCTCTGTCATTCTTTTTCTTAGTCCATATACTAATTTCTTCTTCCGCTGCTTATCTTCGTATCATTTTTATTACGTTTCTCCATTTTTATTTCTGCTTTTTCCATTTTTCTTTCGACTTTCTTTTTAAATTCTTCGTCACCCTGCTTCCACACTTTTACTGCCTTCGCAGCAGTTTTTTTTTTACCTTTCCTTATGTACATTCCGCTCTTCTATTGTCTTTATTTATCCGCCGGTAAGTTTACTTCCTAGGCACAAAGATCCCACAACCGCCCCGCCACAGTCAGTAACGCCGTCCCTTTCCGTTCGCTCAGTAAACTCCCTGCAGTCAAAAGTTCACATAAACCTTGTTTTTGTCGTTGGCTTGGCGTAAGAAAATATTCTTGCACTATAATATTAAATAATGTAGGTCAGGACAACTACTTTATTACAAAAGATAATTACATAGGCGACATGTTTCGACTATTGGTTAGTCATCGTCAGGCCTATTTTGTCAGTTGAGTCACAAGATGCTATGCACACACTGGGATTCCATCGTGTTTCCAATTTTATGTATCCCACTGACGTAAACACAATTTGCACGTCACATCTTCGAGACAAATTATTTAATTTTTAGGTATTCCATGAATCCCAGTGTGTGCGTAGCATCTTGTCACTCAATTGATAAAATAGGCCTGAACATGACTGATTAATAGTCGAAATATGTAGCCTATGAAACTGCCTTGTGTAATAAAGTAGTTGTGCTGACGTACATTATTTAATTTTATATTACGTTTATGAGCACATCGTGATGCCCCTGTTCAAAAGAAAAATTTTTGCATTGAAGACAAAATCAGTAAAACAGGCTGGCTTTGAAACTGAAACATAAGGATCTGAATGAATATCAAGTTGGTAGGGAAATACGCAGAAGACAGGCTTAAGAATGCACGACCTTACACATATGTCTATGTACAAGTGATGACAGTTCCGTGACGTTTGTAGAAGACGCCACGATACTTCGAAACGTAGGGAGAGAGTCATACAGCGAAACGGGACGTCATGTTGCATTAGATCTGGATCGTCAACTACACCGCTGCGAGCACCTCATATCAAGTACATCTTATTTGGTTCGACAACCTTGTTTGCATATCTGTGTTAGCTTGTGATACAGATGTTTGCGACTTTATTTAGTGTTGTAGGTCAGTTTCAAATAAATATATTGCCTCCGTCCTCTGGTTGATTTCGAGGTGTCTGAGAATCTCGTCAGTTTATACGTACCGGATGGCAAGTTTTGTGATTATTCACAATATGTCTACCGAGGATCCGAATTTCTAATTATTTCACTCCCTTAACAGTACCCCAGTTGTCAACACTTAGGATACCAAAGCACGGTGTTTGGTATGACCTTGAGACAGTTCCACAGATCTGCCGTGCCATCACTATGTACGTAATATCCATCTTAGCGTTATCCTTCCGTTTTCTTCACGTTCTACCACACGGGTGTTTGCTTTTGCACACGAAACTTACGTACGACTTAGAATTACGCTTAAACTTCGGTAAAGGAGTCTTATTCAATAAAGGAATAATAAATCCATTTGGTATTCTTGTAAGTCTACATCCCGTGTGGCTCACACATTCAATATGCCAACAGTACACTCGCCAAATTGAGCCCCATATCACATCTGTCATACAATTACGAAAACGCGATTCAGTTTTTATGAAATCACTATGAGGGTCATATTATGTTAGTCACAGAAAGTACCCGCCAACATTACTTATCTATTATTAAATACTTTAGTAATTGTGTAATAATATTTTAAAATATTTAAATTATATATATATATAAGCCTACTTGGATCAAGGTGGCTGTCTTGCTCGTCTTCAGTTACTATGACGTTGTCAGCCACATCATCTTACGCAAGTTCCAGAGTTCAAATAGCAATCAAATCTCTCAAAGTCCGCATAATCTCAAACATGTGATCCATTTAAAATCAGAGACGCATTTTCTTGTAAATTTCAGAATATATTGAATTGCTTCGATCACACCATTGAACTCGTCATCATTCAAAATTCAATTTAAAAAAAACCGAAGTTTATGATTGATGAAAAAGCATTTGCCTTTGTTCCCTCAGCAAATACGGTTTCAGCCACAAGACGGTAATGTCCAGACGCACGTACATGCTTACATAAATCTCAGATTACTTCTGTGACCCAGATCCTTTTCTATTATCCTTAAAATATAGAGAATAAAAAGAATCAACTTCTGAATAAAAATTTCCTTTTACTGGCGACTTGCCACATCCATCACTTCGCTTTATACATCGATCACATCGCCAGCACAATTCGTGTTCCTTTGCACGTATCATTTGCATTTGTGAGGCGAAAAATAATAAATGCGCTCGGAAACATTCTCTATTTGTTCCATAACATAACGTTTTTATTTGTATCATATCCACCATATGGTCTCATAAAAGCAATGAGGTTGAAACATGCAGGCTATTTTTCAAGCAATATGTAAATATTAATTTCGGAAATTGGCCTATATTCAGTTAACAAAAAGGAAGTGCTCTCATGATGTAACAAGTGCAGGGCGTTCTTTGCCTTTTCTTCAGTTGCTTCGAAAGATGAAGTCTCAATTAAGTGTACATTTTCAGTTTTTCTAGGGTGTGATACTGTGTGTCTGGGCTTTTATTTTCAAGGGTTAAACATCCAGAGAAAATATGTGTGTGTGAGTATGTGTGAGTGTGTGTGAGTGTGTGTGAGTGTGTGTGAGTGTGTGTGTGTGTGTGTGTGTGTGTGTGTACAAGCCATGTGCCCATCCTGTGACAGGTCACACACTGTCCCACTGAAACACTTTACCATCGACAGTAATCTATGCCATCCGTTAATAATCGATTACTTTCAACAGTAGTCGATAATAGTAAAAGCAAGTGGTAAATCCATAAAGAGATTTCCTGTTTATTTTACAGGTTTTGAGACTTGGTCTGTCACATTAAGGGAAGGATATGCGCTGAGGTCATTGGAGAATAGGGTGCTGAGGAAGGTATTTGGGCCTGCGAGACGGGAATTGAGAGGGAATTGCAGGGAATTGGATAACGAGGTGCTTAATGATTGGTACTCCGCACCAAATATTATTTAGGTAGTGAAATGAAGGAGAATGAGATGAGCGGAACACGTGCCACGTACAGGGAAGGGAAATGCATAATTTTATGACGGAAAATCTGAAGGAAAGTAACAACTTTGGACGCATAGCCGTAGTTGAGAGGATAATATTCAAATGGATTATAAAGAATGAATGGATGGGGATGGATTCACTTGATCATAATCAGGATAGGGACAAATGGTGGTATGTTGAAACGATGGCAGTGAACGCTCAGTTTTGTTAAAATGCAGGGGGCATTTTACTAGCTGACAAAATGGTAGCTTTTTAATGGTACTGTGCTCTTCATGTCTGACGTGTACCAGCTTTCAGTTAGAGTAATGGTGCCGTTTTCGAAAGAGGGGTACGTTATATGCGTCGGACGTCTTCTTTGAATTGTTCCAGAATTAGCATGAGGAGTTCTTTCGGCCGTGCAGTGAATTTTTAAGCACTCTTTTTAGACGTCTCTTTTTTTTCGAATGAACTAATTTTTCAACTGAATAAAATCCCATTTTCTGGAAGCATTTGCAATGAAGCGTTGTTGTCATTGGTGTGAAAATATTAATCAGGGCCAATTTTATGATTAATCTTTCCATACACGCTTAGTTGAGGGATCGTCTTCATCGACAAACGTTTCATTAATTAGCATAGATAACCAATATCTAAAATTACAGTACAAGTTGACTTGAGCTGCAGGAACATAATTCACACAAAAGTAATTTTTTCCTTAGTTTCTTTAGGACGTGAAATTATTTTTTTTTTGACACAAATCACACTATGAGTCTTAAAATGTTATTCATTTAATCTGCAGACACAACGCACTGTCGAACCCGGTTATAACGACATCGGTTTATGAGACACCTCGTCTATAACGTCAGATATTCTGCGGTACCAATTAATTCCTCACTGTTAACCATATATTTACACTGTTTGGTTAGACCAACACTCGTTTATAACGACATAGAATATTTAGCCCTTTTCATGACGTTAAAACCAAGTTCGAGTTTTTAACCCAAATCAGGCTCACTTGAATGACATTTTAAGATTCAGGTCGCACCGCGCAGTAAACAAACTCCTTCTCAGTTATAAAACCCAATCATTTGACATAGGAAAATAATGGCTGGTTGTTACAAGATCAATACAAAACCCATAAATGAACTCTGTGAACATAACGTAGAATTCCTGATTATTAAACCTGATGGCTCCTAAGGTCGCCTTGTGCCTTGAAAGGTACGAATACTAATAATTAATTGGTAGTACAGTCTGCTTTTATTTTCCCAGTATATCGCAGTCTTAACCAACGCTCAACTTATGTAAGCCAAGCTGGATACATACTGTAGCATTTTTTATTGCGTACGTATGTTGGATGGATAGGTTAGTCAGCTACTGGGAATATTTCGTGGAAACTTGAAGTCAGCATTGTGTTCCCATCCATCATATCTCTTGCTGTTCTCAGCAACATTACAAAAATGAACACAAATTGGACATAGCTGAATTAACGTTCATTTAATTTTATGAAGGCAGTTGAATACCAGAGTTTAAAGCTTTTTTTTTTCTAATGCATTTTTAACACAGAGAATTCTGGCTGTAGTCGCGTTTCGTAAAGAAGCAAAAGTCACTGGACAAATTTGTTCAAACGATGACGTTTCTGACTCGTATTCTGGAGGTCCCCATTTCGAACATTGGCTTGTAGTCGTTTCCTGACTGAGACTTTTTGGTTTTTACCAGTCTTTCCAGAAAAATACCGGGATAATCCTTGTCAGGCCAGGACCGCTTGCTTCTCTGTCCTTTCCAGTTCGTTATTGACTCTCATCTAGTTGTTCGAAATTATATAAATTTCCTTACAACAGCGTCGTTAAACAAACTGCGAATGCAAACACATGCACATGTACCATGCATACACTAACTTTTCCGTCTGTTTTAGTCTCTACGTGAAAATCAAATTCTCTATTTAAAAAGACATTCTTTATAAATTTGTTCTCGTGTTCTTTCTGCTATTACTACAATTTTATCTCTTCTAATTGCGTGTTCCTTATATTGCGTTATCTGTCCCACCTTATTTGTTCGTTTTTACCTCTCTTTGCTCACTGTATATTTCTTATCTCATTTGTAATCTCCTATTCCCACAACTTATAGACGTTTACGTCTAATTTCCAATTTATTTATATGTTACATCTTAAGTACCTCAGATGCAGGCACTTCGTTCACTGAGATGAGAAAATGACTGCGGACTTAGGATGCAGGTCGACGGGGATGTGACGCCATGACGATGGGTGAGCGGTTCCCGACGTCTCGATGGATCATATTAGGTTCGTGTTGTTGGATCTTGAAGATATGACAGTATCATCCTTCGAAACATTTGGAACCATTCGCCCAAAAACACATTGTCAGATGTCAGAAATTTTCAATCGTCAGCTACACCGCTGTGAGAACGTCGAATCTTATACGACTTTGAAACTGCAGTAGGTTCTGGGAGGAGGCGACCATGACGTACTGTGCTATGTATAATATCGGATAAGTTTAGCTGCTGTCAGCTCGTCAGTAGCGACCGTATACCATGCGTTTTTTTTTTTTTTAGGTGTTTGTCCCATGCTATTTCTGTGCGACGGGATGTTACTTATATGTACTTCACTTTTGAGAGAAACCCACTGTCTTGTTCTATCGATATATTGGAAATTATTTGGGTTTGGGACATTCATGAGAATTTCCAATAGTGTTTCGATTTAAATATTTCACAAACTCCATTCTA
>Ga0123353_10005448_pt1 | contig 16713 bp, 12 predicted proteins | sample TergutLab28metaG_3_FD_92763 | JGI IMG/M metagenome (GOLD analysis project Ga0123353, IMG submission 92763) | Labiotermes labralis P3 segment gut microbial communities from Petit-Saut dam, French Guiana - Lab288 P3 | ecosystem: Host-associated > Arthropoda: Insects > Digestive system > Gut ...
AACAGCTGATAATAAGCGTACTTCCGCGCTCCCCAAACGCGAGGGAGTTTAGCTCAGCTGGTTCAGAGCATCTGCCTTACAAGCAGAGGGTCGGCGGTTCGAATCCGTCAACTCCCACAAAGATTGTCTAAAAAGGCAATCTTTCTTTTTTATGTCTATTATCAATATCATTTTCATTTTTCATTCCGCAGTCACTTGAAACCTATAATTAAAAAACTATCTTTGCACTCATAAACAAAAACCCTCGTTCTATGAAACAATACTTTGATCTGCTGCAACATATACTTGATAACGGCACATTTAAAGAGGATCGTACCGGAACGGGAACTATAAGTGTTTTCGGATACCAAATGCGATTTGATTTGCAAGAAGGATTTCCGGCGCTTACTACTAAAAAACTTCATCTCCGCTCGATATTATATGAATTGCTGTGGTTTTTAAAAGGCGAAACAAACATCAAGTATTTGCACGACAACAATGTAACAATTTGGGATGAGTGGGCAGATGAAAACGGAGATTTGGGTCCTGTTTACGGCAAACAGTGGCGCAGTTGGCAAACCCACGATGGTAAAACAATAGATCAAATTTCGGGGTTAATTGAAATGATTCATAAAAATCCGGACTCGCGGCGGCTGATTGTAAGCGCATGGAACGTGGGCGATGTGGACAAGATGAAACTCCCCCCATGCCACGTTTTGTTTCAATTTTATGTAGTGAACGGTGAAATCTCCTGCCAACTTTACCAGCGTAGCGCCGATGTGTTCCTCGGCGTACCGTTCAATATCGCTTCTTATGCACTGTTGCTCATGATGATTGCCCACGTTTGTAAATTGAAACCGCGCTATTTTATCCACACTTTCGGAGATGCTCATCTCTATTCTAATCATCTTCAACAAACCAAATTGCAACTCTCCCGAATCCCTAAATCATTACCTGTTATGAAAATAAATAGAGAAGTAAACTCCATTTTTGATTTTCAATTTGAAGACTTCACATTAGAAAACTATACCCCCGACCCTCATATTAAAGCCGAGGTAGCAGTATAATAGTGGTTAGTGATTAATACTAAAATCGTAAATCTAAAATCGTAAATCTAAAATCGTAAATCTAAAATCGTAAATCTAAAATCGTAAATCTAAAATCGTAAATCAATGAAAATTCTCATTACCGGTGGCGCCGGCTTTATTGGTTCGCATGTAGTTCGTTTATTTGTTATCAAATATCCACAATATGAAATATATAATTTAGATAAACTGACGTATGCAGGAAATTTAGATAATTTGAAAGATATTGAGAATAAAGAAAATTATCATTTTATAAAAGCCGATATTGTTGAAGGGGATACGATGTTGGAGCTCTTTAAAGAGCATCAATTCGATGGAGTAATTCACTTGGCAGCAGAGTCGCACGTGGATCGCTCTATTGAGAATCCGATGGAGTTTATCTATACTAACATTGTGGGAACCGTAAATTTACTGAACGCCGCACGTGCAATATGGAATGATCTTGAAAATAAACGCTTTTACCACATCTCAACAGATGAAGTGTATGGATCTCTTGGGGAAAATGGAACATTTAAGGAGACAACCCCCTACGACCCCCACAGTCCTTACTCTGCCGCAAAAGCCTCATCCGACCATTTTGTACGCGCCTACCACGACACTTACAAACTGCCCATAACAATTTCTAATTGTTCAAATAATTACGGACCCAACCAGTTTCCCGAAAAACTAATCCCGCTTTTTATTCACAATATTAAAAACAAAATTAAGCTTCCTGTATATGGCAAAGGAATAAATGTGCGCGATTGGCTCTACGTGGAGGACCACGCCGCTGCTATTGACCTCATTTTTCATCAGGGAAAAATTGGAGAAACCTACAACATCGGCGGAAATAACGAATGGAAAAATATTGAGTTGATTGAGAAATTAATAGAGATTATGGACACAAAATTAGGACGTGCCGAAGGAGAATCTTTAAAATTAATCACATTTGTTCCAGACCGCGCCGGCCACGATTTGCGCTATGCCATTGATGCCACAAAATTGAAAACCAAACTCGGATGGGAACCCAAAATAAAATTTACGGAAGGATTTGAAAAAACAGTAGATTGGTATATGGAAAATGAAATGTGGTTGCAGCGAATTGTGAGTGGAGCGTATAGAAATGAGAAATGAGAGGTGAGAAATTTTAAGTCTTTGAATGTTAAACTTTAAACTATTAAATAATGAAACCCACTATCCTTATCATTGGTGCAGGACCGGCGGGAATTGAAGCCGCTGCAACCTTAGCAAAGTTAGACTATCAAGTTACGTTGTTGGAAAAAGAAAGCCAAACTAATACCAACATTCGCAATAAGATGCTTCTTTTTCCCGACTTTTCAGAAGCCGGAAAATTAGTTGAACTCTTGGATTTCAAACTGTATGAAAACGACGTCAATTTGTTGTTAAATACAGAAATTGTTCATCTTGAGCAAAATGAAAAAGGTTGGGTAGCCACAGATGCAAATCAGAAAACCTATCAGGCAGATGTTGTTTTGGTGGCAACCGGATACATGCCTTTTGATGCTACCCGAAAAGAAGAGTATGGATACGGCATTTACAAAGGCGTAATTACATCGTTGGATTTGGAAGAGATGTTTAAGAAGAACAATATTACTAATATTTTTGGAGAAACTCCAAAAAAGGTTTGTTTTCTCCAATGTGTAGGTTCCCGTGATGAGAAATCAGGAAACAACTACTGCTCTAAAATTTGTTGTATTACAGCAGTAAAACAAGCTATTGAGTTAAAAAAACGCTCTCCGAAAACGGAAGTTTACATCTTCTATATGGATTTACGCATGTGGGGACAAGGCTACGAAGAACTTTACCGCGAAGCGCAGGAAAAATATGGAATCTGTTTTATCCGGGGGAGAATATCAGAAGCAGCAGCCACTTTCGATGGCAAAATACAAATAAAATCGGAAGATACTTTGATGGGACTCCCTTTAAAGATGACACCGGATTTGTTGGTACTGATGACCGGCATGGAACCCTCAAAAGGTACACAACAATTGGCAAGCCAATGTAATTGCGAGGAAGAGTATGGGTTTTTCAAAATCTTAAACCCTATTTCCGCAGACCAAAAGACAAGTAAAGAGGGAGTTTTTGCAATTGGATCCTGCAAACGTCCTATGAGTATTCCTGATGTATTGGCAGATGCGCGGGCGGCAGCTATTGAAGTTGGAAAATAGTTGTATTCTTCTTAAAGATTAAGTTTTTAATTCTTCTTTTTTCTTGGAATAATTAGAATTTCATGTATTTTCGCCCCCTCATTTCAACCCCTCAAAATTATGCGTCCGGATTTTAGCAAAGTAAACCCGAAAAACATTAAAAAAAACAAGTTATCTTTTACAGAATGGGCAAAAGAACACAATATTGACACCCATTGGCTTACGGCAGAACAGATTCCGGTAAAGCCGGTGTATGGCAAAGAAGACCTTGCCGGCATGGAACACCTGAACTACGCCGCAGGGCTGCCTCCTTATCTTAGAGGTCCCTATTCTACCATGTACTTGCAAAAACCATGGACTATTCGCCAATATGCAGGATTCTCTACCGCCGAAGAATCGAATGCCTTTTACCGCAGGAATCTTGCTGCCGGACAAAAAGGGCTCTCCATTGCCTTTGATTTAGCCACGCACCGCGGCTACGACTCCGACCACGAGCGCGTGGTAGGAGATGTGGGAAAAGCAGGCGTTGCCGTGGATTCTATCTTGGATATGAAGATTTTGTTCGACCAGATTCCGTTAGATCAGATGAGTGTATCAATGACCATGAACGGCGCTGTGCTGCCTATTTTGGCGTTCTATATCTTAGCCGCCGAAGAACAAGGCGTGCCGATGGAAAAACTGACCGGTACAATCCAAAACGATATTTTGAAAGAGTTTATGGTGCGGAATACCTACATCTATCCGCCGCTACCTTCCATGAAAATTATTGCCGATATTTTTGAATATACCGCAAAAAATATGCCGAAATTCAACTCTATTTCTATTTCGGGATACCACATGCAGGAAGCGGGCGCCACTTGCGATATTGAGTTGGCATACACATTAGCAGATGGTTTGGAATATTTGCGCGCAGGAGTAAATGCAGGAATGAATATTGACGATTTTGCACCCCGCTTGTCGTTTTTTTGGGCAATTGGGATGAACCACTTTATGGAAATCGCGAAGATGCGCGCAGCAAGGATGTTGTGGGCTAAAATCGTGAAACAGTTTAACCCGAAAAATCCAAAATCATTGGCATTGCGCACCCACTCTCAAACTTCGGGGTGGTCGCTTACCGAACAAGACCCGTTCAACAATGTGGCAAGAACCTGTATAGAAGCCATGGGTGCCGCGTTAGGACACACGCAATCGCTGCATACCAATGCGCTGGATGAGGCTATTGCATTGCCCACCGACTTCTCGGCGCGTATTGCAAGGAATACCCAGATCTATATTCAGGAAGAAACGCAGATTTGCCGCGAAGTGGATCCATGGGCAGGCTCATACTACGTGGAAACCTTAACGCAAATGATTGCAGAGCGCGCATGGAAACATATCGAAGAGATTGAGTCTCTGGGCGGTATGGCAAAAGCAATAGAAACAGGCATCCCCAAAATGCGCATAGAAGAAGCTGCCGCCAGAAAACAGGCACGTATTGACTCAGGGCAAGAATCTATTATTGGTGTAAACAAATATCGGTTGGATAAAGAAGACCCGATTGAAACTTTGGAGGTGGATAACACCGCCGTGCGTGAAGCACAGTTGAAACGTTTGGCAGAACTCCGCGATAATCGCAACGAAGAAGAGGTGCAGGCTGCCTTAGATGCGCTTACCCAATGCGCCGAAACAGGAAATGGAAATCTTTTGGAATTAGCAGTAGATGCAGCCAGAAAACGCGCTTCGCTGGGCGAAATTTCACGATCATTAGAAAAAATATTTGGTCGTTACAAAGCTAAAATCAATTTAATTACAGGCGTGTATAGTTCAGAACAACAAGACAATGCAAATTTTAAGAAAGCTTGCATGATGGCAGATGAGTTTGCCAAAAAAGAGGGGCGTCGCCCCCGTATTATGGTTGCCAAAATGGGACAGGACGGGCACGACCGTGGCGCAAAAGTGGTTTCTACCGGATATGCCGACATAGGGTTTGACGTGGACATGGGACCGCTGTTCCAAACACCGGCAGAAGCAGCCAAACAAGCCGTTGAAAACGATGTGCACGTGCTGGGTGTTTCATCGCTTGCCGCCGGACACAAAACATTAGTACCTCAGGTTATTGAAGAACTCAAAAAATTGGGTCGTGAGGACATTCTGGTAGTAGTGGGTGGCGTTATACCTCCGCAAGACTATGACTATCTGTACAAAGTAGGTGCTGCCGCCATCTTCGGTCCAGGATCCGTAATCTCCGATTGCGCTATAAAAATTTTGGAGATCATGGAAGGATAAACGTAATCATGATATTACCATAATGAACAGTTTTAGAGACCTCCTTAAACGCTATTTTCATCTTTTTACTTTTTTTACTTTGCTCGCTTTTTCGATTGTTTTAATCTATAAAAACAGTAATTATCAACATTTTGTAATCTCAACAGCGATGCAAGGGATTACAGGTCCCGTTCAAAAATTTGCCAATATCTTTTATAAACAGTTCCGCTATCCAAACGAAAATGCTTATTTGATGCAACAAAACCTTGAACTGTTGCAGGCAAAAGAGAGCATGTTTATTGTTTCGGAAGATACGGTTTATTCTGTTTTTTCAGGAGAGAAAAAGAATATGCGCAGAATGTATGATATTACTACGGCACATGTGGTTTTCAATACGATCAATAAAACCAATAATTATATTATCATTGATAAAGGAAAGAAAGATGGTATTGTGCCGGATATGGCAGTGCTTTCTCCCCAGGGAGTTGCCGGAGTAGTGAGCGATGTCTCCGAAAATTTCAGTACCGTTATCTCTCTGTTAAACCCCAATGCTTTAGTTAGCGCTAAAATTATACCGATTAACCAAATTGGAACGGTAGTGTGGATGGACCCTGACCCTTCTGTTGCACAAGTTATTGCTATTCCGCAACATTTGATGGTTGCTGTGGGAGATTCCGTAGTTACCAGCGGCTATTCCGAGGTCTTCCCAAAAGATATTCTCATTGGAACCATAATCGAAAAATATGATAACCCTAATAATACTTTTTTAACCATTAAAATTAAATTAGCAACCGATTTTAGAAACCTTAATCATGTTTTTCTTATTTCTAATCTCTATAAACCCGAATTAGATTCTTTAAAATCGAAATTTAAGAATGAATAAATTTACTAAAAACTTTTCTCGTTTTATTGTTCTTATATTACTGCAAGTATTTGTTTTTAACTATGTTCAATGGTTTGGTTTTCTCAATCCTTTTGTTTATTTGTTGTTTCTCATCCTTCTTCCTTTAGAAATTTCAAAATCAGTACAATATATCATTGCATTTAGTACAGGATTTATGGTGGATGTTTTTTTAAGAACGTATGGAATACAAACGTTTGCTTGTGTTTTAATGATATTTTTTCGTCCTTATATTATTCTCATTTTAAATGGATTCAAACCATTTGAAAGCGGGGTAAGACCCGTTCCGGGGGTGAAAGAGTTTAGTTGGATTTTAGTTTATACACTCCTCTTGGTTTTTATACATCAAATAACGGTAACCACTTTGGAGGTATTTCAGTGGATACAGTGGTGGCATATTATTTGGAGTTCCGTAGCAAACACGCTCTTCACAACGTTTATTATTTTATGTATAGAATATATTTTTTATACAGAGAAAGGAAGGTAAGGAATGAGAGGTGAGAGGTAAGAGGTACGAGGTGTGAGGTACGAGGTGTGAGGAATGTTTTGAAAATTCAATTAATATTAACAAACAAAAAATAAATGCGTATGAAACCCAAAATGGTTATTGGAAATTGGAAAATGAATAAGTCGTTTGAAGAAGCCGACGATTTAATCATTGCTATTGGCGAACAAATTGTCGATTTAAAATTGGAGACCGGCGTAGTGCTTTGTCCTCCGTTTCTCTATTTAGAGTTAGCTACCGATCAGGCGCAGGAAGCGGAATTTACGGTAGGTGCGCAAAATTGCAGCGAGTATAAAAACGGTGCGGTTACCGGCGAAATATCTGCAGAGATGTTAGCTCAATTAGAGGTTGAGTTCTGTATTGTAGGACATTCCGAAAGACGTAAATTCTTCAACGAATCGAATCAAACCATCGCTAAAAAAGTGGATCTGTTGTTAGAAAGTCAATTAATTCCTGTGGTGTGTTGTGGTGAAGTGATTGAAGAGCGAAAAGCAAATCGCCATTTTGAAGTGGTGGAGCAACAGATCAAAGAATCGTTGTTTCATCTATCCAAATCGGATTTTGAGTCTGTGGTTATAGCGTACGAACCGGTGTGGGCAATTGGCACAGGCGAAACCGCCACACCCGAACAAGCCGAAGAGATGCACGCATTTATCCGCCAACTTATAGAGAAGAAATATGGCACAGAAATCGCCTATTCCGCTTATATTCTGTATGGGGGCAGTTGTAATGCCCAAAACGCATTAGATCTTTTTACCCAACCCAATGTAGATGGCGGGCTCATCGGCGGCGCCTCACTCAAAGCGAATGAATTTGTTGCCATTATTGAAGCAGCCGAAACCGCTATAAAAGAGAACTAATCAGGAGATTGTCTTGAAAAAACGGGAATGTGCTACAGCAATGCCGCATTGGGTTCTGCGCAAAAACTATTAACGGCAAGGCAAAAAAAAAGCCGCTCGCGGCGGCTTTTTTTAAAAACTTATTTATTTACCTGAACTTATTTATTTATTTATTTGTTAATAACAAGTTTATGCGTTGAAACACTATTTGCACTCTCTACTTTAACCAAATAGAGTCCGTAAGGGAGCGTAACATCAAAGGATGAGTTTTCTGTAATAGAAAATTCTTTAATCGTTTTACCGGTAACGTCATATAGTTTTACTTTTGAACTTTCGCTTACAGAGATGTTTACTTTACCATTCGAAGGATTAGGATATATCTGTACTACATTATTATCTACGTTTTTAATACCCACTTCTTCTTCTTCTTCTGTTGTAAACGACCATGTAATGGCTTCATCGTAACCTAATATGGCTTTTGGAGGAATATACACAGTATATTTAGTATCATAAGCCAATTCGGGGATCTTTGTAAAATTTAACACATTATCTGTGATTCTCGCGATTGCCGTTTCTCCGTTAATAGTTATTCCTGCCAGATTGATATCAATCACATTTCGGTCGAATGTAACCAAAACAGGAGTGTTTAAAGGGACATCGGTAGCATCATGGGCTGGCTCGATAGAAACTATATTTACCTTTTTTGGTTTTGAATACAAAGCAACAATTTGGGCATATCCGCCCATTGCGCCTCTGTCCACGATCTCTCCTGTTGATACATTAATTTCTAATAACTGTGTTTCTGAATCATCCGGTCTCACTACCCAAAATAATTTACCTGTATTATGATCAAAAGCCATGGATTGAACTCCTCTGGGTAAATGTCCGGTTGATGTAACAAAAGTAGTGGTCGCATCTTGTTTATTGATCTCGTATATAAATCCGTCTATATGATCAACACCATACAATTCTCCTTGTGTATTGCAGGCAAAAGCCGCAAAAGTTTTATTTGATTTTCCTAAATCAGTCATTTGACCGTTTGTAAGATCAATTTCTACAAGATTAGAACCGTCAGATGTATAAGATACTCCATACATGGTAGAAGATGAATAATCGTAAGATATATCATCGGGAAATTTATCAACAGGCACAGCATACACCTCTGTCCATGTTTTGGGATCAATCTTAACAAAGTGCCGTGGATGGTACATAAACAGTTCTCTTTTAATGGTATAGCCGTAAATATACCCGTCAACATATTCCCCACTGAAAATTTGGCTTGCATCTCCCGATGGCATATAATCACTGGTTCTATCTAAAATATTGGGAGAAGTTGGTTCAAAAGATACAAACGATTTCGTGGTATTCGATGCTACACTTTCATCATGGCGGTATCCATATAACCTTATTTCTGAAGAAAAATGTTTTACCTGTTTTGTAAATGTATCATTTTCGGGAACTTCATCATCATCAATAATTATTGTAACACTAACGGCATATTCTTTCCCTGCTTCAGAAAGGTCTAATTTGGCGATGAAGGTATGGTCGGCTTCTCCCAAACTTTCTATGGTTCCGGTGTAAGTTTCTGTGGTTACTACGTTTCCGTCAAGTTCTAATACCAATTCAAATTCAGAGATAGGTTCGCTGCTGTTATTCTTGATGGTTGCTCTTACTGTTTCTGTTGCGGTCAAATACTCGTCGGAGTTGGGTGTATAGATTCCTGTTACTTGTCCGTCGAAAAAATTACCGAAACTTTCCACGCTAATATCATCTAATTGAATTCCGTAGCCAAAATATCCTTCTGCTTCAAAAGCAATATAGTATTCGCTCGATTTTTCGGGAAGCGGAATAACTTCTTCTATCCAATCTGTTATAGATGTTTCGTATGAAACCAATAAATTCCATTCCCCTGCAGCAGAAGTTTTGTAATATACCTTTAAATAATCTTGTCCGATAAAAGCGGTTTGGTTATGCCAAAATTTCAATACAGGATTAAATACGGAAGTTAAATTCATGGGAGGAGTTATCAGTTTGGTAACTCCCATAAGCGGCCAAATAGCGGCTTTATAATCTCCGCTGTGAGTAGTTGGAGGGGTGTAAACATAGAAGTCGGCAGGTGCAACTTCCCAAACGGCATCGCCGCTAACAAATTCTTGCGTCCAACATTCGGGAAACTCTTGTTCATTGCCTTCAAAACCCTCTTGATAAGGGAAAGTGGTAATTAAACAGTCGCGATTTTGCGCAAAACCTGTGTTCAAGTGCAAAAACAATGTTGCACAAAACAAAACAAATAAATTTTTCAAAGTTTTTTTCATAAGAGATAAAAATTTTAGTTGATAATTAATTATTATGAATTCTGATATTGGTAAGTCCGTTTTCCTAATTCATGCACAAAATTATAATATGCAACGGTAATAAGGTAGGTAAGGGGGGATTTTTAGGCGCAAATTCAGGAATTTGTGCCTAAAAATCCCCATTTCGTGTAAAAAATGAACTTATTATGGGATTTTTGCCCGTGAAAAAATAGATATAGCGACAGAAAACGATATCTACTTATAATATATTCGATAATATACATTCAACTATTTTATTAATATAACTTTAATCAATTATTTATGAAAAAATTTTTCTTAGTTTTGGGAATGACTACAACATTCCTGTGTGCTTTAACACAAAATCCTACTTTAACTTCTAACTCGGTTTTGCAGCGGGAAAATGAGCCGAATAAAATTCAACCTGCATCAAGAGCCCCGTGGAATCTGCAATTTCAGTATCCTACACCCGGTCCTACCGTGGCTATTGCCACCGATGGTGAGTTTATTTACTATTCACGATTTGCTACACCCGAATGGACCAAATTAAACCTTGACGGTAGCAGCGCCGGTCCAGATTTTATAGTTCCGGGTCTTGGCGTAACCTCTGCACTAACCTACGACGGACGCTATTTCTACTCTGCAGCTATAGGTTCCAATAACATCAAGCAAATTGATTTGCAAGCTACGCCTCCCGCAGTTGTGGGAACCATTAACCTTCCGGCAGGTGTTTTGGCGCTGCATTGCACTTATGACCCTACCGCCGATGATGGCAACGGCGGCTTTTGGGTAGGCCACTGGGCTGACGGACATAACTTTTTCGCATTAGTGGACAGATCGGGTGTTGAAATTCGCAGAATCGAACAAAGTACTCATGGACTTGCCCACATTATCGGGACTGCATTTGATAATGTTTCTCCGGGCGGACCTTACCTTTGGGCAATTGATGCGCTAATGAATGCTGATCCGATTATTTATCAATTAAATCTGAACACAGGGCTGCAAACAGGAAAAGGGCTGAATCTGGTGGAGGCAGGATTGCTTGAGCAATATGAAACAAACGGCGGTGGAATGTTCCTTGCACAAAATATTGTGGAAGGAACTTGGACGCTCGCTGCGCTTGCCCAAGGAAAAGCAATCTTCGGCTGGGATTTGAACTCTACTTCTGATTTCGATCTGGATATGGGAATCACCAAATTAGATTTGCCTGCTTTTATCCCCAATACAAGTAACTATTCTATTTCCGGAAAACTGAAAAATCATGGATTGACTGCTGTTACTTCTTATCAATTAGGATATTGTATAGACAACGGCACCTCGGTTACGACCAACATTACCGGAGTAAATTTAGCTCCCGGAGAGGAAGTAACTTTTACACACCCTACCACCGTAACACCCATTACGGGATATCACACCATAAAAGTATGGGTTTCTCAACCGAATAACATGGAAGATCAATTTCCCGGAAACGACACCATTTCCTTTCGTTATACCGTGTACGCTTTGGATAATGTTGTTCAGCGCACTACGTTACTTGAAGGGTTTACTGCCTGTACCTGTGGACCTTGCGTGCAGGGAAATATTAACCTGAAAAATGTTTTAGCACAAAACGATGCAGTAGGAGGAAAATATAACTTGGTTAAATATCAAATGAATTTCCCCGGAAACGGCGATCCATACTACACATTAGAAGTAGGTGCGAGAAGTGGATTATATAATATAAATGGTGTGCCATGGTTGCATGGCGATGGGATTTTTAACAGCTTTACAACTATCTTTAATAACACACAACTCCTGAGCCTTCAAAATGAACCGAGCTTTCTTGAAATATCGGGAAGTTTTGAAGTAGTAGAGCAAACCGTTAATGCAACTATTGAACTGAAACCTACCATTGACATGTTAGAAGGCAGCAATTTAAAACTGTTTGTTGCTATTGTGGAGAAAAAAACAGTGAAAAACAAAGGAACAAACGGAGAAACAGAATTTAATCAGGTAATGAAAAAGTTTATGCCGGACGCAAATGGAATTGAACTGGGAGACTTAGCTGCTAACGAAACCATTACCAAAAACCTTACCTGGGAATTTAAAGGAAACTACCGATTACCTGTTAACGGACAAGTTAATAACATCATTAATCACGAAATAGAGCACTCTGTTGAAAATTTCGACAACTTAGAAGTTATTGCATGGGTGCAAAACATAGCTTCAAAAAGGGTTTTCAACTCTTGCACAGCAGTAAAGAGCGAAGATACAGTGAACATTGCTGCAAACAAACTAATGGATGTGGAGATTTACCCCAATCCGTTTACAAGCGAAATAACGATTACAAATACCGAACAGATACAAAAAATAATAATCCGGAACTCGTTGGGACAAATTGTAAAAGAAGAGATGCTAACCGGCAACGGCGCGGCAATTATTTCTACACAAAACTTAAATCAAGGACTGTTTTTCATTACCTTAAGAAATAAAGAAGGAGTGGAAGTAACGAAAAAGGTGCTTAAACAATAAAAAATAAAAGGATAAAGAGATAAAGAGATAAAGAGATAAAGAGATAAAGAGATAAAAGGTTGAAATATGAGTTTATCTTTTTATCCTTTTTATCCTTTTATCCTTTTATCTCTTTATCAATTTCCTGCATTGAGTTCAGATAGAAATTCGGACTTACGCCGGTAATCTCTTTAAAAGCCTCGCGGAAAGCATTCCTTGATTTAAAACCTACCCGAAGCGCAACTGATTCTATGGTGTATCTTCTTACATCAGGTTCCGAAAAAATCAGTTGCGCTTCTCTTATTCTATAACCGTTTAAAAATGAACGGAAGTTCTTCTTTAAAACATTATTAATCACTTGAGAAACATATTTTTGGTTCGACTGCACCAATTCAGCTAACCTGTCAACAGAGAAATCGGTATCGCAAAACGTTGCATGATCCTCCATAAGAGTTAATATTTTTTGCAATAATTCATCTTGTAAATCGTCGGTAAGGGCGCTTTTCTTGTATTTTTCATAGGTTACTAATGCGTTTTTTTGAAAGCCAATGAGTTCTATGTCTTTCTCGAACAATGATTTGTATGCTCTGTTTAGTCTTCTTTTTTGAATGAGTACTACCAATAATATTCCACACACTAATAATAAAACACCGATTGTGATAAAGAGTATGATTTTGTGATAATGAATCCTCTGTTTGCTAATCGTCTGTTCCAATGCAAGCTGTTCAATTTGTTGATTTGTTTTAGTAACTTCATGCATGCGTTGTAATTGATTGATTTCGCCAAATATTTTATTGTTTGACAAAGAGTCTTTAAGTCCGGCATATTTTTTATAATATTTAAAAGCGCTTTTAGTATGCCCCTTCGATTCCTCAATTTTGGATAGAATAAGATAATTACCTGCCAAAATATTTAAAAAGTTTTTCTTTTCAGCAATAACATTCGATAACCCTATATAATAAAAAGCGGAATCGCTATTATTTACTTCAAAGAAAAGCGCTCCCAGTTGTGATAAATTTTCTGCTTCTTTTAAGATATTGTTATTATTTTTTGATACCTGTAGCGACAATTTGTAATAGTAAAAAGCTGAATCATAAGAATTAATTTTTTGGTAAAGTAAAGCCATATTACTCCAAATGCTATTCAAATAATTTACGTGATGTTGCGAGCATACCCTTAAAGATTCGTTAAGATAGTAAAACGCGCTGTCGTATTGCTCATTACATATTTCAATATAACCCAAATTATTTAAAATACCGCCGATTGAAACACTATCTGTGCTCATCTGTAGTGATTTCAGATAGTAAGATTTGGCAATATCAAGATTTTTGAAAAGATAATAAATATTACCCAGATTATTATATATTTTTGATTCGAACAACTTGTCATTCGTTTTTTCACAAAGAAGCAGCGCTTTAATATAAAAATCGTAAGCCCTGCGGTAGTCGCCCATGTACAATAATATATTTCCCGATTTATTATACGCCTCAATAATCCTCTTTTGATGCTCCATATCGGTATCTTTTACGTGCATGTTAATTAGGATATTATAGTAGAACAAAGCCGTATCAAATTGATTTTTACTATAATAATAATCTGCCGAATCTAAGAATTGTTGCGAAGAGAGTTTTTTAAAATTTAAAAGCATCTCATTTTTTTGAAGTGAACTTGCAAAACAAGAGATACTAATAAAGCAGATGATGTAATATAATACGTTCTTTTTCATTATTTTATATATTCAATCAGGTTGCAAAAATATCTGTTTATTTGCACAAATTCCTGAATTTGTGCAAAATACAATTCTAAAACATCTTTGTAATCTTTATCCGTGTATTTTTACACCTCAAAACCCATTAATACTTAATAAATGAAAAAAATTCCTTTATTTATAGCATCATTTTTATTCACATTCTTTTACACCACAGCACAATTTTCCCACGCAGGCAGTGGCGCTCCGCAGTTCGATGTTGGAATATCGTCAGTTGACTTACAAAAATGGATTTCAAACGATGAAGAAACCCTTGTTATCTCAGGAAAGGTTAAAAACTATGGAGTGCAACCCATCTCTTCGTTTTGGGTAAGTTATCAAATCGACGGCGGTGAAATTTTTTCGTATAAAGTCACAGGCTTTTTAATCGCACAAAACAGTGAGCAACCATTTTCTCATCCTGATCCTGTTCGTGCTGTTTTAGGCAAATACAATCTGAAAATTTGGACATCCTTACCCAATGAAGAAGAGGATGAAAACAACAAGAACGATACTTTAAATTTTCCTTACACCATTTACAATGCGCTTACCGGCAGACCCCGCACGGTAATGCTTGAAGGATTTACGGCATCATCATGCGGTCCTTGTGTGAGTGGGAATGTAAATTTAAAGAAAGTATTGGAAGAAAACGGAGGGAGGTATGCACTCATAAAGTATCAGATGGATTTTCCACCGCCGGGCGATCCTTATTATACCTTAGAAGCCAAAACAAGAAGTTCCCTTTATGGTGTATTCAGTATTCCAACTATACATGTAGGTGGTTCAACTTATAAAGCCACAACACATCAGTTAAAAAATTCTACTTTATTAGAGTTACAAAGTGAACCCTCTTTTATGGAGGTAGAGGTTGATTATTATGTGGAAGGAAAAACAGTTTATGCTAAGGCAAAAGTTATTCCTACGGAAGCTATTTTAGATGGAAACGCAAAACTGTTTATGGCAATATTGGAAAAGAAAACTTATAATAACACCGGCACTAATGGAGAAACTGAATTCGATAATGTTATGAAGAAGTTTATGCCCGACGTTAACGGAATTGCATTAGACAACACCTCTGTAAATACTCCTTTTGTTGCGCTGCAAAATTGGGAATTTAAAGGCGATTACCGTCTTCCTGCCAATGCGGGATCTCCTATTAACCATAATATAGAACATTCTGTTGAAGATTTCAACAACCTCATCGTTGTTGCATGGATTCAAAATATGCAGAATAGGGTAATCTATCAAGCCGCTAACGGAGTAAATAGTTCGGGACCAACGGTTGTTTTTGGTTGTTTGCCTGCTGTAGGAGGAACTGTTACAGCAAACCTAAATGGTGCTCCCATAACGTCGGGAACAATTGTAAATAGCGGAGAAAACATGGTTTTTTCTGTAGAAATTCACGAAGGATATGAGTTTCTTGAGTGGCGCTACAACGGAACTGTGGTGAGCACCGAAAAAAATCCAATTACAGTAGTCTCCGACGGAATATTCGCCGATGTTACGGCAGTGTTGAAGAAAACGAACACAAAAATAACGGATCATTCACCTTCCAATATCTTATTGTACCCCAATCCTTTTACAAACAGTTTCACAATTTCCCCTGTTGAGAATGTAAGAAAAGTTACAATTACCAACATTTTTGGACAATTGGTTCAAGAAAGAAACCATACCGGATTAAACACAATTACGGTGAATGCCCATGAATTAGCAAGAGGAATTTACATAGTAAGTCTTTACACCACTGAAGGCGAAAAGGTTGTAAGAAAGATAATAAAACAGTAATGGTAATAACTAATTTTGCTACCGCTTTAGCGAAGAGTTCCAAGACACTTTACTTAATTTACCTCATTTTCCACCTCATCCAAACCAAACAACCTCAGTAGCAAAAAAAATCCGCACAACCCTAAACCTCATTTACCATATTTTCATTACGTTTTTTAACGTTTTTTTTAACCGCAAAGAACGCAAAGAGTTTTCGCAAAGGACGCAAAAGATTAATCCTTTTTGCAATTTTTGCCATCTCTATTAATGAGGTAAGTGAGGGTGTGTGTGTTATAGTCATTTGTTACTGATGTTGTTTTGTTTAGATGAGGTGGAAAATGAGGTTTATATTAAGGGAAGATATTATGAATATTTGTTGTAACTTCGCGGCATAAAAATATACTATGAAATTAGAATTATTAAGTCAGCTATCCTCTCAAAAAGGGGATAAAACGGAGATTTCCAACAAGCTTGTCGCAGAACAATGTATAGCCAATCCAATGCTCCTTGCGGAAATTGCTATCGGATTGGAGGATAAGGACAAAAAACTGCAATCTGATTGTATTGAGGTTTTTACATTGGTTTCGGAAGTGAAGCCCGAATTTGTTCTTCCGTATGCGGACAATATTCTACCCTTATTGTATAGCAAAGAAAGTAAAACACGTTGGGAAGCAGTTCATACTTTATCGCTTATTGCAGA
>Ga0123353_10005449_pt1 | contig 16710 bp, 3 predicted proteins | sample TergutLab28metaG_3_FD_92763 | JGI IMG/M metagenome (GOLD analysis project Ga0123353, IMG submission 92763) | Labiotermes labralis P3 segment gut microbial communities from Petit-Saut dam, French Guiana - Lab288 P3 | ecosystem: Host-associated > Arthropoda: Insects > Digestive system > Gut ...
CGACAACGCCTTCCCCCACATCGTTAAAGTACGGGTAATGGTTTACCGGCAATACCACGGCCCTAAGCTCTACGCTTTGTCCGGAGATTGCCGTGACGCCGCCCCGGTTAGTGTCGCTGACATTGTCATATATTGTGCCGGCTTCAGGCAGTCCGCCGAACAGGGCGTTACTTTCGCCGGAACTATCCGCCAGCGCCACGATCAGGTCAACATAATGCGCTACCGGAATAGGGACATCACTGTAGTTAAAGCGCAGCAGAGTATCCTTGGACAGGTACAGCGCTTTGTCAGCGCTGAGATCAGCGGGGATGATGTCTATCCAGTTGGCGCCCTCATCAGTAGAGTATTGCCAGAAGCCAAGACTGGTAGGATCGGATGGATCAAAGGAATTGTTGACGCCTGTGATCAGAATGCCCTGCAGGGTGTTGGCATTGCTGCCGCCGGGGTTGTTTGTATCATGGAACTGCTGATCCTTTTCGTCATTAAAACGGTCGTTAAACAAGTCAGATACTTTTTTTCCGTCACTTTTACCCGAGGAAGCACCATCAAGAATTGTCTCCGCTATTATGGGCGTTCCATGATCCAGGATTACGGGCGCATCGTTGACAGCCTGCACCGTAAGCTTGAGAGTGAGAATATCCGAGGATACAGCCGAGGTGCCGCCAGTAGTAAAGGCGGGCTTGGCGCCATTCAAAGGCAGCGTAGCCGAGACAAATACCCCGGAGTTTTCAACCATATATACCGTGAGCTCCACCGGGGTTGTGCTGTTCCAGTCCTGCGCGGGTGAAAAACGGATATTGGTGTCCTCGCGTATGAACATACCGACGTCCAGGGTTGTCCAGACACCGGGCGTAAGCTCAAACTGCCAGACACCCTTGTCAGCAGGCACGCTCAATCCCTGTACTATGATACCAACAAATTCATTGGACTCGCTTCCACCATAGTCGGTCTGGTCATCTAAACTGTCGTCAAAACGAGCGCCGAATAGGCTTCCTACGGTTTCACCGTTTTTACCCATGTCTTCGTGGAAGTCTTCATTGATGAAGCGCAGGATATCCCCAAGGGCCGGGTTTTTGTCAACCGGCGCATGGTTCACGCCCTTGACCGTGTAGAACGCCGTAACCTTTCCGTCAGATATCTGCGTGGCCCCGCCGCTGCTTGCAGCATCGGAAAGATTAACGCCTTTGCCGCCGCCGACTCCGTTTGTATAGATGTCGGCGCCTTCGTGGGTTTCCACCAGGCGCACTATAATCTTCAGCGCCGACGAACTGCGGTCCACCACCGGGGTTTCGCCTTCGCCCGTGGAGTTGTTATAGCTCGCACTGGGCACGAACTTGATTTCAGTTTCCTTGCTCAGATACAAGGGGGAGGCCTCGCTCACAGCGGTAATTTCCACCCAGTCAGTCAAGGTGTTGTCAAAATAATACCACTTGCCATGGCTGAAATCGATATCGGTGATAAACACGCCCGCGAAATCATCGGGACTGGAGCCACCCTTGGCCCTTTGGTCGTCTTTCGCATCGCTGAACGATGCGCCGAAAAGATCTCCCACCGCAACTATCTTTTCCCCGTTAGCATCCAGGAAGACATCCACCTCATCCTTACCGCTTACAATGGTAGGCGCGTCGTTCACCGCCGTCACCGTTATGGTCACGCCAAGGCTGGTCTGAGAGAAGGGGCCGTCCGCCGTATAGGCGTAAGTTACCAAATCGCCGCTCTTGTGGTCGGCGGCATTGTAGAAGGAGCCGGAATTTTCCACCAGGTACACGGAAAGGCCCGTGACCGTGCCGTTGTAATCAACGGCAGGATTAAAGCGGATGCTGTCCGTATTTTTCACGAACATACCAATAGATAAATCCTTCCAGGTGCCGCCTGGCCCGCCAGTCGTATCCGTGGTGTCAAGATACTGCCAGACGCCCTTGTAGGGGACCGAGGATGGCAGGCCTTCAATGATCACGCCGGCCAGGGTGTTGGGCTCCGACCCGGTCGGATTGGCTGGGGATTTCTGGGCATCCTTATCGTCGTCAAAACGGCTGCCGAACAATGCATCCACGGTCTGCCCGCTGTTGGAGGCGGAGGGAATATCCTCAAGAATAGCGGTCGCCGTCACAGGGGTTTCAGAATCCAGGGCAAGTGGCGCGTCGTTGACCGCGCTCACGCTCAAGGTCAGCACGGCTGCCGCGCCGCCGGAAATATGCCCTTCCCCGCCCGTTCTGCCGGTAAGATCACAATCACCGGTTCCCGATGTGTAGCTGTACGGATTATCGGTATGGTATTCCATGACCCTAAAGTGCAGGCTACCCACCGCGCCGTTGTATTCAGGCGCTGGAACAAAGCGGATTTGCGTATCCTTATTGAGATAGAAGGCACTGGTATTGCTGAGGCCGGAGGTGGGGATGTCCGTCCATTCGCCGCTGCCTATCCTGTATTGCCACACGCCCTGACCCGCCGTGGCCTCGTTACCAGTAATGAAGATGCCTTCAAAGGGGTCGGCTGTGCTGGCTCTGGAGCCCCCCACGTCTTGCTTGTAGTCCTTGCTGTCGTCAAATGCGCCGCCGAACAAGGAATTCACAGTGCCTGTATAGGTTGTGTCTTCGGTGAAGGTTTGCGTAAAGTTTTTGGCGATCGGCGCGTCGTTCACCGGCTCGACAAAAACGCCCAGGGTGATGGCACCCTTGGAGTAGCGGGTAATTCCGTTATCCTGGTTAATGGCTGTCCACATCGCTGGGGTGAAGGTCTGCACCGCACCGTCGTAGGTGGGCGCGGGATTGGTCGTTGCCGTGTTGGTGGCCGTGTTGGCGGAACTGTCAATGAGTCTCACTGTAAGCACGGGAGGTTCGCCGTTGAAGTCCGGCGCCGGGCTGAAGCGCAGGCTCCAATCCTTATGCAGGGCCAAAACCTCGTTAGCGGCCAGCACGGGAATATCCTTCCATTCCGTGCCGTTGTGGTACTGCCAGACGCCATGCGTTGCGGCAATGGCGGTGTTTTTCTCCACCAGCACCCCGTCAAATTCGTTGGCATCACTGTTGGCTGAGTTATCCCGCTCGTCGTTAAAATACGCTTTGAACAGGTCGCTGACTGTTGTGCCTGGGGTCACCGGGTCGTCACTGGCATAACTCGGGTCCGGGTCTTCCAGGATATCTGGCAGGGTTCTGGCAAGCGTATCCACTGGGTTGCCGCCACCGTCCACGAGCTGCGGCGCGTCGTTCACCGGGGTGATCGAGGTGGAGAGGGCCACAGTGCCGGTTGAGAAGCGGGTGGTGCCGCCGATCTGATCCGCATCGCCAAAGTCGCGGCCGGTCCAGGCATAACCGCCGTTGAGTGTGCCGGGCAAGGCCGGGTTATCAGGGTTATTCACTGCGTCATAAGCGCTGTGGTCCACCAGATGCGCGGTCAGGCTGCCAGGCGTACCGTTCCAGTCCGTAGCCGGCAGGAACCGGATAGAGGTAGCGGAGGCCAGGTAAAGCGCGTTGGTGTTGCTGAGGTTCGTGGGGATATTCGTCCAGATTGTGCCGTCGGCGCTGTATTGCCACACGCCCTGATCCGCCGTGGCCGCGTTGCCGGTGATGACCACCCCGGCCAGAGGGTTGGCGGTGGAGCCTCCGGATATAGCAGCGCCGGTCATGTTGTCCTTGCTGTCATCAAAGCTGGCCGTAAACAGACTGCTGACCGTTGCGCCCGTATGGGCGGTGCTGTCTTCGTCCACGGCCGCCAGGGTCACGTTCTCCCTGCCGGAGACAACCACAGGCGCGTCATTCACGGCCGTGATGTGGGTGGAGAGATACAGATCATGCTCGGAAAAACGGGTGGTGCCGCCGATGCCGGCGGTTCCGTCTGAGCCTGAGCCGCTGAAGGTGTAGCCGGTCCAGGCATAGCCGCCGTTGGTCAGAGTGCCGGGCAAGCCAGGATTGGCCGGGTTGTGGGCTTCTACCGCGCTATCATCCACCAGCAGCAGTGTGAGCCGGCCGGGCTGGCCATTAAAATCCAACGCCGGGTTGAAGCGTATATAAGTGCCCGCATCCAGGTAAAGGGCATTGGTGGAACTGAGGCCAGCGGGAATATCCGTCCAGACTGTGCCGTCGGCGCTGTATTGCCATATGCCCTGGGCCGCTGTGGCAGCGTTGCCGGTGATAACTATACCGGCCAGGCTGTTGGCGGTGGAACCGCCGGGGTTATCCGCATTCTGGATGCTCTTGTCCGTGTCATAGAATTTATCCTTGCTGTCGTCAAAGACACCCTCAAAGAGCTCCATCACTGTTTTGGCGCCCAGCGATGCCGTATCATTATATCCCGTACTGTCTTCCAGCACCGGGTTAACGGTGGCGGTGGATAGATTCACATTGGGCTTGGTGCCGACCGTAGGCGTTCCTGCCTTGACAACAGGAGCGTCGTTGACGGCAAGAATGAGGATAAAGGCTGATTTCTCTGTAGACAGACCTTCCCAGCTTGTGCTTATATTGATGTCGTTCGAGGGCACGTTATAATAGTCTTGGCCACCCTGGTCGCCCCACATGCCCAAATCGTTGACGTATACGGTAACTGTATCCCGACCGTTGTAGTCTCCCGGGGCCTTATAGGTGATCTGCTTCAGGGCCGCATTGATTTTATCCTGCGAGGCGTAAAAGCTGATGGTCTTGCCGTCTGCCGAAATGGCGTACCTGTCCTGCAAGGCGGGGTTGCCGGTGAAGGTGAAGCCATTAACGCCGCCCGTTATATCGTCCCTGTTAATGCTCAGTGTACCCACATCCACGGAAATGGTGACAAAAATCTGCTTGTCGAAACTGTCCGGGTCGTCAATGGTGATGGCGCCAGACCCGGTAAAGATTTTTTCAGCCGAGTCGTCTTCCATAATAGTCCAGCCGGGCAGACTGGCATCAGGGGGATCGTTCTGCTCGCTGCAATAGATTGTGATGGCCTTGGTGGCGGAAAGATATTTGCCCTCTGCCGGGCTGCCGTTAGAAGCCAAATTACCGTCTTTATTATCAGCGCGGTCATCTACGGTAATTTCTATATAATCCTTGCTGTTGGTCCAGTCGACACGGTCATATCTCATAACCGCCAGGGCTGCGTTGACATAATCCAGGGTTCCGGACAGGGTAATCTTCGTATAGTGTCCGCTGGTTCCGTTTTCAGTCGCTCCGCTTATGCCGACGTTGTCCAGCATGCCAGCACCCCACTCCAGCCAGCCGCCATGGGTCACTTCCAGAGTAACGTTGATATAATCCACCCAGTAAGATCCAGTGCGGGTATCAAGGTCATCCACTGTTATGACAATGGGATTACCCATGTTATCCTCACCGCTGAGCACTTGCCCTCCCTGCAAGAAGAGCTCACCCGGCGCTTCCAGCGTGGGCGCGTTGTTCTTCGGCAATATGGTGATCAAAAATTCACCGCTGACCGCAAAGCCCCACCTGTCGCTGCCGGCATTACCGATTTCATATTTGTACGGTTCGTTGTAGCCGTGCCCGTCGTACGTCTCAGCCGAAGCGGGCATTTCGCCGTTGTTGCCATTGTCGCAGTACGTGAACTTAAGCACAACGGGCGAATCCGCACCGTCAAAGTTAACGGTGTTGTGATTGCTGTCCGGCTTATAGGCCAGGGTTTCCAGAATCTTGTTGATCTGCTCCAGCGTACCGGTGATAGTTATCTCGCTAGTGCCCTGGCCCCTGATACTGCCGCCTATGCCGGTGGAAGAGGCGTTCAGCGTGCCGGAATCAACGGACAGGGTGATGCTGTTGCCGCCGCTGCCAAAAGCGTCCGGGTCATCAATTTTGATAAACTTACCGCCTTGGTCTTTAATTGGCGTCCAGCCGTCGCCCTCTTCTATGCTATACCACATGTCGACCTCACTATTGGAGATAACAGGCGGATCGTTCACGGGGCTGATGTGGATGCGGATGCTGTCAGTGGCGGAATAGACCTTGTCGCCGACAAGGCCGCCGTTGGGATTGATCCAGTCCCATTCATCCAGGGGTTTGCTCCAGTCCGCAGAGGCATAATCGCCATTATACGCGCCGTCAAACACGGTAAGGGTCATGAGGATGTCGCCGTCTGGGTCATAGTCGCCGTCTACGCCGGACTGCACCTTGACCTCGCTTAGGGCATTGCGCAGATCGGCATAGCTGCCCACCAGGACAATAACTGGGTGGCCCGTGACATCATCCGTTGTATAGATGATATCCTCCAAACCAGCGCCGTCATCCTTGAAGGAAACAAGAATTTCACTCAGGTCCATTGCCGCAGGCGGCAGTGTGGTGAAAAGATCAATGATCACCGTCATCCTGTCATGGCCTGGGATAATGCCGGAGCCGGGATAGGGATTGTCCGGATCACCTTCGCCAGGTTCAGGGGGACCATCAATGTACTTGCCATAGTCCGGGTCCTCCAGCTTGATGTTGACGATGACGCCGCCAGCCAGGCTATTCACGATCAGCACATTGGGCACGCTCAACGCGGGCGCTTTGTTGATCGGCTTTATCTCAATATTGACAACCTTGTCCTGCGGCGGATTAGCTTTATCAATGTCCGAGGTGTAGATGCTGTCGCTGACGTTGAAGGAGAAAGAGTCGCTGTGATTCTCCGAGCCATCGTGCACATAGGTTATGTTTCCTTCGTCAATATCTTTCTGGGTAAAAACCGAACCTTCGCCCAGCACCTTACCGTTGAGAAGAATCTGGCCGTTTTTGGGCAGCCCGACCAGAATGAACTGGATAGCGCCAGGGGAACCGTCCGGATCTCTGTAATGCAGGTTTTCAGGTGTCAGCGTGATTGATTCGCCTTCAACCGCTGGAACAGGTTCCCGGGTATAACCGGCATTGAACACGGAGTAGCATTCTGGAATATCATTGACCGGGGTGATCGCTATTTTCACAGCCTGTTCAAAAGAATTGACGCTTTTGCCGTCGTGGATTTTTCCTTCATTTCCGGGTTGTTCGCTCAGAAGGTCGCCCGGATTCTTGACCATGCCAGCGTCAACGCCCATGTTGTCAGAGACTATAAAATTGAAGCCATCGTAAAACTGCTCGTTCCCGCCGTGCTGGTAGGTAAGCTTACTGCTGCCAGGGTTAAGGTCTGACCGCGCGATGACGATAAATCCTTTCGTTTCAGGGTTGTCGCGGTCAGCCTCGGAGAGGTAGTATAGCCCATCGTCGCCCTTGAACCAGGTTGCGTAACCTCCGCTCGCTTTGATGGCACCCAGATCCTCCGGTATCATGTCAGCCGTTATTTCCAGGCCGTCATAGAAAAGCTTGCCATACAGCGGCAGATCGGTGATCACGATGTAGAGATCGTTTTTTTTGGCAAATTCTTCGTTCAAACCGGTACCGGTCTTGGTCCCTGTTCCATCCACGTCCCAGACCACGATATGGCTGGTATTAATCTCGGCCGTGCCGCCGGGCGTGCTGTGATTCGCATTGCGTCCATCCAGCATGTCTTTCGCGTCATGTTCTTTCACTTCAACCACAGCCCCTTCGCCGGTTTCCGGGGTATCGTTGACCGGGATCATATCAAAATTGAAGATGAACTTGGCTCCTTCCGAAGCCTGCTTGCGGCCGTCAGACACGGAAAAGCCGAAGGAATCGCTGAAAATTTCCGAACTGTTGTGCAGGTAATAAATATAGCCGTCATTGATATCCTGCTGTGTGAAGGAATCGTAGCGGCTGAGATAGGTGAAGTTTTTACCGTCATTGCTGTACAAAAGCCAGCCGTGGCTGGTGAAGTCTTCTATACGGTAGACCAGCTTGCCAGGGTCGGCATCAGGGTTGGGAACAAGAACCCCTTCTTCCCAAATTTCTGTGGGAATTACCAGGCCGGTCGGTTTGTCGCTGAACCAGGCATGGAATATCTCGTCTGTAATCCGAAACATGCCGCCTTCGTTCAGGCTTTTTACGTCACCGTCAACAAAATTAAAGTGCGGGGTTGGATCCGGCATCTGCTCAACAACCCCCGATTCGGTATATACCTTATTTTCTGCTGTCAAATACAGGGTGAAGGTTGTCAGTTCCCACCCATAAAGGCCCGTAGTCTCGTTTTTCACCCATTTGCCGATGCCGCTTTCGTGGGGCGTATCACGGGGCACGTTTTCCCAGCCCGTGCTGGAGGGTGGCATATCAGAGGGATCATCAGACCAGGGAATGCCCCCAAGGGGCTGCTCGCCGTCAGGCGGCACAGGGGTCGCTCCAATGGACCCGTCACGCACCGTGAAAGTAAGGCTGGTTTGCAAAGGTGCATCCTCTTCCACATTGTCATCGTAGTAGAATCGCCATATGACCTTGCCGGAATCTATATCGGCCTGGGAAACTTTGTCGCCCGGCTGATACAGGCGGTAACTGTTGCCGCCCAGAGAATAGAGCAATTGGCCCACGCCGGGGTCGTAATTAACCGTATAGGTAAGGTTGATTCTGCTGGAATCAGGGTCATGGAGGTCAAGCGTATCTTTGGTAATATTGACAATACGCGAGCCCGTCACCTCAGGAATGTAATACTCGTTGTCCGTCCATTTATCTTTAACCGTGTCGGCCCATTGCGGATCGTCGTTATTGGCGCGAAAAACAATGGCCAAATCTTTAGAAACGGTCATGGGTATGCCCGTGCCGCCGCCGTCGTCCGTCACCGAGATGGTGAACGTCATAGTGCCAAGCTTACTGTCGTCGCCCAAATGGGAAAAGCGCAAATAGCCCTGTTGCACCCGCTCCATGGATATTTCGGTGCCCGCTTCCACTTTCTGGTAGCCTGCGCCCTTGCCGTCGTCGTACCAGAAAAAGCCCCAGCCCACGGTTTCAGAAAGATCAGTGAAATGAATGGTGAAATCCGCGCCATCGGCCTGATCCGGGTCAATGACCTGGAAGGCGAAGGGGATGCCCTGCTCTCCTTCATAAGCCCAGATGGTGTACACGGTCTCGTTCTGCCCGGTTTCCGAATTGTACACGATGGTGGCATTCAGCCGTAGCTGATCCCCGATCTCGCCGTCAAGTTTTGTCACCACCATTTCTGGCGGCTGGTTTACCGGCTCAAGGGCGATGTAGACCTTCAGGGGCTGGCCATTCACATCGTCATAGACGATACTGGTTAGCGGGTCGCCGGCCCCGTCGTTGACGAAGAAGCCGAAAGAATCCCAGGTGCTGTCCACAAACTTAGCCCCGGCATCGTCTTCGCGCACCTGGCTGCCATTATGCACGTACTTCACGTTGCCGTCAGCGACATCCTGCAGGGAAAAAGTGCTGCCTACAGTCAGCTTGACCAGGTTGCCGTTGATGTTACGCCATAAATCTCCATTTCCCGTGTTCTGGGTAATAGTCACCATCAGTTGGGCCAGGGAGTTGTCCACGTCAAAGAGGCGGACAAAACCGTCGCCGTCCGGCGTATGGATAAGGGGATCATAACCCGTGTGAAACATGGCCAGGGTCAATATGCCCTCGCCATCTTCAAGGACATGCAGTTGAATATCAGTGTCGTCCATTCCCGCCGGCTTCAGGGTGGGCGCGTCATTGATGGCCAGCACATTAATTTCAAAGGTGCGCGTCAAAAACGGATCATCCGGCGGCACCGGCAGATCGGCATTGCCCAAATCTTCCACCTCCACGGTCAATATGGCCTTGCCGTAATAATCCTTATCGCCCAGGAAACTAAGGTTTTCCAGAATGCCGTTCACTTCATCCAGCGTCAGGTTTTTCAGGATAACGGAGGTTTCCCCCGCGAAAGAATGCCCGCCGAAACTGCTGCTGATAACACCGTTGGTGATGTTGAGGGTTATATTGTAGCGGTCGTTGAATTTATCGCCATCATTCTCGTCCGGGTCATAAATAAGCAAAGGCAGCCAGTTAGGCGTTTCCGGCGTGCCGTAATTGAAGCGCAAAATAGCCGGCTCGTCTTCCCAGATTGCGTTCATATGTCCAGGATGAGCCATGTCGGTGGAGCCAACCTGGGCATTATTGGGAAGTCCTTGAAATTGCGGCGCATCCGGCACGGCCAACACAGTGATCTCCTGCTCCCTGACCACGGCCAGTTCGCCGCTGTTGTAACCATCGCCCAGGACGCCGTCCTCAACGGTGATTTTCAATACATCCGTGCCATTCCAGTATTCATTCCCAGTATATTTCAGGGTTTTCAAGGCCTGGCGCAAAACGCCAATGTCGCCGGCCAGAGTCACCTTGCGGTGATAATCAGGGGAATCAGGGTTGTCGTCCGCCCAGATATATTCGTTGCCATACAGGCCCAGCACATGGTCAGGAGAAAGCCAAAGCCTGCCGTACTCCACCTCAATGGTGACCCTGAACTCCGTGCTGTCAAGGTCTGTGACATCAATATCAAAAAGCATACCCAGATTCAGTTCTTCGTCTTCATCCACGCTGAAGAGCTCAGAGTCCGGAATGTCAATTACCGGCGGTTCGCACCATAGTGCATCGGAAGACAGCGTCATGATGCCCATGAAAGCGCCGGGAGAATCGTCAGGGGGTTGCGGATTCAGTTCCACCTGCGGGGTTCGCGGGGTAATGCCCAGCAGCCCGCTATTTTCCGCCCCAATATCGGTCTGGACGCCGGTGACAAGCCCGGCACCCATGGCTGCAGCGGGATCTATCCCCGAACCGGCCTCATCCGGCAGGGAGGCAAGGCTGCGCAGAAGGTTCTGCACTTCTTCCTCGGCAGCAAGGTCCGGGTTTTGGGTGGCGGTCTGCTGTCCGCTCTGGGAATCCACCGCCTGGGCGTCTGCCTGGCCGCCGTCGCTGTGGGCGTTTTTCATTTCCTCCACAGCGTCTATAGTGGCCGCTACAGCGGCATCAAACACTAAACGCGGTTCAAGAGCCAGGAGCTGTGAATAGGTTGTTACAATTTCTTTGGTGGTAGCTGGATTCAGTGTTTTTAACCGCGAACGCTCAAAGCTGTTCGATGTGCCACTGCTCATATTTATTTTCTCCCAACAGTAATGAATCGCAAGATTTAAGACAGAACGTTTTCACACAACTACAATCAGATATTTTTCGGGCCATGCCAGTGCTTAATTGCAAAAATTATGTATATTTTTGCAATTTGAAATTCTTGATTTTTCGCTTCTTCCACGCAAAGGGCTTTGCAGTTTGGTTGTAATCATCAATAAGCCGAGTATAGACCGATAATATCCGCTGCTTTAGACACGAACTCAGAGCCTGTGCTAATGCACTGGTTTTTTCCGCATAATCTAAAAGTTATTGATATAATAAATCAAATTTGCGAAAAACACAAGAACAGAAAACCATTTTTGAGAGTTTTAGATCAGAAATGATATTAACTTGGAAATATTTCCGTTGACTCTAAAACTAGCAAACCAGGCCGAATGCCTTTCTCTGCTAAGATATTGAAATGAAAAAAGCACATTTCATCTCTCCAGGCCGCTCTATGCTTCAAAAAAAGTCCTGAATACCTCTAAAAATCATCTCCATATGATGCTAATTAAATATGCTGGTTAGACTATATTCTATTGGAAAATGCTTTAGGTTTTTTAATTAAGTAATAGAATCTTCATTAGAAACATTACCTATCAGCAATAAAGAATCAGGATCATGCATGGAAAAATTCCTGTTGACAACAGAGATATTATTTGCATAACAATATTTACAGCCATTCATGCATGAATCGTATGCCCCTATATCTATACTGGCAACGCATCCACATAATAATCTCTGATTGCGGTCTTTAGTTCCTTTAAATTCACGTCCTGTAAGCAGTTCTATTTGCCTTCCGTCAATGCATCTTGCCGACAAAATTCCATGGATTGTCAAGTCAATTTCTTCAGCGCAGGCAAACAAAGATATTTCATATTTTTTTGAGATTTCCGACAAGGCTTTTGCAATATTGTGCTTAGTTTCTTCCGTAAAAATATTAATATTAAGCGTACTCATAACGTTTAGTATTTTAGGATAAAAATCAATAAAACTCATAACGCATTTATTTGTATAGCTAAAAAGGAGCGATGCTAATTTTTCAAAATTTTCGATATGATATGCTATGTTATACTTTTTATTTAAAAAAATAGGATCATATCTCCATATAACATTATCGCAGCCTATTTCATCAGATAGAGACCTGAACGTATCAATAAGAACGGATTTTTGAGGCAGCCCCGGCTCAATATCTTTGCCATAGGGAGTAACAGTAAACTGAAAATAATACTTATAGGATTTTACTCTTTGTAGATTATCTAACATCGGCAAAGGATTTTTTGTCCAGAAAACTATACAGTCAACAACATCAGGAGTTATATCAACTCTGCTCACTTGATGCTTATTTCTTGGATTTCTTATATAAACAAATCCTTCCGAAATTCTTTTAAAAAACCAGGAAGAATAATAACAGGGAATATCTGTCCTTCTGCTAACGCTCAGAATCATAGAATGAAGAAATAAAATATTCAGCTACATCAACTTCTAATTTGACTGAGCATTGGAATCTTCTCCATAAATCATACCCATCAGGCCATATACTGCATCAATAAGGTCGCCGGACTGTTCCGATAAGATCTCGGACATATTGGAAATTTCTTCTGAAGAAGTTGCATTGCCTTGCGTAATCCTATCAATTTTAAGAAGGTTTTCTCCCATTTTTTCTATATCTTGCGTTTGTCCCTTGGAAGCAACAGCAACATCATTCAAGAGCTCTGACACTTTTTTAGTCTGTTCTTTTGCAATATTAATATCTGCGGCTGTATCCTGAACAAATTTTGAACCATTAGCAATACTAGCTATTGTTTCTGATATAAGGTTTGAGGTATTTCTGGCGGAATCAGCGGAACGCATGGCCAAATTACGCACCTCATCAGCAACCACAGCAAAACCTTTTCCTGACTCACCAGCTCTGGCAGCTTCAACAGCAGCGTTTAAAGCCAACAGATTTGTTTGGAAAGCTATTTCATCAATGACATGAATTATTCTGCTTATCTCATTACCGGAAACCGATATTTTATCCATAGCTTTAGTAAGGTTCTCCATAGAGTTTTCAGCAGAATATACTGATTGAGAAGCCTGAGTCATCAAATCACTCGCTATTGCTGTGTTTTCAGCCGTACTCTTTATTCCATCGGATAGTTCTTCCAAAACATAGGAAGTTCCTTCAAGATTGGAAACATTTTCATTAACACCCTCAGACATTTTGCGAGACGCCTGATTTAAATTATTAGAAACCGTCTCTATCTCATAAGCGTTATTTTTCAAAACTTCGATTAATCTATCCGTTTGTCTGATAATTCCGCGGCTGATAAACCAACCTAAAAGAGAACTTAGCCCCAAAGCAAAAACTATTCCTGTAATTAAAGCCGTACGCATCCGTTTCAAAGCGATTTTAGCAGTCAGCCCGATTTCAATGCTTCTTTTATTTACTTGCTCCATCAATTCGTAAGCCTGGCCCGCACAATGGCTTGTTAACTCCAGCCGTTGTTTGGCGTTTTCAACTTTACTTATTAAATCATCTCCCAGTTGTTTGACCGCTGTTTGCAGCTCAGATGCATAGCCAGCAGCTTCAGTCATCATATCCATATCCAACTGGACTCGGCTGCCACTGCGCAGAAAATCAACAGACTTCACCAATTGCTCGCACAGATTTACTGCTTTTTCAATATACGTTAAGTCAAGGTCAATGGAAGCCATATGAATTTCTTTTAAAAGATCATGTGCCAGAAGTTGAATCTTCACAACCTGGTCAATACGGCCAAACCTACGCCTGAAAACTTGAGTTTCAGAATCCTGATCAAGTTCATTGTTTAAATAGAAGCCGGTTTGTCGGTCATAAAGTTTTGAAGCCATGTTTGAAAAAAGGTCATGGAAACGATTAACGTCCGCCGAGGAGGTCTGTATCTCACGGATAACACCGGGGAGCTGATTAACCATTCTTCGAAAATCATCATAAGAGTCTTTCAGTGCTTTCAGTTTGCGTTTTATTTCTTCTGTTTGCAAATATGGTGAATTAGCTATTTGAGTTTCAAGGGCTGCCAACGACCGCTTCGTCTCATCAGCTTGTTTTAACGCATATTTCCAGCTTTCCGGGTCACCGCTGTGATTGAAATCCTGACTTCTAAAAGCTTCCATCGCAATAGAAAACTGAACATTAGCAGTCATATTAAGTAAAGGCATTATATTGTCGTTCAAAATAGCAGTATTTTTATCCGCTCTACTTCCAGTAACAAATATAACCACGGCCAAAGCAATGATAATAAGGTTCATCGCCATAAAGCCCAATAAAATTTTTGTTCTAAGTTTCATGCGTTACCCCCTCAACAATATAAAATTAATAATCTGGATCGCCACGCCGCTGCACTTCTCTATAACAGGTAGTTATAACTATACATTATATCATAAATATTATTTTATGGTAATATTTATTTTTTTTTAACATACTCCCAACGGATGCATTAGTAAAAAATCTCTTTAACAATCCAAGTTACTGTTGCATCTATAACTAACAAAGTATAGGCTTGCTATACCGAGTTGCAATCATATGGTCATGTGCTTTATTGTTTTTATTCCCCTTGCTCCAGGGTTACTAGGTTTTTGCTACGGGTCACACAACCGCCTCCCCTGCTTTTGATTGCAAGTTGGCATTAATCATCTGATAACTTCATAATTAAAGTTGATTATACTTTAAGATATTTTATATCATTATAACAGTTTATTTTATGTTTTTATAAATGCTGGGAATAAGCATAAGGGTGTCTCTAATGGATTGCCACGCGCCTTGCGGCGTTCGCAATGACTGGATACAGGTTTTTAGAGATATCCATAAATAACTGATGGGGTATTTCTTGTGGAATTTTCGGAGCTTAAGGGATTTAAGGATATAATGCCTTCTGAAATTGCTGTATGGCAAATTGTAGAAGCAACTGCCAGAAAGCTGTTTGAATCTTACGGATTCAATGAAATAAAGCCTCCTCTCCTTGAAAAACGTGAACTTTTTGCCAGAGGAATAGGCCAGGAAACAGATATCGTATCAAGAGAAATGTACTGCATAGAGGAAGCAAGCGGAGACGTAATTACATTACGCCCGGAAGCTACGGCAGGAGTAGTAAGAGCATATATTCAGCATCAGCTCTATATTCATAATTCTGTTCAAAAACTATTCACAATAGGTCCTATGTTTAGGAGAGAACGGCCTCAAAAAGGACGTTATCGTCAATTTCATCAGATAAATGCTGAAATGTTCGGAGATTCAGGTCCTCGAAGCGATGCTGATATAATTTCAATGGCTTTTCAGCTTCTTGAAATTCTTGGATTAGAAAATTTGAGCCTTAAAATTAACTCCCTCGGCTGCCACGCCTGCCGCCCAATGTTCATGGATAAGTTCAGCGTGTTTCTTGCCAACTGCAAAAACTTATGCACAGACTGTATCAGACGTTCACAGAAAAATCCTCTCAGGGTTTTTGATTGTAAAGTCAGTGGGTGTAAAGACGCCTTATTAAATGCTCCTTCTATTTTAGATTTTTTATGTGATGAGTGTAAGGCGCATTTTGAAGAGCTAAGAGAGTATCTTGATCTCCTGTCTATTCCTTATCATATTGACGCGACATTGGTTCGCGGATTGGATTATTATATAAGAACAGCCTTCGAAATACAGACTGACCAGCTAGGCGCCCAAAATGCAGTTGCAGGAGGCGGACGCTATGACGGGCTCATGCGCATTCTCGGAGGGCCTGATCACCCGGCTATAGGCTTTGCCATAGGCATGGAACGCATAGTCGCCCTTATGGAACAGATGGGAAAGAATCCTGGGGCGCCGCCCCTTGACCTTTTTATAGCATGCCTTGGTAAAGAGGCTTTTAAAAAAGTATTACCGGTTATGAAAGAACTGCGATATAAAGGTCTTTCTACCGAAATAGATTATGGAAACAAAAGTCTTAAATCGCAGATGAAATTGGCAGACAGGCTCAAAGCTCGTTATACGCTCATATTAGGCGATACGGAACTGAACTCCGGCATTGCGTTGCTGAGGTTCATGCCTACTGGAGAGCAAAAAGAAATCTCCGTAAAAAATTTAACTGAATCTCTCGGAGATTTATGGAAGTGCTGATTAATGAAGGCTTTTGTTTTTTGCAAAGAAGGTGTCTCGCGAGCAAAGTGAAGCGATCCAAGCTTTCTGGATTGCCACGCGCCTGCGGCGCTCGCAATGACAAATACAGGACGATCCTGACAGAACCATGGGATCAAAAAACCTTTAGGCAGTATTTCTTTATTTTCATAACAGATCAATTAACATAGCAAATAAAAAACAGAGAAGGCTATAATATGGCTGAATTTAATGAATTTGATAATATTAGTCCCCTTGGTGAATGGCAGAAGACCTGCGGCTGCGGAGCTCTAAGAATATCCGACTCGGGCAGGAATGTAATTCTTATGGGTTGGGTTAATAGCCGCAGGGATCTTGGAAATCTCATATTTATTGATTTAAGAGACCGGGAAGGGATTACTCAGATAGTTTTTGACCCGGCTCTTGAGCCTAAAACCCATGCCTTAGCCGGAAGGCTTAGAAATGAATGGGTCCTGGCCATAAAGGGTACTGTTTCAAAAAGACTTGAAGGACGAAATAACGACTCTATTCCTACGGGAGAAATAGAGGTTAAGGCCGACGACATCAGGATTCTCAATTACACTGAAACGCCGCCGTTCCAAGTTGACGGGTCTGTAGATGCCTCTGAAACATTAAGGCTTAAATACAGATATCTGGAACTCAGAAGGCCGCAAATGTTTGAAGCCA
>Ga0123353_10005451_pt1 | contig 16709 bp, 11 predicted proteins | sample TergutLab28metaG_3_FD_92763 | JGI IMG/M metagenome (GOLD analysis project Ga0123353, IMG submission 92763) | Labiotermes labralis P3 segment gut microbial communities from Petit-Saut dam, French Guiana - Lab288 P3 | ecosystem: Host-associated > Arthropoda: Insects > Digestive system > Gut ...
ATATTCCGGAAATCCTTGTACGAATTTCCCGGTATTAAACGCAGCGTCGGCTAAAAGAAGGGACGCGGTTTTAGCACCTTGACCACCCCTACCATGCCAACGGACTTCTACCATTTTTGACACACGCAGAACCACCTTTCATATTTTTATTTTTACTTATTGACACAGTTAATCATTCTACCCGAAAGTCATTATTATGTCAAGGATACCAAACGAAATATTGAAAAATTTGCGAGAAATGATATTATGTGATAAAATACTGTGGTTTGAAGGATTTAGGTAGAGGAGGAAAGTCATGACAAACCCGTTAAATCTCGACAACTTACGGCTTGCGGTTTTAATAGACGCGGAGAACGTACCGCGCAATTGCATTAAACGAGTAATGGAAGAAATCGCAATCTACGGAACACCTACAATTAAGCGGATATACGGCGATTGGACAAGCCCCGTGGTATCGGGCTGGAAATCATCGCTTTTGGAAAACGCCATCACACCGATACAGCAATACAGCTACACAACAGGAAAAAATTCAAGCGACTCAGCAATGATAATAGACGCTATGGACATACTCTACACAGAAAAAACCGATGGTTTCGTAATAGTATCCAGCGACAGCGACTTCACAAGACTCGCAATACGCCTGCGTGAAGCCGGACAGCGCGTGATCGGAATAGGGGAACGAAAAACACCAAGCGCGTTTATAGCTGCATGTGATAAATTCACCTATATAGAAGTAATTTACGAACGATTCGCAGAAGCCGATGCAGACGAAGAAGGTTTACATAATGAGGTTAAGGCCCAAAATGGGCCTCAACCTCAGTCGTTGCACCGCAACAAGTCCGGCCAAAACACACATGAAAAAGCACAAAAAGTACCCGATGCCGTAGTCGAACTAATTGCAGACTCAGTAGCCGACCTTGCCGGCGACAGCGGAGCTGTATTCATGGGAGAACTGGGAAACCTGATACTAAAGAAACAACCCGACTTCGACAACAGAAACTTCGGCTACAAAAGCCTATCAGCAATGATAAAATCAATAGACAGATTTGAGATAGAATTTAGGCAAACGACAGACCCTAATATTAAACATGTGTTTGTGAGAGACAAGGAAGCTTAAAGCAAGATTTAGGATTGGGGTAGAGGCTTGAACAGCGCGGCTTGGGGGCTATATTTTATAGTTCCGTAAAGTGTAGCCATGGACGGTGGAGCGTCCGACAGTGTAAACAAGGATGTTTACTCTGGCGGTAGGAACTAAAAAATATAGCCCCCAAGTCGTGCTGCGGTATAATTACAGAAAATGGAAATGCAAAATTGAAAAACAGACGAATCGGATGCTTGGGAGTTTTCCTTTTTATCCTTACTGTCATCACCGTGACTGTTGTCGTCATATTGTTTGACAGCAATACCCGGCTTGTTACAACTGAATACGAGCTTTATTATGAGAACTTGCCTGAATCATTTGACGGGTATCGTATAGTATTGCTTGCAGACCTGCACGGAGCGGAGCATGGGGATGACAACAAGCGGCTTGTTGACGCAGTCAGAGACGCAAACCCTGATATTATCACCATTGCAGGAGACCTTGTCGACAGCTACCAACCGGGGAGACCTGTGGAAAAGCAATTTGATATAGTACAGACACTCGTTCATCAGCTTGTGCGAATTGCACCTGTATACTACGTCACGGGAAATCACGAATGGGATATCGGCGGCGTTTCGGTAACTGAACAATTTCTTTCCATGCTCAGAGAAAATGACGTCATTGTCTTGCGAAACCAGCACAGGCAACTGACAATAGGCAATGACTCAATTATACTTGCCGGAGTTGAAGACCCGGGCGGACCGGCGGATATGATAAAGCCTGATGATTTTATCAGTAATGTAATGGATAGAGAAAACCCGGACTTTCTAATAGTGCTCAATCACAGAAACAACAGCCCGCTCTTTGGCAAACAGGGAGTAGATTTAATCCTAAGCGGACACGCACACGGCGGAATGGTACGACTTCCGTTCACCGACGGATTAATCGGAGCGCAGAATGAGATATTCCCTACATACACACGCGGTGTATATACAAGAGGGGAAACAAACATGGTAGTAACAGCAGGATTGGGCAACCACTTCGGCTGGACAAGATTTCTAAACAACCCGCAGGTTGTAGTTGTGGAATTGAGAGCTGAAAAATAACGGTTTTATTCCCCTCTGTGGAGGGTATATTTCATCCTCCGTAGAGGTGAAAAAGGTGGCACGAAGTACCGGAGTGGTTTTGAGTAGTAAGGCATGGAGAAATAATGATACAATTTGATGATTATAAACAAAAAATAAATGCGTTTCGACCGACTCTTGACGGCTTAAAGCAAGCACTTAAGCTCGACGAGGCAATGGCGGAGCTGCAACAGCTTGAGGAAGAAAGCGCGAGTGACGGGTTTTGGGCAAATCTTGAAAACTCGCAAAAAGTGCAGCAAAAAATCAAACAGCTTAAGAACAAGGTAGAAATCTATGAAAAACTCGACAACGCTTGGAGTGATCTGATTACTCTATGCCAAATGGGCGCGGAAGAAAAGGACGAAAGCCTGCTGCCGGAGCTGGACGAGGAGTATAAATCCTTTAGCGCAGCATTGGAAACCGCACGGCTGGAAACACTGTTATCCGGAGATTACGACAACAACTCCGCAATCATGTCATTTCACGCAGGTGCCGGCGGGACCGAAGCACAGGACTGGGCGCAAATGCTCTACCGCATGTACACGCGCTGGGCGGAACGCCACGGAATGAAGTACAAGGTACTTGATTGGCTCGATGGTGAAGAAGCAGGCATGAAATCGGCATCGATCCAAATTGACGGCGATAACGCTTACGGTTACTTAAAGAGCGAAAACGGAGTCCACAGACTTGTACGGATATCACCGTTTGATTCATCGGGACGCCGCCACACATCATTTGCAGCAATCGAAGTCGCACCGCTGATATCCGATGATGTCGAAGTTGAAATAAAAAACGAAGACTTAAGAGTGGACACATTCAGAGCATCGGGAGCCGGTGGGCAGCACGTAAATAAAACGGAAAGTGCTGTGCGAATCACACACTTACCAACAGGACTGGTTGTGGCATGCCAAATGGAACGCAGTCAACACCAAAACCGCGAGGTCGCAATGCGTATGCTGCGCTCGAAATTGATTGAAATAAAAGAACGTCAGCATCTGGACAAAATAAGCGACATAAAAGGCGAGCAAATGAAAATTGAATGGGGCAGCCAAATACGCTCCTACGTATTCATGCCTTACACATTAGTAAAAGACAACCGCACAAGCTTTGAAAACGGCAACATAAACGCCGTCATGGACGGCGATTTGGATGGCTTTATAGAGGCGTATTTGAGTAAAATAGCAAATAGATAACCCCCGCCGTCGGCGGGGGTTATCTATTAATTTCCTAACTTAGCATACCAATGATATTCTGCGGTCTTGCGTTGGCTTGTGCGTGCATTGCTTTTGAAGCTTGTTGAAGGATATTTCTTGTTGTCAGTTCCGTCATTGTCCGCGCCATGTCGGTGTCGGTTATGCGGCTTCTGGCTGCGGTTGCGTTTTCTGCTTGAATGTCGAGAGCCTGCATTCGGAACTCGAGTCTGTTTTGCATTGCACCAAGCTCTGCGCGCTGCATGGAAACATCGTTTATCGCATTATCGACCGTATCGATTGCGGCTGAAGCAGCAGCTTGTGTGGCTACATTTGCATCTGTTGCAGCGTTGTATTCATCTCCCGCAAATCCCAGTAATTCCCCGGCATTCATTGCGCCGATATCAATATTTACAACATCATCAGCGTTAGATCCTGCTTGAATGGTTATCGGACCGCCGGAGCCGTCAAGAACATTCATGCCGTTAAATTGTGCGGTACTTGCTGTGTCATCAATTTCAGCTACGATGTTTTCAAACTCGCTCTGGATCGCAGCTCGGTCTACATTATCATCATTTGTGCCGTTTGCCGATTGGATGGCAAGCTCACGTCCGCGTTGCATCATGCTCTGGATTGATTGAAGCCCGCCTTCCGCAACTTGTATCAGAGAAATTGCATCTTGTGTATTTCGTGAGGCTGTCATGGTGCCGAGAATAGATGTTCGCATTTTTTCTGAAATCGCCAAGCCGGCGGCATCGTCTGCCGCACGGTTAATACGTTTGCCGGAGCTGAGTTTTTCCATTCTGTTCGCGACTGCGTTGTTGTTGATTCCTGATTGTCTTTGGGTGTTAAGCGCACCAATATTATTATTAATTCTCATGTTAATCATCGCATCCTTTCACTTCATCGTCCATTCTCTTTACCGAAAAAATGTCTTTTACCGGCCTCCAAAAAGAAAACAGACTGTCCTATCATCCTTAATATAACGAGTATAAGCCTAAACACATGCATTTGTCAAGATAAAGAGCGTTATTGTTCAAAAAAATTCACAAAAAAGAGGTTAACCGCCATTTTGATGGTTAACCTCTTTTATTAACCTATAAAGCTTCTTTAATACTTTCCGAAGTCTCCGCCGCCGGAAGGTTCGTAGACACTTTCACTTACGGGGGGAGGCAGGGGAGCGGCTTCGGGTTTTCTTGCCGGTGGTAGGGAACCTGAACCATATGACACGGCTTTGAGCTTGAATTGTGATACCAGATCTTCAAGCATAGCTGACTGACCGCTCATTTCCTCGGATGCTGCGGCAGACTGTTCCGCGGTTGCGCTGTTTTGCTGGACAACCTGAGCAACCTGGTCGATGCCTGTATTAATTTGAGAAATTCCAAGGGCTTGCTCTTCGGATGATCTTGCGATTTCACCGACGATTAAGCTGCTTTCGTTTATGCCCGATACGATATCTGAGAGGCTTTCGGCGGTTTCGCCGGCGATACGGGCACCGAGCTCTGCTTTTTCCATTGAGTTTTGAATAAGCCCACCTGTATCCTTTGCAGCTTCCGCACTCTTGGCGGCGAGATTACGTACTTCCTCGGCGACAACGGCGAAGCCTTTACCGTGTTGTCCTGCACGTGCGGCTTCAACAGCAGCGTTCAGAGCGAGGATATTTGTTTGGAATGCGATATCGTCAATGACCTTGATAACCTTGCTGATGCTTTGGCTTGCCTGGTTTATTTCGTGTACCGCCTGGGTCATATCACCCATTTGGGTGCTGCCGCGTTCGGCGTTTTGCATTATTGTACTGGCGAGAGTTGCGGCACGTTCAGCCTTGGTTGCGTTTTCTTTTGTTTTTTGCGCGATCTCACCGATTGATGCCGAGAGTTCTTCAACTGATGCAGCCTGCTCTGTTGAGCCTTGTGCGAGTGATTGCGCACCGTCTGCGATTTGCTTCGAGCCTGCTGAAACCTGACCGGATGCGGAGTTGATTTCGCCGAACATGGTGTTGAGGCTGTCAAGGGTTTTTTGCAAGGAGTTTGCGATGCTGTCTTCACCGGAGAGTGAATGAACACTTGTGGTGAGGTCGCCTTCTGCGATTTCGGCAAGGTTTCTTTCGATTTTTGTCAGATGTGTGATAAGACCGTTAAAGCCTTTTGCACAGTCACCGAGTTCGTCCTTGCGCTCCGCAGTTTCATTTGCGGATTTTGTCAGCGCGGCATCAAATGTGAGCTTGCCTTTTGTGCCGATTTGACTGAATGCGGAAGCCATTACAGCCAGAGGTTTCGCAATGAGACCGGAGATATAGAAGGTCAGGAATACTGCGATACCTACTGCTATAACGAGCACTACAATAATAACAGTGAGCAGCAGTGTTGCCATTTCGTCGGAGGTTTGATATAAATCCGCACCGACACCAATGAGAAGATCTACACAACGCTCTAAATCATCTATGATTGTTGTAGCAATACGAATACAAGCCGGCAACAGATTTTGCTTTATGTTGGCAATGTCATCCGGTGTTGCGGTTAATGATGCGGCATGTATCGACATTACAACGGGCACAAGATCATTTTCATATCTTCGCAAAGCATCATTAAAAAGCGAAAGAACTTCCGGATCTTGTGCATAGTTTCTAAATGCTTTTACAGCCTCGTCCATAGCTGCCAACCTGCTGTTGACGCTGTTCCAACTGCTGGCAACGCTTGCTTGATTATCATCCATAGCAAACATAACCATCTCACGGACGAAGACTCTTGCGCTTTGCAGATTTTCCTCAACCTTGCCGAGATATGGCATAGGGGTCGTGATATCGTAGTACATGGTCTGCTTTCCTTCGTTGATACTAATCATGCCAAAAATACCAATGACACCGACGATTACGGTCAGTAAGATAATAAGCGCAAAGCTGACGATTAGTTTTAAGGAAACCTTCAAGTTCTTCATAATACTTATTCTCCTCTATATGATAGTGTTTTTCGATTTTTTGCATACCTTTATGAACTATACCACAACATAACACAAATTGCTATACTAATTTATGAAGAAATTTTACGGAAATTTCTATAGTGTTTTTAGTACTTTCCGAAATCGCTGCCGCCGCTGTAATCGGGAGTACTGTCGATTTGCGGTATTTCTGTCTGCTGTACCGGTGCTTTGTTTGCGCTTGGAAGCGCCTGACGGCGGTTGCCGGCATCGTTTTTCAGTTTAAATTGTGAAATCAAATTCTCCAGAACCGAGGACTGACCGCTCATTTCTTCGGAAGCAGCCGCGCTTTCCTCCGCTGTTGCACTGTTTTGCTGAACAACCTGTGCAACCTGGTCTATGCCGGTGTTGACCTGCGTAATTCCGGTTGACTGCTCTTCGGAAGAAGTCGCAATCTCTCCTACGAGTTGAGTGCTTTCGCTGATTCCTGCTACTATATCAGCAAGGCTTGTAGCGGTTTCTTCTGCAATACGCGCACCCAGCTCTGCTTTTTCCATCGAGTTTGAAATAAGACCTCCGGTATCCTTGGCAGCCTCTGCGCTTTTGCCCGCGAGATTCCGGACTTCTTCGGCAACGACCGCAAAGCCCTTACCATGCTGACCTGCGCGTGCAGCCTCGACAGCTGCGTTAAGTGCAAGAATATTGGTCTGGAAAGCGATATCGTCGATAACCTTGATAACCTTACTGATGCTTTGACTTGCCTGATTGATTTCTTTGACAGCGTTTGTCATTTCACCCATCTGGCGGCTGCCTTTTTCCGCATTTTGCATGATAGAGCTTGCTAAAGTGGCGGCACGGCTTGCTTTTTCAGCGTTATCCTTGGTTTTTTGAGCAATGTCTGAAATGGAAGCCGAAAGCTGCTCAACAGAAGCTGCCTGCTCGGTCGAACCTTGTGCAAGTGCCTGAGCACCATCTGCAATCTGCTTGGAACCCGACGCAACCTGAACGGTGGATGTGTTGATTTCTGACATCGTCTCATTAAGGTTTTCAACGATTCCGTTTATTGCTTCTTTAATCAGAATGAAGTCACCTTCAAATTGATATGTGCTTTCTTGAGATAAATCGCCCGAAGCCAAAGCTTCCATTTTCGCTCTGATTTCACCTATATAACCTTGAAGTTGAGTATAAGCCTGCTCCAGCGTACGCGCCATCATACCAACCTCATCCTTTGACCGGACAGCAATTGAAGAATCACTCGCAGATGAGATACCAAGATCTCCGCTTCTAATTTTATTAGCAAAGATGCCGATTTTTTTCAGAGGCCTGCTTATCATAAAGATACAAATAACAAAGATGAAAACAACTGCAGCAACGCCGATAATAATTGCAACTGTCAGAATCAGATTTATTTTATCTCGTTGAGCGGTAAGTGACGGCTCAATGTTTATTCCTGTAAACAGAATGCCTATCGCTTCATTATCTACAATCAGTGGTGAGTAAAACGCCTGATAAGTATGCCCGAACAGTTCTATGCGTGCAGTAACTTTTTGTTGTTGATTCAAAACGCTGTTCCCGATTGCTTCACCGATTTCCGTACCGATAACGCGGTTGCCATCGGCACCGATGATAGTTGTACTCATTCGCACTCTGCCGTCAAAGATAGTGACTTCACAGTCTCCAAGCTCTTTAACTTCATCAACATATTCATTGCTGGATAAGTCGTGTCCGGCTGTGACTGCGCCTAATAAAACACCTTCGTGACTATAAATCGCCGCGCTTCCTTGTGTAAACAATCCGCCGCCGGCGGCACGTTCAATAATTGCGACACCTTCACCGGTTGACAGTGCCGCTGCCAGAGCCGGCTGGTTACGGACATTATCACCGGTGACATCATTATGCGATCTCATCAAAACGATTCCGTTGGCATCAACAAGCGTGACAGCGTCAACATTGTCACCATAAGCAACCAATGCCTCTTTCATAGAATTCAAATCATTATCTTGTATTGCATCAATAACCGTATAGGAGCGGGATATAATCCTTGCTGTGTTGAATGCTTCGGACTTAAGGTTCTCAACGGTCTGTATGAGGATGTTGTTAGAGGTTTCTGCTTGAGTGCTGACAAGATCCGCAATCAGGCTATCCGTTTCCGACTGCACAATAAGGGAAATAGTCACAACGAGTGCTGCGATAACCACAGCAACAAGGATTGAGATTTTTAAGCCAAGACTTTTTATGCCCATAAATATATCCCCCTGAAAAATTAGTTTTTTACACTTCAGCATTATAGCATAGACATGAAAATAAATTCTCAACATTTCTGATTATTTTACATTCTGTTCATAACTTATGGTGTCAAGACAGGGGCAAGACAGGGGGACGGTTCATCTGGCTTGCCCCAATTCAAAGCCTCGCAAGCGAATCACTGTAGAAAAAGCCAAGGGGACGGTTCATCTGCCCCGTGTCATTGTGAGTATTTTTGAGCACTTACGGAACCCAAAGGTCCGTCCGCAGACGGTGTGGCAATCCATTCTTGCGGATGCAGCTATAATCTGATAAAATCTGGTCATGTTTAATCTATGTACAAAAAACGAACGCGCACGAAGAGGAGAATACGAAACACGTCACGGTGTTATACAAACGCCTGTGTTTATGAATGTTGCCACACAAGCGGCTATAAAAGGCGCTTTATCAAGTGATGACCTGGAAAACGTCAAGTGTCAGGTTGCTCTTGCCAACACATATCATTTACATATACGCCCCGGTGATGAAGTCATAAAAAATCAAGGCGGTCTTCACAAGTTCATGGTATGGGACAGACCCATATTGACCGACAGCGGGGGGTTTCAGATATTTTCATTGGCAAAACTCCGGAAAATCACTGAAGAAGGAGTCGCATTCAATTCACATGTTGACGGACGCAAAATATTCATGTCTCCCGAAGACAGTATCAAAATCCAAACAAACCTCGATACAGACATAGCAATGGCATTTGATGAATGCGTGGAAATCCCGGCACCACGAGCATACGTCGAGCAATCCTGCGACCGCACATACCGCTGGCTGGTGAGGTGTAAGGAAGCGATCGGAACACAGGGGGACCTGTTCGGCATTAATCAAGGCACAACTTATGAAGACTTACGAATCTCACACATGAAGCGCATTGCAGAGCTCGACCTTCCCGGCTACGCTATCGGAGGGCTTGCGGTAGGAGAGACAACGCAGCAAATGTATGACATAATTGATGCAGTAGAGGAACATATGCCTTCGGATAAACCACGTTATCTAATGGGAGTAGGTACACCGCAGAATATAGTTGAAGCGGTAGCAAGGGGAGTGGACTTTTTCGATTGCGTAATGCCTGCCAGAAACGGACGCCACGGCAAACTCTACACATGGAGCGGAAAAGGACATATTAATATACTTAACGAACAGTACAAGGAAGACGGTGAACCAATAGATACCGAATGTGATTGTCCGGTGTGTCAGAAATACTCAAGAGCGTACTTAAGACACCTCTTCAAAGCAGGAGAAATGCTCGCCATGCGCCTGGCGGTACTGCATAATTTATATTATTATAATGTATTAATGCAAAAAATCCGTGATTCACTCGAAGCTGGTTCGTTTGAGAAGTTGAGGAAAGAACTTAATGATTTTAATTAAAGGTGCGACTACCGATATTTTGATAGAAGGTGACAGAATTACAAGAATCACAGAAAGTTGTCAAGGGGACGGTCCCCCTGACAACCTCAAGACAGATGAACCGTCCCCCTGTCTTATCATTGACGCAACAAACCTTGTTGTTGCACCCGGGCTTGTTGATATACATGTGCATTTTCGTGAACCCGGGTTTGAGTATAAAGAGGACATTCTCACAGGCTCTGCGGCGGCAGCGGCGGGTGGAGTTACTACATGTTGTTTCATGCCGAATACATTGCCGATTATTGACAGCGTGGAAGCTTTAGAACAAATTAAAAAAAAGGCGGCTGACTCTCCAATAACCGTATTGCCAATTTGTGCGGTCACTGTTGGGCAAAAAGGAGAACAGTTGACTGACTTTGCAGCATTAGTCGAAGCCGGAGCAGTTGCGCTTTCTGATGACGGAATGCCGATTAAGTATGACGAAGTAATGCGTGAAGCTCTTCTCAAAGCCGAAGAAAACAATAAAATCATCATAAGTCACTGCGAAGAAGAAGAACCGATGGTTAAACGTGATGTACGGCTTGCAGCGGAGACAGACACAAGAATCCACATAGCCCACGTGAGCACAGCCGATGCCGTTGATACAATTCGCAAAGCAAAAGCAGCCGGTGTCAAAGTAACAGCGGAAACTTGCCCTCACTATTTTTCATTAACAGAAGCTGCGGTGGAGGAAAAAGGCTCTCTTGCAAAAATGAGTCCGCCTCTTCGCAAAGAAAAAGATGCAGAAGCAATAATTGAAGGACTCCGCGATGGAACTATAGATATAATTGCGACAGATCACGCACCACATTCCGTGAAAGAAAAATCCTTACCTTTTGATGAAGCTCCCAATGGAATCATTGGGCTGGAAACATCACTTGCTCTCTCACTCACCTTTTTATATCACACCGGAAAACTGTCTCTTGATGACATTATTAAGCTGATGTCCATCAATCCTGCAAAATTCCTTACTTTAAACAATGAGATTGCAGAAAATTCTGCCGCGGACATTGTGATATTCGACCCTGATGAAGAGTGGACGGTCGATTCGTCAAAATTCCGTTCAAAATCACAAAATTCGCCATTTTGTGGCATGAAACTTCGAGGAAAAGTGAAATACACCATTTCACGGGGAAAGCTCGTTTTTGCCGACAAGTAGAGCAAACTAAGAAACAAATAACTAATACATAAATAACAATGGAGGTGCTTTTTATGTCGTTTGCCCGATTGCAAGAACATATTGACAAACTGCAAAACCCCACAGTTGTAGGTTTAGACCCTGCTTTATCACACATACCCGATGAAATGTTGGAAAAGTACTACAAGGAGTATGGAGAAACACTCGAGGCAGCTTCACTGGCTGTAACTGAGTTTAACATCGGTCTTATCGATGCATTATGCGATATTGTCCCTGCGGTAAAACCTCAATCCGCATATTATGAAGCCCTTGGTCCATTTGGAGCTTTTTCTCTTCAAAAAACGTGCGAATACGCAAAAAAGAAAGGAATGTATGTAATCCTCGACGGAAAACGCAATGACATCGGCTCAACTGCGGCTGCTTATAGTGCGGCTTACCTTGGAGTAACAATAGTCAAAAGTAAGGAATACCTTCCGTATGAAGCAGACGCATTGACAGTAAATGCGTACCTTGGGTCAGACGGAATTAAGCCGTTTATTGAAAACGCAGTGAAATATGACAAAGCGATTTTCGCGCTTGTAAAAACATCAAACCCATCCGCCGGGGAGCTGCAGGATAGGTTGATGGGATATGGGGACGGTCCATCTTTTCCTGTAGCCTCGCAAGCGAGGCTCAACAGGACAGATGAACCGTCCCCCTGTCCCGAGCCGTCCCCCTGTCTTGTATCGCTGTACTGTGCGGTCGGTGATCTGATGGAAGAAATAGCAAAGGACACAATCGACAAATACGGCTACACGTGTGTCGGAGCTGTGGTTGGAGCTACATACCCGGAAGAGGCAGAGTTTCTTCGCAAGCGCCTGAAGAACACATTCTTCTTAGTGCCGGGTTACGGTGCACAAGGTGGATCCGCCGCAGATGCTGCAAAATCCTTTGATAGCAACAAGAAAGGAGCAATAGTAAACTCCTCAAGAGCAATTATCGCAGCCTGGAAGAAAGGTGGCAGCGATTACAAAACCGCCGCCAGAGAGGAAGTCCTCAAAATGAGGGAAGAGTTAAGAAAAGTGTTAAAATATTGACATATTACAGTCTCAAACGTGTATTGATTTGTAGATTAAGTCTGTGCTACACTTAGTCAAGGTGCTACTACTAACGGTAGGCGGTTAGCCCTCAAAATGAGGGTGTTCTTTGCCCTCGGAAAGGAGGGCTGCGATGGTCACATACTTAGAGTTATTTACTTTTTGTCTTGTTATCATTAGTATTATCGGCCTTGTTAAGGCTTGTGGTAAAAAGAAATAACCGCCCCACGGTCCGGTGATGCGGTTATTTCTTAATCCAACACAGGGCTAACCGTTTACCAGTAGCACCTACTATATTCAGATACTAACACAAAAACCTCGCTTTTGTCAATCAAAAATTCTTTTGAGTTTCACTTAGATTCGCCAGCAAATCACGAAGCTTTTCAAGTTTGTCACGTTCCACCTGCACAACATTTTCCGGAGCTTTTGAGGTAAAGTGCTCATTTGACAATTTCTGCTCTACACGCTCAATATCAGCCTTAACCTTTGCAATCTCTTTATCAGTACGCTCGCGCTCTTTCTCGACGTCAACAAGCTCGGCAAGCGGCATATACAACCTTGCATCGTTTGTGACAACAGTAACAAGATTATTCAAATCTCCGGGAGCAGATTGGCATATTGTCAGCTCTCCTGCATAAGCAAGCCGGGCGATATAAGCACGTCCTGCTTCAAAAACACTTATCTTATCAGTGACGATAGTAAGACTTGACTTCCTGGAAGGCGGTACATTCATCTCGGAACGCCGTGACCGGACTGCACGTATAGCAGCCATAATTGATTCAAAATCAGCTTCTTCCTTAGGGAAATGCAGTGCTTCCCGGTATTCCGGATATTTCCTTGTCATTAAAAGTGAAGCCGCGTCACTGGATTCCGAGTTGAAGGTTGAAAGCTTCTCAAGTTGAAAGTTGAAAGTTGAAAGTTGAAAGTTATTGGATAACAGAGTTTGATATATTTCTTCAGTAATAAACGGCATAAAAGGATGGAGCAAAGCGAGCGTTTCGGTTAAGACGTAAAGCAATACTTGTTGAGCGTTTGCTGAACCTGGAGTAGAGGACTGGATTGCTTCGTGCGCTCGCAATGACGAAGGATGTTGAGCGTTTGCTGAACCGGGTACCGAAGGTTGTCGAGTGTCTTGCAGTCTTGGTTTCATCAGTTCAATATACCAGTCGCAGAACGTATCCCAGATAAAATCATAGATTTTAGCGGCAGCAACGCCAAGCTCATACTTGTCCAGATTCTCACAAACCTCACCTGCAAGTGTATTAAGCTTGGACAAAACCCACTTATCCTCAAGCTCTAATTTGCCGTTTACATCGTCCCATAATTCTGCATTCTGCATTCTACTTTCTGCATTCGCCTCGTCCCCTAATTCCGCATTCTGCATTCTGCTTTCTGCATCCTCCCCGTCCCCAAGGTTCATTATAACAAAGCGGCTTGCATTCCAAATCTTATTCGCAAAATTCCTCATTGCTTCGCACTTCTCCGGGTAAAATCTCATATCATTGCCCGGTGAATTACCTGTTACAATGTTAAAGCGCAGTGCATCAGCTCCATATTTTTCTATGACATCCATAGGGTCAACGCCGTTACCCAGTGATTTACTCATTATTCGCCCTAGATCATCGCGAATCATCCCGTGAATAAATACAGTATGAAAAGGAGCTAGCTTCGTAAACTCCATGCCGGAAAAAATCATCCGGGCTACCCAGAAAAAGATAATATCATATCCGGTCACAAGCACATCTGTCGGATAGAAGAATTCCAGGTCTGCTGTCTTTTCAGGCCAGCCAAGTGTTGAAAAAGGCCACAGAGCCGACGAAAACCAAGTATCAAGCACATCTTCATCGCGGCGGATATCGACAGACCCGCACTTTTCACAAGCAACGGGATCAATTCGACTGACGGTAATAAAACCGCAATCGCAATACCATGCAGGGATTCTATGACCCCACCAAAGCTGGCGAGATATGCACCAGTCACGCACATTCTCCATCCAGTGTGTATAAATCTTAGAAAACCGGTCGGGAACAAACTTTATCGTGCCATTATCCACAACCTCAATAGCTTCTTTTGCAAGCGGCTTCATTTTCACGAACCACTGCTCGGAAGCGACAGGCTCAACAACAGTATTGCAACGATGGCAAGTACCGATGTTCAGCTTATGCTCTTCCGTGCCCGCAAGCAATCCAAGGGCATCAAAATCCTTCAGCACCTCACGGCGGGCATCGTATCTGTCCAGCCCGTTATATTTACCGCTGTTTATTATTTTTGCGTCCTCATCAATCACAAGCACCTGTTCAAGATTATGTCGAGTTCCTATCTCAAAATCATTTGGGTCGTGGTATGGAGTGACTTTTACACAACCTGTGCCAAACTCCATGTCAACAAACTCATCTGCAACTATAGGAATCTCGCGATTAACAAGCGGTAACATAACCGATTTGCCGACCAAATGCTTGTATCTATCATCATCAGGATTAACGGCAACGCCCGTATCGCCGAGCATCGTCTCCGGACGAGTCGTTGCAACTACTAAGAAATCAGAAGAACCCATAACGGGGTATTTAAGATGATATAATAAGCTCTCGCGCTCTTCGTGCTCAACCTCCGCATCTGACAATGCTGTTGTACAACTCGGACACCAATTGATTATCCGCTTACCTTTATATATAAGCCCCTTCTCATAAAGCAGGACAAAAACCTCACGAACAGCCTTTGAGCACCCCTCATCCATGGTAAAACGCTCACGGCTCCAGTCACAGGAGCTGCCAAGCTTTTTAAGCTGCTGCACAATACGGCTGCCGTACATATGTTTCCAGTCCCAAACGCGCTCAAGAAATTTCTCGCGCCCCAAATCATAACGTGTCAGCCCCTCATTAAGCCGTAGTTCTTCTTCAACCTTAACCTGTGTAGCGATACCTGCATGGTCTGTCCCCGGCACCCAGAGAGCGGCATAACCTTGCATGCGCTTAAAACGAATAAGAATATCCTGAAGAGTATTGTCGAAAGCATGCCCCAGATGCAGTTGACCCGTGACATTGGGCGGTGGAATAACAATAGTAAACGGCGTCTTGTCGTGGTCAATAACACCGGTAAAACACCCGCTGTCTTCCCACAGCTTGTAAATCCTGTCTTCAACCAACTTAGGGTCATACACTTTCTCAAGTTCACGCATTGTAAAAATCATTCCTTTCAAGATCTTTTAACCTATCTAAAGCCGGTTCATAATCACCACAGGTTGCGTACATCGCAATTGCATCTTCAATCATACCCACACATTCCAATATAACACCTATGTTGTAGTATGAAAGAAAAGAAGTAATACCGTTTGAATCAAACACATCTGCACCAATACAGCTCTCATAACACTCAACCGCTTCTTGAAACATGCCGTTGTTTTGATAGATATGTGCCGAAAGAAATCTGAATTGTACATTATTTATATAGTATGCAGCAAACTCGTCTCTCAAGTTAAGTGCTTTATCATATTGCTCCGTATTGATAAGCGCATATCCGTAACACTCTATGAGGTCATAAGTGTAGTTGACATTTACATCCGCACCCGCTTTTATAGCCTTTTCAAAATACTCACATGCTTTAGATAAATCTCTTTCATTGCAAAAATAGCATTTTCCCATTTGATAAAGCAGATAAGGATTCTCCGGTTGACTCTTTAACTCTTCAAGTAACAGCAGTTCATTCCGTTCAAGTTTTGCCGATACCTTATTATACTCGGGTATATACCCGTGATGTTGCATGGATATTTTTATGTTACCTGTAACTATGTCCGCGCACTCGTCTATCGCACGTAGCTGCTCGTGAATACGTCCTTTAAATGAATAGGACTTTCGGTTATAGAGCCGTGCAAGGGATGATTGTCTGTTTGTTGTGATGTCCGTGAGCGTTATCATACCCAATGCATGAGTATTAGTCAAAAAGCTTTTAATATCGGCTAAATCCGCATGTAATAATTCTTCATCCGCATCTATATAAAAAACCCAGTCGTTTTGCGCGTTGCTTGCAGCGAAATTTCTTGCTGCAGAGAAATCGTTGCACCACCTAAAATCATACACACGTGCACTGTTATTTAGCGCAATTTCCTTTGTTTTATCTGTTGAACCGGTGTCTACAACAACAATATCATCCAAACCTAACACAGCCCCGGCACTTTTAAGCGCAACATTAAGAAATGCCTCTTCGTTTTTTACTATCAAACACAGACTGACAGGTAAAAAAATTTTCATTCAAACCTCACAAGAAAATTAATTACCCCAATACTACCATGAACATTGAGAATATTCAACAAATCTCCAAATACCGCTAAAGTTAGCCTAAAAAGGTGCGATAAATTTAGACAGGAAGGAATATATTGTCATTACCCCTAAAGGGAACGCACGCCCCGGCAGGGTTATGAAATAAAAAAATAAACAACACACACCGAGGGGTAAGGATACTCCCGGGCACAAAGAAAGGAATCAAAATCATGCGTATTAACAACAACATCAC
>Ga0123353_10005452_pt1 | contig 16707 bp, 7 predicted proteins | sample TergutLab28metaG_3_FD_92763 | JGI IMG/M metagenome (GOLD analysis project Ga0123353, IMG submission 92763) | Labiotermes labralis P3 segment gut microbial communities from Petit-Saut dam, French Guiana - Lab288 P3 | ecosystem: Host-associated > Arthropoda: Insects > Digestive system > Gut ...
AGGGGGCCCCTTCCCCTTCAAGCCCCCAAAAAAAAAAAAAACAACCCCCCCCCCCCCCCCCCCCAAAAAAAAGTCTTTCACTTCCCACTGGTCACCACTTGTTAGGCGTCCATTTTCTGACAAATCGGAGGTCAAACATATGCACAGCTCTAACCAGACATAACAAAAAAAAAGAAAGTATTAACTCGCACGCACAACACAACTGCACACCAGCCCAATGTATTTTTGACTGGAGTACGTCGGTTGCTGGCCACAGACATCTAATGGCATGATTTCACCGCGCGCCACTGCTTCCACATCCCAAGTAACCAACAGTACCTTGACTTCCAGACGTACGGTTGAACCTTTCTCTTCGTGTTACTTTGTCAACGTACTTATTCTTCGCATTTTCTTTTCCATACGACATAACATGCTGACCGTGCCTAAACTTTCATTTAGCTTTCCATTTGACACGAATAATTAATAGACCATTGAATGATCTAATCACTCCCTGCATCACAACCCAGATGACCACACACAATTATAGGCAGCATCCGCTATAAACGTCTGTCGTTTTATATTCTCAGGTATGCTGTCCCCTTATAGTAGTCAGTTCGTTGAGTCACGGTGAGACAAACACTGCCAAGAACGGAGTCATTGTGAAGAAAAGTGTCGGTCTGCATTGCAGCCTTGACCCAAGGTTTGATTTCGGGGAGGGCGTGCTGGGGAGGAGCCCACAAGACCCGAATAGAAGGTTGCTCCTAACCGACCACGGTGTTTGTCAAAAGTTATTAGCGTTTCTCTTTGTAAAGCTGAGAACTGTAAAATGTGAATGGCTCGATACTGTTTGCCTGATTGAAATGTCGCGATGCTCACTGCTGTAGCGCTTTCTGATATTTCAGTGTTTAGCGATCTTGTGTTTGCGTTCAACGAACATTCTGCCTGTTTTGCATTCACCTCGAATTGTTCGACCGCGTTGGTGAGGTATGGGAAACACTCAAACACTCCCTGGACTGTGTGACAATGAATTTCGCAACTGTTTGCGATTGTCATGAGCCTATCAGCTTCTTCTGTTTGCACATGCAGTAACGTGGAATTCATGTGAATACCAACTTAAAGACCAAAGTAGAAACACTAAGTCGCGTTACACCTGGCGGTCAGTCGGTTAGTCAGTCAGTCAGTCTGTCTGTCTTTCGGTTAGTCAGTCAGTTGGTCAGTCAGTCAGTCAGTTAATCAGCCAGTCGGTCTGCCTACCTGCCAGTCAGTCAGTCATTCAGTCTGTCTGCCAGTCAGTCAGTCAGTCTGTCTGTCTGCCAGTCAGTCAGTCAGTCAGTCTGTTTTTCGGCCAGTCAGTCAGTTGGTTAGTCAGTCAGTTAATCAGCCAGTCAATCTGTCTGCCTGCCAGTCAGTCAGTCATTCAGTCTGTCTGTCTGCCAGTCAGTCAGTCTGTCTGTCTTTCGGTCAGTCTATCAGTCAGTCAGTCTGTCTGTCTGCCAGTAAGTCAGTCAGTCTGTCTGTCTTTCAGCCAGTCAGCATTCAGTCAGTCAGTCAGCCCATTTAGGCGTCGAGTCCCTCTCGGGGCTCGTGGTCAGCATCTTAATCGGTGTGTTGACAGTCATGGGACAGTACGTTAAAACTAAATTTATATAGACTTGTACAAATTCATGTAGGAGTAAGGGTGTACTGTACGTACTGTACCAGCACTGGATCCATTCAGAGTATCCTAATTTTTTGTGCCGTTCAATGGAACGTGATTTTCTGAGAGTTTGCTTGTGTGAAATTTTGCACAATGGTGGCAAATTTCTGGCAATGTAATTTTCCAATGAAAGCACAGAGCCCGTGGTTCAAATCCTGGCTTGCTTATTGTGCTATAAAACGAAGTGGACAACAGGAATTGCGGGCATGCCAACTGGTGTGGTGAATGGGCCAGGAAATTCGTCACAGTAAGAAGAAATGCCTTCCAATAGTACGGTGCATTACAGGATTAAAGAATGTACCCAGAAATTGCTTGAATGAACTCTATTCTATCACAGCAGTGGATAAAACACAAATGAATTGAGCAGTTGTAATAACCGAGACAATCAGCGTGCAATGCAACATTTTACCGTGACCAGATTAAAAAAATGGCTGATTGTTTGCACACATGAACCCCGTCACGCGTGGCGATCGGCGAACATGGTGCCGACCCTTGCTGCAGAACGCCTAAGGTTAAGTTTGGTTAAAGCTAAGCAAGCCGGATATATGTCATGTCACTTGCAAAAGAAATAAGACGAGGGAAGTGTACGCACTGTTACGTGAAACGAAACCAGTTTGTAAAATGTCGCCGATAAATAATACGTCCAGGCCCACGTCTGGGGCCCACCCGGCCTTCAATGGGTACTGCGACTGTTTCTCATGGGTAAAGTAGCCGGGGCGTGAGGCTAACCACTCACCTCCATCTAGTGCAATGGTTAAGAATGAGTGGAGCTATACCTCTACTCCCTCCGCTAAATGCCTTCTTGGCATGGACAGTGACAACTTTACTTTTTTTGCTTTTAAATTTTACGTCATCGGTAAATCCGGTTTGTTCATTGTTAGTCGAACGACTTATAGCAGAACCAATAAGAATGCAGGACTAGTGTATCAGTGTGACACTCGCTTTACGCCACAAACGCGATGCAGCCATCCTTCTATTCAATGGGTACCAGGGTTCTTTACTGAGTAGTCAAATGGTTAGACCATGACGCTGAACACACCTCCGTTTAGAGCCGAGGCGAATTCGTGAAGCTAAACCTCCATTTCGCCAAATTATTTCATGGCGTGGTGCTCAAGTAAGCCAAGGGACAAATTTATTATACTAAAAATGTATTGGACTCATTCACACTTGCTAAATTAAATGCTTTCTCTCCTACCTTCTCAACTCACGCTACTACACTAAAGAAAACAGATATGGAAGACTTGTGCGTAGATTCTGTCAAATCATCCTATTCCGCACCCACTTCCAGGTAAAAGATCCTTTACTGGCCTGTATCACCTTAGCTGAACAGACGCATGCGCAGTATCACGTCGCTTTTCTGTGAAATAGGGGCGGCAAGTATCCTTCAGTGCTGCGGCATTATAACTTCCTGGAAGCTCTCACACCAGCCTTCTGATGGCACTAATATCACAGAGGCAGCTGAAGCCCTCAACTGTATTTCCTAATTCACTGACAGGCAACTAACGATTCCTTTTTATATTTTTTAAACCACTTGGTCTTCCGAGTGTCCTTCCAGGAAACTGGTCATCTTCATTTACACTCATTGGCTCCAGCTTTGACACGTGCTGTCACGATACTTGGGGGGATCGAAGTACCGGGAAAATGCAGTACTGAAACAAGTCTCTATTCTTTGGGCTCGAAACAACTATCACACATAAAGCGTATCTGGACACAAAGAACATCGGTAGAAGCCAGAGCCTGCGTTCCTGCTTCACAGATTTACAGCTTTATTTTTCTGTAGGTGTTGCTGTTTTAGGTACAGTTCCTTGCTCTCCGGCACAATCACTAACCACATTCCATTAAATCACGACACGGTGAATATTATTATTGGTGGCAGATTATCGTGTGTCATATGTCAATGACTGCAGGTGTCCAGACATTGCTCTGTGTACACAGACTTCTGCAGATGTCCAGACATTGCTCTGTGTACACAGACTTCTGCAGATATCCAGACATTGCTCTGTGCACACAGACTTCTGCAGATGTCCAGACAATGCTCTGTGCACACAGACTTCTGCAGATGTCCAGACATTGCTCTGTGCACACAGGCTTCTGCAGATGTCCAGACATTGCTCTGTGTACACAGACTTCTGCAGATGTCCAGACATTGCTCTGTGCACACAGACTTCTGCAGATGTTCAGACATTGCTCTGTACACACAGACTTAAATTGTACAATTTAGCAGTAGGCAAAATAATCACATTAAGATTTTGAAACTGCTTATTCCGTGCATTTTAATCAAACTTATATTTTTTATCGAAACAAAACACACACACACACAACATATACAATCGTATAATTTTCATAATACATTCGACAAACCTATGCGGCTATACGGCTCTTTAGTTCAATAAAGCTTTACGTAATAAACAGTGAATGTACTTGTCTATCCTATGTTCCACTATTGCCAAAGCGCTTATAAAAGATACATACAAACCACATAAATACACTGTGTGGGGAGAACATAGAATTGTTGAATGTTAAACTGGTGGTACGTATAGTGACCACTGGGCTTTAAAGGATTAATAAAGCATTTATTGTGCTAAAGAATGGACTGTCATTAGCTGCATAAAAAAATAATTTAATGTTATGACTACGGCCAAAACCTCACGGTTTCTGACTGTACTATCCACGTTTGCTCTTCGATTTTAAAACGGCTGATCACTTAAAATTATTCAGACGTTTCGACCTATATGCGTCTGTGTGTCTGTTAGCGTTCCATCTACTTAGTTTACTTTAAAGTTATGTTCATCCAAGACTTATTTAGCGACTGTCTCCTCTCTCTCTCTCTCTCTCTCTCTCATTTACTTAACCTTTTGACGCCTAATGTCAACTATAGTGGTCGTACCGCACCGCTAACCTCTAAAGTTGCATTTTATATATTTATTCAACAAATATAGGTACCGAATATTTTAATCATGGTATATACTCTCCGTTTCTTTCTCTTCAAAATGCAGTTTGTTTCATTATTCTAACGTATTTGGTTCCTGTATTATTCACATTTTATATACAGGTGTGCTAAAATTAAAAAAATAATTCCAGCGCCAAAAGGTTAATCTGCATAATAGTGGTGATGGATGAATGAGTATGGAGCATTAATGTAATGATATTCACAAGGGAAAACCGACACGCTTGGAGGCGCCAATCTGACCACCCTAAGTCTCTCGTGGATTGAACTGGGTTCGAGCCTTGGCCTCCGTGCTGAGATTCCGTTGACTAAGCGCACGAGTCAATTTGTCTCCACCAAGTGAGTGAATTACAGTTTCATTATTCTAGGTGCACGATGTCTCCTTCAGTTACGTTGCAATTCACGGAGTGTCGGTGTCCGATATCAAGTCCCGGGTTCATATCTCGGTCACGCAATCGGCTTTCTTAATGTGATTTTCTCGGTTTCTCTCAGTACCTTCAGGCTGATGCAGGCGTAGGAGCTTTATTAAGCTGCAGCCGTTTATATCTTTCGTTTCGTGCATTATGGTATCAGAACGTGGTAACTCCAACAAATGCACAATTTCACACTCTATGTATTTTTCTGTTACTTAGCGCTTACATGTTTCGGTAACGTCGCCATCTTCAGGGAGCTTATACAAAAATTTCTTTAAACCGTACAGCAATAAGTAGTTACAATAAATATATATTTGTTGTGGATACTTACTTATTTAATCCATGGAGCAGAGTCCTTCTAAAGAAGCTAACCGGTTTTCAGCTAGTCAAGAAATTCCCCGCATTTTATGGAACGCAATGGTCCATTACCGCATTCAAAAGTGCCCGCCACCTGTCCCTATCCTGAACCAGATCAATCCAATGCTTAACCCCACATCCCACTTCCTGAAGATCCATCTTAATATTATCCTCCCATTTAAACCTGCGTCTTCAAAGTGGTCTCTTTCCCTCAGGTTTCCCCACCAAAACCTTGTATACACCTCTCCTCTCCCCATACGTGCTACATACCCCGCCCATCTCATTTTTCTCGATTTGATCACCCGAATAATATTTGGTGAGGACAGATCATTAAGCTCTTCATTATGTAGTTTTCTCCACTCCCCTGTTATCTCGTCCCTCTTAGGCCCAAATGTTCTCCTCAACACCCTATTCTCAAACACCCTCAGCCTACGTTCCTCCCTCAATATGAGCGACCAAGTTTCACACCCATATAAAACAACAGGCAAAATTATAGTTTTTTTAAACCGTAATCTTTGTATTTTTGGATAGCAAACTGCAAGACAAAAGATTCTGCACTGAATGACAGCAAGCATTCCCTAACTTCAATCTGCCCTTATATTTATTGTGATTATATCTAGGAAATTTTACAGGCAACTTAAGAATATCGTTTATATTTTACAGGACGGAATCCAATTTGAATCAAGAAGAGATGTTTGTAAATAAAATCTAATTGTGACGTCTTTTAATCATCGTAAAAAACAATTAAATTATTACTGTATTAACAGCAATGTTATATATATATATATATATATATATATATATATATAATTTTAACCACAATCTGCACTGCTGACGTCACAACACACACACACACACACACACACACACATATATATATATATATATATATGTTTATTTATTGTAAACTATTAATTGCTGTACGATTTAAAGAAATTTCTATATAAGCTCCCTCAAGATGGCGACAATGTCGAAACATGTAGCAGCTAAGTAATAGAAATATACACAGATTGTGGAAACGTGCATATGTTGGTGTTACCAAAGTGTTGCTAAAGCGGCAGTCGCTGCTGCCCATGCCTGTACAGCCTCTTCATTCTGACACACGGCGCTACGCAGGCACTGCTGCTGACTATAAATGGAACTCAGAGTTCAGACTATGTTCAAAACGGTGTGACAAGTTAATTTCTTACTTGTCTGAATTAATCGTTACAGTTTTATGCACTATAGTCCATGATGGTTACACAGGAGGGGGTCAGAAAGCTCAGCCGAAAGAGACTTTGATATGCACGACTACTTTGGTATTTACGGTACGTAATTAACGGGTAGCTCAGTCAGTGTAGTGACTAGACTACGGGCAAGAGAGTCCGGTGTTCGAATCTCGGCAGGGGCAAGATACTTTACTCATCTCCAAATCTCCCAGACCGTCTTCGGCGCCCAGCCAGCCTCCTATCCAATAGGTAAAGGGGTTCTTTGCCAGGTGGCAAAGCGGCGGGGGGGGGGAATAAAACCACTCACCTCCATCTAGTGCAGAGGTTAGGAATTTGTGGAGCTATTCCTCTTCTCCCCCTATACGATTTCATGGTGTGTACAGGAACAACTTTGCCTTTACCTTTTAGGTATGTCATTAATGGCTTGGGCGATAGGGGAATTGGGTTCGATGTCTGTCAGGAGCAGTTATCCTACTCTGAATCACAGTGTCCAGGTAGGCTCTGTAGTCCACGCAGCCTCCTAGCCAAATTGTACGGGAGGTAAAGCGGCCGGAGGCATGAAGCTGACCGCGCATCTCTATTAGTGTCGAGATTAAGAGGACATGGAGCTGTAGGCCAGTTCCTCCATACTTGCACTTCTTCACTAATCTTACTGAGCTAATTATGATGTTACTTCACTAACAGTCCATATTCAAAGCGCTTAAAAAAAGCTATAGTCTTAAAACCCGGCGCCACGAGGTGGCGCAATTGGTTCAGGCACTGCACTACAAGTCGGAAGGTCGCGGGTTCGATTCCCGATGGTGTCACTAGAATTTCTCATTGACATAATCCTTCCGGGCGCACTACGGTCCTGGGGTCAACTCATCCTCTAAGAGAAATGAGTACCGGGAGTATTTCTTGAGGGTAAAAGCGGCCGGTGCGTAGGACTCACAACCTTACCACCGTCATGTGCCGATTGTCTTGAAATCTGGGAGCCTCATCCATCGCGGCCTGTTCAGGCTTAATACCTTTTTATCTTCATACTTCTAACAACCATTGTCTTCGGCATAATATAATAATTTATTACGAATGCGACGATGTCCGCACATGAACGTCTCGTCAGAAAATAATCGTTGGGACAGCTGATTCGTCATTAGTGCAGGATCACAGCAAATTGTATGACAGAAAGTATCCTTATCAGGCGCTATCACAAAAGAACAGCATGCCTGTGTGTATGTCCGTCCGTTCGCATGGAACGAATCGGCCCACACTGGTCAGATTTTCGTGAAATTTTATGCCGAGTGGTTTTTATTAATATCTGCCGCGAAATTTCACGTCCGGATAAAATTGGACCAAAAATAAAACTACCTTACCTGAAACCGTACGTACATTTATGGCTACAGCTGTCACTAATGTTATCACAGTTGCTATGGTTACTAACTTTACGACTGGTTTGGTGGTTACCACGTTTACCAACGTTTCCAATGTTCACTATTAGCTGTGGTTACGCGAACGCGCCCGAAGTGTTGGGCTCTGCGCACATCTGCTCTCTGTTTTTCAACACGACTGCTTATGAATAACAAAGATGGATGAGGGGCGGTGGTAGGGCATTAGCTCGCTTCAATTTCCTCAGAATCTCCTTTACTTGGAAGTGAGGTTTAAGCATTAGCCATGGCACTTGTTCTGAAACAAAGCCCGTCCCTGCCAGCCATGAGAAAGGGTCGCGGTATGCCGTTGCAACATCCGACCAGAATACTTGTAACTCCAGTCTATACAAGGTGCACTTGGACCTCACACATATGTGCGATGTGAGAATACTGTTGTGGCTTTTTATAACACTTCATTATTAGATTTTTTATATTTAAGCACTCTTTAAAAAATCGCATCCTTCTTGGAAGCTGATAGTTCGTAGAAGCATAGATTGTTAACAAGCATGGCCTTCCAACACCTGAAAGTTACTGACAGACCGTAACAAAAAAAAAAGTCGGAAGAATGACAGCTCTTATGCTTTTGTGCAAAAACATGTAAAATGACATAAAACATTCCGAACCAATATTGATAATGGACCAGGGTAGCTCAGTCGGTATAGGGACTGGTTACGGCCTGGAAGGCCCGGGGATCGAATCTTGGTGGGGGCGAGATTTTCCGCACCTGTCCAGACCGGCCCTAAGGCCCAACCAGCCTCCTATACAATGGGTACCGGGTCTTTCCTGGGGGTAAAACGGCTGGGGCGTGGCGTTGACCACCCACTCCATCTAGATCCGAGGTTAAAGAAGAGTAGAGCTATACTTCTTCCCCTTCTCTGGGCCTTCGTGGCCTGTTCTAGGGTGAACTTTACGTCAGTGTTTAGGCGAGATTTCAGGGTCACGCACCGTCGTTTATGAGGATTCAAGTCTTCTGAGGGGTGACGTTTTGTCGTTGCGTGCGGTTTCCAACGTTTCGAATAAAATGCTTTTCTTCATTGGCTTATTGATCCTTGAAGATGAAGGCACTACTTGTCTTGGAAACGTCAGGAACCGCTCAGCCAGCCACACTGATTCATATCCCAGACACCTGAATCCTCAATCACCAACAATTTTTCTTTTAGTGTTCCATTTATGAAGATTTTCAAAAAAAAAAATGGCTCCCGCAACTCCCCGCTTTTCTCTACTGATACACCACTCACCATAGCCAAATCTCCTCACAGTATGACGTCACACGCCGAAAGAGCATTATTAACCCTTTAAACACTAAAAATAACTTGAATTGTACGTAAATATTCAGTCCGTACTACGCAGTAAACACTCTCCGTCTCTGCTATAAAAAACCAATAAATTACTGTTGTATAGGGAAGTAATCGCTGTTTGTTCTGAGATCCACACAAAACACATAAATACACAGTGTGGGCAGAACGTGGAATTGTTGTGCTAAACCTGGCGGTACATGTAGTGACCACTGGGCTTTGAAGGGTTAATATACATTATATGTGAATCCAGTCCGTACCGCGCAGTAAACACTCTCTCGGTTATAAACAGCAGTCAGTTAATGCTGTATAGGGAAATAATCGCTGTTTGTTCTCAGATCCACACAAAACACATAAATACACTACTGTGTGAGCAGAATGTAGAATTGTTGAATGTTAAACCTGGTCTAAGAAGGATTAATAAATAATCCCCTAACTTTACAACGTTTCAGTAAAGATCATTAATTCCAGCACATCAACTAATACCGAAGCAACACATTTCCAGTAGCGTTTACTAGAAGAAAATTAATTACGTCTATACTCGAAATTGCTTGATTTCTAAGTAAACGCTCGACCATTGTCTGTGGACATGAAGACTTCCGAAGACGCAATGAGCTGCTAAGAAATTCTTGGTACGCCGTTTCATACGGCAGTGCGTTTTTACCGTGTGTCAGTAACGTCCTGTCCATCCGTTCTCAGGAAATATTTTTCTTCGAACAACGAGAGATTCCGTTCTGCACTAACGACACGTTATCGCTAAGCTTAATGAAGCACCACGCCAAGGAGACTTTGCGGTACTCGACGTAAGTTCCATTCTATTTCTTTAGGCTACTGTATGCAGGTATAAGCTTCGCGCCCTGGCTATCCTACCCCTGGTGCCAGAGCATCAGGTATCCATTTGGCTGATTTAGCATCATAATCGGTCTGGAGGCTGTGGGGTCGATAAAATCCCCGACCCTAATTGTAGCCTAACCCCGGCTGTCCAGCTCGTAGTCTAGTCACTGTACTTACTGAGCTAACATGGCTCCTTGCTTTTATAATGTCACAATAATTGAAGAACACTGCCTATTAATGTCCCCAAAACTTCAATAAAAAGCAGACAGATTTACAACAGCGTGTTACGCTGTCCCATGTTAACAAGTTACAACACAAACTACGCGGGGGCTGATACGGATGAACTTATTTAGCTGCAACCTTATTTGCAATGATACCTGGCGGTCATTATTTGCAATGATACCTGGCGGTCATTATTTGCAATGATACCTGGCGGTCATTATTTGCAATGATACCTGGTGGTCATTATTTGCAATGATACCTGGCGGTCATTATTTGCAATGATACCTGGCGGTCATTATTTGCAATGATACCTGGCGGTCATTAAACCAACAGCAACATGCCACGGATGACAATATAATACGACGGATGCGCATTGCACGCTGGATAATTAAGGCTACAAACACACACTCAGTATATGTAATACTTACTGATTATCCACGACAACGATGATTACGCGAACGCGAACGCCCGTCAATGTTACGTTTATGCGTGCATTGCCTGTCTTATTTCGATTGAATATAGAAGTGTTCAGCGTTGCCAAGGAAAGGCAACAATGGGTTCCTTTTGTTCTGTTGTCGAGTTACAAAATATTCCCTACTGCTATTAACATGATGAGAATTAATTATGACTGAGTTTATTTGTATTCTCTCCTTAGTTAGCCGGCCTGCAAAACGCATCTTTTCTGCGCCGTATTGGCTTGTCGTCTGCCTGTACCATGTTTTCTTTTTGTCTACAACTACTGTCTGAAACATCCTCATTCTACGAAAAAATCAGCGAAATATAATAAATGCACGTAATAGCTTCAAAAGGTTACTGAAATTCGGTGGTTTAATTTACAGGAATTGCTGCTGTGAATAAAGAAATGTACATTGCTTTCCTTCGTCGCCTTAGGGATGCTATCAGAAGGAAACGCCCCGAAAAATGGAGAACCAAAAGCTGGTTTCTCCTTCATGACAATGCTCCAGCACACCGGTCGGTTTCGGTCAATTATTTCTTAGCAAAGAACAATATGATAACACTGGAGCATCCCTCATACTCTCCTCACCTGACTCCAGTTGATATGTAATCGTTCGTTAGGCCGAAATCAGCATTGAAGGGACGGCGCATTTGTAACGCTGACATCATTAAAAATGCGACGGGCGAGCTGAAAAGGCTTTTACAAAACGGCTTCCAGGGATGTTTCCAATACCTTTACAGTCGCTGTCAGAGCTGTATAGTTGGAAAAGGGTGCTACTTTTAAGGATATGTAGCTTAAATGATTGCACTGTTTTGTATGTCTCAGGAATGTTGTGATACCGGGAACATTCTGAAGCTATCACGTACGTAGGTCTTAAAGTAAAGTACCCATTAATCTTGTCAGGTTTTAATTAAACTTGAATTTTCTCGACAGATTTGTGAAAAATCATCAAATTTTATGAAAATCCGTCCAGTAAGAGCCGATTTTTCCATGCGGAGAGAGGGATAGGCGGACAGACACGACGAAGCTAGTAGCTGATTTTCACGATTTTGCGAACGCGCCTAAGAAACAGACAGTAAACATTCCAGAAGTAAAGTTCACAAACTTTCGAAGTACTTATTTATCTGCTGTTCATTTTACGACGATGTCAGTACGTTGGAAAATATACATGTAGTGTCGGATGGTAGGATGACTGGTGACAGAAAAAGGGTTTAGCCTAGTCGATGTATGTGCTATCCCAGAATTTGCAAGGATGGATCGAGGAAACCCAGTATATGGTAGATGTAATTGTGGAGCACAAATAATAAAAGCCAGAGAGGTAATTACACGACCGAACTGTAATAAAATTGAGTTTCACGAGCATAATTCAGGTGTTTCGAATTCGGGGAAAATAAATCGAATTAAACTTCTTAATTAGCCAGTATAACACAATGTTACCAACAAAATAACAACCCATCGTCACATGGGATACAACAAAGGAGCCACAGTATGCAGTTTCATCAACCTGCAGTGTGCCGCACATAACAGCATGTAAATAACGCTACTGAGTTTATTGGCATCCGAGTTGCAGCGAAGCTCACGGTAAACTGTGACATTGGTTGGGATAGGCATTACCGCCACATACGGGATTCAGGGCGGTACGTTTAGATTAGTTTACATTAAAAAGCACGTATTACTCTCACAATAAAAAAAGACTGTTTCCCTAATAACATGAGTTACTGGTACTGAATATACAGGCGGAGTGTATTTACCACGAGCTAGATGATCTTTATGTGAAATGAGATGAAGGCAGGATTAAAGCGTTGACCATGCCATGGCTCAGGCGGCTAATCGCCGGCCTTTCACCATGGAGGACCGGAATCGACACAGCCTCAGTCACTCTGAGATTTGTGGTGGACAAAGTAGCTCTGGTAGGTTGTAGTGAGAATACTTCTGCTTTCCCCTGTCAGTATAATTACACCGATGCTCAGTATTCACCTTCAACTCCACACTGCTCGTATGAGATGGAGAAGAAGGCGAAGTCTGGGAACCCTCAGGTAAAGGTAAAGTTAAAGTTCACCCTAGAACAGACCACAAAAGCCCAGAGGGGGAGTAGAGGTATAGCTCTACTCTTTCTTTAACATCGGCGCTAAATGTGGTGGGTGGTCAACGCCACGCCCCGGCCGCTTTACCGCCGGGAAAGACCCGGCACCCAATGTACAGGAGGCTGGGTAGGTCCCAGGGCCGGTCTGAACGGGTGCGGAAACATCTCTCCCCCACCGGCATTCGATCCCCGGACCGTCCAACCCGTAGCGAGTCGCTCTTCATATTAAGCAATAATTTTCGGATCGTGGAGGCGTTTAAAAAAGTACTTTTCACACTGTATAGGGTCCAAAGTTTCACCTGCAGTCTGAATCCCGAAGAGCAACGAATTGATACATAAATGCGATTCGTAGGACTTCACGACTTCTTAGACTACTTGACCCTTGGAGATGGGACCGACAGGCTGTGCCGAAACGTCGGTAAACAACTACCAACATACGCTGCGCAACGACTCAGAAGAGTGAAGACCTCATCTACACCGCGGGGGAAGACTGATATCTCGCTAATATGTTATTCTTTAACTATGAAGAAAATGTAGCAGGTTCCCCCGAAACGGCGTCACCCGCCAAAACGGGAGATAAAAAAAAACTTTAAGAGCAAGAAATGCAAACTAAGCTCATTTGCCTTCCTTCATAATAACTACCACTGTCTAATTACAGGCTAAGTGTAAAACTTAAGCCTAAACCCCACAGACTTCGGCGCGTTCGCTTGAAACATTTCGGTCCATCTGTACGCATTACGAAAAGTAAAGGTTAAGCAGTCCCATTACAGGCCTGGAGTGGCCCAGAGGGTTCCAGGAAGTTAAGGTTCCCAGATTTCGTGACAACGGCACAGGATGGTGGTAAGGTTGTCAGCCTTACGCACCGGCGGCCTTTACCCCCAGGATATATTCCTGGTATTCATTTCTGTTAGAGGCTGAGTCGACCCCAGGGCCATAGTGCGATCGGAAGAATTTTATGACAATGAAAAATCCACTGACACCAGCTGGGATCGAACCAGCGATCTTCCGATCTGTAGCACAGTACCTTAACCACTGTGCTACCGCAGTCCGGCATTACAAAGAGTAGAGAATGAATTGATTTCCGTGACATTTGGTAAAGAATAACGAGCATTTATAAGCACACCCTGCCGCCGCCGCCGTCGGTTAAAAGCGGACAGTAATAATGCACGATGGGTGCGAAAGAGTGTGCATTTCTGCGATGCCACTTTGCGAAATATTTACAGAATCGAAAAACACTTTGATCAAATTTTGTAGAGAGAAATGAAAAATATTCTGCTTCCAGTGTTTATTTACTCTACGTCTTACGGTTTTCGAGAGAGCGAAATAAAACAGAATGGACGCGCTGTGCTCCTTGTTTGTGTAAAATACTCGTAAATGCCTACATGGCTACAGAAATAAGCATTGGGGCGTTTGTATAAAGTTACTGTGCGCTGTTAAAATACCAAATTATGAAAAATCTGAGCCATAAATAATTATACAGGTCCGTTATTTTATCTGACAACTGTCGTTTGTCGCCTTCAGCTACTACTCCGCTGGGCATGTTGGCAATCGGTTTAGCGAGCTGTGTTAATACAACGAATGAGCCAACATGCACCATGAGAGGTAAAATTTTCCCTGTTCACACAATGAAGGCGTACAGGGTAATCATATATACAGCCGTACTCATTCTTAGCCTCTGCTCTAAATCTCCATCAAGAGCAGTCAACTTCGTGCCCCACCACCTTTATCCCCAGGGAAGGACCCCGATACCCATTGAACAGAAGACTGGGTGGGCTCCAGAGCCGGTCTGGACGTTTTGGAGGAGACAAAAACCGGGATTCGTTCCGCGGACCGTCCAGCCGGCAGCACGGTGACTATACCGACTGCGCTACCCTGGCTGTTGCCAACAGATGTAGCAACTGATAGCTGTCTGATAAAGTAAAGTAAAGTAAATTTCACCCTGGAACAGGCGTCGAAGGCCCAGAAGGGGAGAGCTGTACTATTTCTTTAACCTCGGCGCCAGATGCGAGTAGGTGGTCAACGCCACGTCCCGGCCGTTTTCCCCCCGGGAAAGACCCAGTACCCATTGTTTAGGAGGTTTGGTGAGCGTCAGGGCAGGTCCGGACGGATACGGAAAATCTCGCCCCCAAAAGTAATCAGCCTATATAAAAGTTAACCAAACTGCTCGTTACGAGTAAGAACATTCGTACGGCGAAAAGAAATCCCCCTCAGATCGACAGCTTATCCGAAATTAGGCGCCGCAACACTTTGGGCAAACCCAGATTAAACATCAGACGTAGACACGACCGCTCCAAACTCGGAAAATGAAAAGCTGTAAAGCAATAACTTACGGAATATAAGACGGTTCTTATAGCACAGTTATGAATAAGGGGAAGGGCCGAGGGGAGGCGAAGTTCCTAGACTGTTATTCCGTCTTTCGTAGGAAACCACATTCTTTATTATTTTCAGCAACTTCTTTTTCGGTTTCCAGAAACAATCTGCGTTTGATAAAAAACAAAATGATGTTAGACAAGAAGACGGTTATTTTCGGAACGCTGCGGTGATCTGAATCTCTTTCCAAGAAGTTGAAATTACATGCATACCTTGTAACATTTAGCAATATGAAGATATATGGAGCGTACCGTAAGGAAATAGGCCGTTACGGTCTGAAACTGGAATATTACATAACTGTGCTTTATGCGATCTGTCACCATGCACTTCTATACATAGGGAGCAATATTGCGAAGGAAAATACTGTCACTGTCTTCAGGATGCCATTTTATATACGTTAGGAGGAATTACCAGAACAGCTGCGTGATTTCGTGTCTTCGCAGGGCACCGTCACTGCGTTATACAAATACAGTCATGCGCCGCATAACGACGTTTCGGTCAATGACGTACCGCATATACGACGGTGGTCCCATAAAATTATAATATTATAAGTTACCATTTTGTTACAACTGTCTACAGTATTCAGTACAGTAACATGCTGTACAGGTTTGTAGCCTAGGAGCAATAGGCTATACCATATAGTCAAGGTGTGTAGTAGGCTATACTGTATTATCTAGGTTTGTGTAAGTACCCTCTATGACGTTTGCACAACGACGAAATCGCCTAACGACGCATTACTCAGAACGTATCCACGTCGTTAAGCGACACACATCAGTATCGGCAATGGGAGTCAACATAGTCTCCATGTCTGTGTGTGTGTGTGTGTGCGCGCGCGTCGTGTTCCCTCTAAAATATCACATGAAAGCCTGATTTGTCTGTGGGTATAAAAAGCGATCACGTGACGTTCGCTCTGTTTGCGAGGCACAGTAGGCCTATGTGCCTGAGTTCCCCGAATTTTCATCCGGACGTCTTTACTGCGAACTGCGAACACCAGAGCCCTGCACAGCGCTGTATATACCACCGCTTCCTGCTATCAACTACACCAATCAATACAACAGCCGACATTTTTTTATCCTTTCTTCCAACTCAACCTTTTTTTTTTGTGACAGAAAGGTCAAAAACCACCTAATGTGCAGGGCTATAACGAGCAAATAATGGCTATATATTATAAAGTAACTCTATGGACCAGACCTCATTTAGCAGTTGAGAGTACCTGAGCTGCTAGAAAAGATCCACCCCTATACGAAACCCGAAAGTTCATTACCGTGTTCACAACAGCCCACCACTGGTCGTTATTCTGAACTAATGAATCCAATCCACAGACTCACACTTTTTTTTCTGTCAGAACAAGTTTAGTACGAGGGGGTGCTGGTAAGTCCTTAGCCCGACATACTTCCCGATGTCGTAGGACGGAATCGATAGTGTCGTTGGAAAGAGGGG
>Ga0123353_10005453_pt1 | contig 16707 bp, 12 predicted proteins | sample TergutLab28metaG_3_FD_92763 | JGI IMG/M metagenome (GOLD analysis project Ga0123353, IMG submission 92763) | Labiotermes labralis P3 segment gut microbial communities from Petit-Saut dam, French Guiana - Lab288 P3 | ecosystem: Host-associated > Arthropoda: Insects > Digestive system > Gut ...
AGGCCCAGTCGCAGAAATACCAGTGTCATTCGTGCCTATCCACCAGTTGCCGTTAGCTCCAATGTTCGGTGTTAATCCATTCGCACCATCAGCACCAGTGGCGCCAGTAGCACCCTGAGGTCCAGTCGCAGAAATACCAGTGTCATTCGTGCCTATCCACCAGTTGCCGTTAGCTCCAATGTTCGGTGTTAATCCATTCGCTCCATCGGCTCCATCAGCACCATCGGCACCCTGAGGTCCAGTCGCAGAAACACCAGTGTTAATCGTGCCTATCCACCATGTACCACCTTCAATGCGAGGTGTTAAGCCATCAGCGCCGTCAGCTCCATCGGCACCCTGAGGTCCAGTCGCAGAAATGCCAGTGTCATTCGTGCCTATCCACCAGTTGCCGTTAGCTCCAATGTTCGGTGTTAATCCATTCGCACCAGTAGCACCCGGCGCACCGGCAGGACCGGCTACTCCCGGCGAGCCGACGGGGCCAGGCGCTCCCTGCGGACCGGCGGGGCCAGTCGCTCCCTGCGGACCAGCGGGACCAGTTGCTCCCTGCGGGCCGGCTGGGCCAGTTACGCCCTGCAGACCGGTCGGACCAATCTGTCCTCGCGCCGCCACACCTGAATCGGTTGTCCCTATCCACCAATTGCCGTTAGCTCCGATAAACGGCTGGGCTTCGAAGTCTCTGGGATCGGTTTCTCCCTGTGGTCCGGCAGGCCCCTGCGCCGCAACGCCAGTATCTACACTGCCTATCCACCAGTTGCCGTTAGCAATGTATGGCGTGTTACCATCCGCGCCAGCAGGTCCCTGCACCTGTCCTGCACGAGGAAAGAAGAAGCCAAGAATGCAGAGAATTACGATAACTGGCACCCCTATGATAAAGACTACCCTGCGCAATTTTTCATTCCCGTTATTACCGTTGTTACTCATAGCCTTACTCCATTACCGATGTGTAATTTCATCGATGCGAATTTTTTCAATCAGTTTCCAGTCGCGTTCTATGCGGGAAACGCTGATGGCCGCGAATACCAGGTCATCAAACGCTTCTTTTTTCATTTCCAGCAAAGCCCGCTGCCTTTCCTTCTGCGTATATACGGATGCGTCCAACACCGAATACTTTTTCATTATGTAGTATCCGCCATTGGTTGCGATAGCCCTTACCTCGCCCACACTCATCGCGAACGCCGAAGCGGCGTATTCCGGAACGGCGTTGTAGCCTTTGGTGATGATGTAGCCGTTCGCCGGCAAGTTTGTGTCCTTGTTGTAAAGCGCAATCAGTTCTTCAAAATCACTCCCCGCCGCACCGGCCATTCCCGCCACCTGCTGCGCCAGCTCCAACGCTCTCTGCGAGGCATCTGCCGAGAGCGGCCTACCCGCGGCGTCAACGATCGGGATGTAAATGCTTTTTATGCGTGCGTTGTTCGACGCGTAATAGCTGTCTATCTCCAGGAAGCTCACGGGATACACCCCGTTCACACCGAAATAATAGAGGAACAAAAGCTCGTACCGGTCGTAGTCTTCATAGAACCCGACAAAGTCATCGTAGGTGATATAGTATTTCTTGAAGAACTCTTTGGCCTTTTCCATGCCGCCGTAGGATTCAATCGCTTTTGCAATATTTTCCCGCCTTAATTCGTTCTGCGCATCGGTCAGCTGCAAGCCGAGATCCATGAAGAGATTGTTTATAGCCGCGGTCCTAATTAGATTTCCCAGCTCTGATTCCTCGAGCGTCCGCGCATATATAGTGGAACTGCCGCTGGCTCTGTAATTCCACAGTTCATCCAGGTCAACGTCCGGATATTTTGCCAGGATATTCTCCTTGGCCATCAGTAGCGCGTACCGGTAAAGATTCGCGCTTATTGCAGTATTGCCAACCTTGGCGACCGGCCCCTCCCTGAAGGAAATAAACGTTAAGGAGGCAAATACTATCGCCAGGCATAATAGAACTGACAGGATACCGGCAAACAGTATTCTTGGCTTCTTGGTTATAGATTTTATGCCGTTTATGTTCATACGGATTTTCGCTTCAGCTCTATCTAACAGCGGTAGGCTTCACGCCGCCGAAGATACCGCAATCATCAGACGCAGAGAAGGTGCCAAACGACCCAAGCCAAGCGCTATAAAGCGCTTGGCTTCCGGCATTACCTGCCTTGATAAAATTGCTATCCATGACCATCTCGACTTTTGGTATATGACAACCCGAAAGCAGAGCGAAGACTTCCTGCACCAAGTATAACATATAAATGCTAAAATACAATGCAAGTGCGAAGTTGCCCAATTAAGTCTCATTTCGATTGAATTCAAGTTGCAATTTGACTAAATCACGTGGAACCCAAACCCAACAAAGGCGCGAGCAATCAGCATTCAATTTTCAGCTTCATTTCACATCCCTATGTCATTTTGGCCTCTGGACCGGAATCCGGCGGAACTAGTTTTGAGTGGTAGGTTTAGGCCTGCAATGCAGATACGGGCAGGTTAGCCTCTGCCCTCCCGTCCGTGCTAAAATAGGCCACTTATATATTGAGAAGGACCGGCATTATGTCAGACTCGCTCCACGAACTTCCCAAGGCCTACGAGCCGCGCCATGTCGAGCCGAAATGGTACGACTACTGGATGCAAAAAGGCTATTTCACCCCGAAGATTGACAAGTCAAAGAAGCCGTTTGTGGTTATCCAGCCGCCCCCCAACATCACCGGCGACCTGCATCTGGGGCACGCGCTGACCGCCACTATTGAGGACATCATGGTGCGCTGGCACCGTATGCTGGGCGAGCCGACATTGTGGCTACCTGGCGAAGACCACGCCGGCATCGCGGCACAGGTGGTAGTGGAGCGCGCCCTGGCCAAAGAAGGACTTACCCGCCAGCAGCTTGGCCGCGAAAAGTTCACCGAGCGCATGTGGCAGTGGGTAAACAACTGCCGCGATAATATCGGCAATCAGCACAAGCGGCTGGGAGTTTCCTGCGACTGGACTCGTGAGCGGTTTACCCTGGACCCCGGCCCATCACACGCTGTACGCACATTCTTCGTCAGGTTATATGAAAAGGGGTTGATCTACCGCGGAGAGCGCATTATCAACTGGTGTCCACGCTGCGCCACCGCCCTCTCCGACCTGGAGGTAGAGCACAAAGAAAACTTGTCTCACCTGTGGTATTTCAAATATCCGCTGGCAGACGATTCCGGTTTTATCACCGTGGCCACCACCCGCCCCGAAACCATGCTGGGCGATACAGCAGTGGCGGTAAATCCCGCCGACGAGCGTTACAAAGCTCTTATCGGCAGTCATGTCAAACTGCCGCTAACGGAGCGGCTTATTCCTATCGTGGCGGATGACGCCGTCGCCATGGAATTCGGCACCGGCGCGGTTAAGGTCACACCGGCACATGATCCCAACGACTTTGAGATCGGCCTGCGCCACAAACTGCCGGTTATCAATATCCTGAATAACGACTGCACCATCAACGAACAGGGCAGCGGATTCACTGGAATGGATCGCTTCGCCGCCCGCAATGCGGTGGTGGAAGCCATCGAACAGGCGGGGCTTCTGGAGAAAATCGAGCCGCACGCGCACGCCGTGGGACACTGCCAGCGCTGCCGCACCGTTATTGAACCCATCGCCTCGCAGCAGTGGTTTGTAAAAATCGGGCCGCTGGCAAAGCCGGCGATTGAAGCGGTCAAGAGCGGCGCCATCACCATCATCCCTGAGCGCTTCGAGAAGGTTTACCTGAACTGGATGGAGAACATCCGCGACTGGTGCATTTCCCGCCAGCTGTGGTGGGGACACCGCATTCCGGTGTGGTACTGCGGTTGCGGCGAACTCATCGCGGCAGTCGAGGAGCCAGAAACCTGCCCCAAATGCAGCGCCACCGAACTCAGACAGGATCCAGACGTGCTGGATACATGGTTTTCGTCCGGGCTGTGGCCGCATTCCACCCTGGGCTGGCCGGACAAAACCGAAGACATGGAATATTTCTATCCCACCTCGGTCATGGAAACCGCCTACGACATCCTCTTCTTCTGGGTGGCGCGCATGATCATGGCGGGGATAGAGAACACGGGACAGCCGCCATTCCGCTATGTTTATCTGCACGGGCTTATCCGCGATGAAAAAGGCGACAAGATGAGCAAGACCGCTGGTAACGTCATCGACCCGTTGGCGGTAATGGATAAATACGGCACCGATGCCCTGCGCTTCGCCATAATCAGCGGCACCACCCCCGGCAGCGACAGCAAGCTTTCGGCCACCAGACTTGAAGCGGGGCGCAATTTCGCCAACAAATTGTGGAACGCAGCGCGTTTCGTACTGCGCTACGGCGGCTCCGGCACAGGCACCGTTGCAGAAACCGCGCATCTGCCCATCGAGGACAGATGGATTGTATCGCGCCTCAACAGCACCATCGGCGAGGCCGGCGTGCTGATGAAGCAGTTCGAATTCGGCGAAGCGCTACGCCGCATCCACGATTTTCTGTGGGGCGAGTACTGCGACTGGTATATCGAGCTGGCCAAGACGCGCCTGACAGACGGGTCGTCGCCCTCACCTCTGCCGGTGCTGGCTCAGGTACTGGAAACCTCACTGCGCCTGCTGCATCCATATATGCCGTTCGTCACAGAAGAGTTGTGGCAGAACCTGAAGCGCGCCTTCGCCATTGGCGGCGTAGATTCTATTATGGTCGCGGATTATCCCGAGGCGTCCGGCAGCGGGCCGGATGAAGCTGCCGTGCGAGTGATAGACAGTCTGACCGCAATCGTGCGCGCCATCCGCAATACCCGCGCCGAATACGAAGTCGCTGCGGATAAAACCATCCACGCCGTCATCCACACCACCGGCGGGCTGGTGCCTCTGCTGAAACCATACGCCGGCGCCATTGAAAACCTGACCAGAGCGCGTGTAACGATAGAGGGTGAGCGCAACAGCGAAGTTCCGGAAAAGGCGCTGGCGCTGGTGTTGGAAAACAGCGAAGTGGTCATTCCCATGGCAAGCATGTTCGACTTGGCGGCTGAACTGGAGCGCATCAACAAGGAAACCGCCGAAGCCTCCGCTGAAATCGAACGGCTGGAGAAACTGCTGGGCGACGACGCCTTCTGCGGCAAGGCTCCGGCCACAGTTGTGGAAAAACAGCAGGAAAAACTGAATACCGCCCGCGACAGGCTGGCACGGCTGGCAGAACACCGGAAGAGACTGGCAGAGTAGTTTTTTCGGTTGACCAGAGATGAAAGAGGCGGGCTGAAGCCCGCCTCTTGTTTTGTCGTCATGCGCCGTGTTTTACCGGTAGCTGTCGCGGTTAAACGGCCAAGGAAAGAAAAGGATGAAAGCGATAAGGAAAACGATGGTGATAACCATGGCCAGCCAGATGGTGCCGAAAGTAGTGTAGCCATTGACGATGGAATAAATCTGCGCCACCAGCGACAGTCCGCTCCATAATATGGCGAAGCGCACCGCATTGACATTCCTGTAAGGATTGAGGCCGCCGATAATGAACAGGAATCCGGCTGAAATCAGGGTAGCGCCTAAGAAGGCCATGATGTAGGCAGCAAAGTTTGTGAGGTCACGCGCTATCATGACGGGATGCAACAGGTCAAAGTCTTCAATTCCCAGGTACCCGGCGGCCATCGCCGGCGCGAATAGCGCCACGGCACCCTCAGCGATCTGAATCGCCCCAAAAAGTATCATTGCAATACGAAGATTTTTCATTTTTACCTCCATATAACTCTACAGTTATGTGAAAACCACAGCGGATTGTCAGCGCCAGGCAACCGTCTGTTCCGGAGCGCGTTTGCGAATCCAGTCCAGCGCCTTGCGGGTATCGGAGGCGGCGCGCGCTTTCTCGTTATGTCTGAGCCGGTACTTGAACCGCCAATATGTAAACTCCTTAAGCTGCCCCAGAGTCAGCCGGACGCCGCTCTTCAGCCCATGTTCCCGGCGGAATCGCTGCAACAGCGTGCGCTGGGTGGCGTCGTAGACGCGCTGGAAGGCTTCGTCCACAATCCATGCCTCGCTGTGAAAGTTGAGTCCCTGTTCCTCCTTGCGCACTTCCTCCTCAACGGCCTGCAACAACGCCTCTTCGGCGGTGACCCCGTAAAAGAAATTGAGATACTGTCCGAAGCGCTCCTCGCCCATGAGTTCCCGCAACTGTTCAGGTGCAAGCTTAACTACATGGTGGCTACGAAAGAGAAAATCCAGTTTTTCCTCCTCTGGAACCAGCTCCCCCGCAGCGGACAGCAGACGTTCGGCGATCTGCAGCAGGTCGAGCGCTTCCCCCCCTACAATATAGTGATAGTCCTGCCCGTCGACACACTCATCCACCGCTGGCCAGCGGCTGACCGCTTCCAGCAGCGCGGTAACCCATTCCCTGCCGGCGGCAACTTCGGTCATGAAGCGCGCCACCTCCGTGGCGACGGCGGGTGCAGGGGAAGCAGTTTTCCAATCTTCAGTCATGCTTTCCGCAGCAGTGCTTGTATTTCTTGCCAGAACCGCACGGGCATGGCTCGTTGCGCCCCGGCTTGTTGCGTGCCGGTCCCGGTGGCGGCTGTCTGACGCCGGGTTTGCCCATAATCTGCGTCATAGGGGATGACGGCAACGGCGCCTGCGCCGTTCCGGAAATGGGTGACGTGCCTGACGCTGCTCCGGGCGGGGGCGCGGGGCCCTGTTTGACGACTTTTACCTTGTAAATCATATGCGCCACATCTTCACGAATGGCGGCGCGGAGTTCCTCGAACATGCCGCTGGCCTGACGTTTGTAGGCTACCAGCGGATCTTGCTGCGCCATGGCCTGCAACCCCACCCCCTGGCGAATGTAGTCGACAGCTGTCAGATGGCTCACCCACAGGGTATCAATGACACGTAGCATCACCAGCCGCTCCAACGTGCGCATAACATCCATTCCGACTTCATCCTCTTTGGCAGCATAGAGTTCATCGGCCAGACGGTCGAATGCGGCAATGATATCATCGTTTTTCATCCGCGCCAGCGATTCGGCAGTCAGGTCGTCGGGCATGGCAAAGATGGCGGAGACGGCCTTGATGAGCGCGGCATAGTCGGGTTCCTCTCCGCGAACATGGAGGTATTTGCCACATTCCTCCTCGATCAGTGAATGAATCATATCAAGGATGTTGGAGCGCAGATCCGCGCCCTCAAGTATCTTGCGTCGTTCGCTGTAAATAACTTCACGCTGTTTGTTAAGCACATCGTCGTAATCCACCAGATGCTTGCGGATATCAAAGTTGTAGCCCTCGACCTTGGTTTGGGAGTTCTCGATGCTACGTGAAATCATGCGGTTTTCAATCGGCGTGTTCTCATCCATGCCAGCCCATTCCATAACGCCGGCGATGCGTCCGCCGCCGAACCGGCGCATCAGATCGTCATCCAGCGCCACGTAAAAGCGCGAGTCGCCAGGGTCACCCTGACGTCCGGCGCGGCCTCTGAGCTGGTTGTCGATGCGGCGCGATTCGTGCCTCTCGCTGCCCAGTACGTACAATCCGCCCAACTCCACCACCTTGTCATGACGCACCTGCCATGCAGCCATGGCGCGCTCGTCACCGCCTTCCGGTGGCTTACCTCCGAGCAGGATGTCCACGCCGCGCCCCGCCATATTGGTGGCGACCGTAACAGCTCCCGGCTCGCCAGCACCAGCGATAATGATAGCCTCATGCTCGTGCTTCTTGGCGTTTAGCACGTTATGTTTGACTCCGCGGCGGTTGAGCATGTCACTCAGGATTTCAGAGTTTTCAATGGCGACCGTGCCGATCAGCACTGGCCGTCCCTGCTTCTGTACTTCTTCCACGTCCTTGACCAGCGCCTTAAACTTGGTTTGTCCGTCCTTGTAAATCAGGTCGCCGTGATCCCGGCGCATCATTGGACGGTGAGTGGGAATACGCACCACTTCCAGTTTGTATATCTTGGCAAACTCCTCCGCCTCAGTCTCGGCGGTGCCGGTCATACCAGCCAGTTTTGAGTACATGCGGAAGTAATTCTGAATCGTAATCGTGGCGAAGGTCTTGGTCTCCTGCTGCACCTTGACGTGCTCTTTTGCCTCAATGGCCTGATGCAGCCCTTCGGAGTAGCGCCGTCCCACCAGCACACGTCCGGTAAACTCGTCCACAATCAGCACCTCGCCGTCCTTGACCATGTACTGGTGATCACGCTTGAAGAACTCTTTGGCGTTGAGAGCATTGCGCAGATGCCGCATCAGGTCGGCGTTTTTGAGGTCGTAGAGACCTTCGTCGGCTTTCAATACACCCTGCCGCCTGAGTAGCCCCTCGATACGGGCGAAGCCGGAATCGGTGGGAGCCGTGGAGCGATCCTTGATGTTATAGGTGTAATCGGCGTCAACCACCTCCTCAACATCCCCCTTGCCCTTGGAGAGAACCCCTTTGAGTTGCGTGACAAGCTGCGCGAAAACCTGGTAGCGCTGTGATGATTCCACGTCCGGTGCGCTGATAATCAGCGGCGTGCGCGCCTCGTCGATGAGCAGGTTGTCCACTTCGTCCACGATGGCAAAGTTGCGTGCGCGCTGCACGGTCTGTTTGAGATCGACGGCCATATTGTCGCGCAGGTAGTCAAAGCCAAACTCGGCAGAGGTGCCGTAGGTGATATCAGCCTGATAGGCCTCGGCGCGGGTAACAGGACGGAATTGCCTCCAGGGGTCTTTTTCCAGTCCCGAATCGTAGTCCGGATCGAACAGTCGTGAAGGCAGGTGTTCGTTTTGGTTCTGCATGGGGTAGATGCTGGCCACCTTAAGCCCCAAAGAGTGATACACCGGACCCATCCAGTATGGGTCGCGCCTCGCCAGATAGTCATTGACCGTCACCAGATGCACGCCGCGCCCTGTGAGCGCATTGAGATAAAGCGGCAGGGTGGCCGCCAGCGTCTTACCCTCTCCGGTGCGCATCTCGGCAATACGTCCAGCGTGTAGCACCATACCGCCCATGATCTGAACATCAAAATGGCGCAGCCCCAGCTTGCGACGGGAGGCCTCGCGCACGGCGGCGAAGGCCTCTGGGAGCAGTTCTTCGAGAGCTTTGCCCTCGGCTTTGCGCAAGTTAGCATCAAGAGCGTCAATGCCATCCTGCAGACGCCTGCATTCTATCGACCGGCGCGTCTTTTCATCCAGCTCAGAGGTTATACACAGGGCGTTCTGCGCCTTGGCCAATTCTTCTTTGGCCTCTTCGAGTTTGCTGCGCTCGGCGGCAACAGCATCCGCCAGCCGTTTTTTGAACTCCGGCGTCCGATCTGCCAGTTCCACATCGGACAACCTCCGAAACTCCGGCTCCAGTTCGTTGATGCGACTGACAGTCGACGCCAGTTTCTTAATCTCGCGCTCATTGGAATCACCCGTAAACCAGTTAAACATCTGCTTTTGCCTCAATTATCTTCCGCGCCTCTTCAGCATCGGATGCGGCGACCATAATTTTTATCTCGCCCACCCCGTCCATCAAAGCGTGAACCGAGCGGGCGGCGCTTGACTGTAGCAGCGAACGTATGCCGCCGGTTTCAAGCAACCCCAAGATGATCTGTGCTTCCATTTCACCGCGGGCGGTGTAGACACTGACCAGTTTTTCGTTCATTGCAATTCCTCGCGGCAGTTATGCTATTCGTTATTGTTCTCGTAGTTCTGGTCATCGTACATGGCGCCCACCGACAATCCGGTGTGGATGCGATGGATGGCCTCCCCAAGCAACGGGGCGATGGGCAACACGATAAGTTTGTCCAGCTCTTTTTCGGGCGACACAGGGATGGTGTCGGCCACAATGATCTCCTTTACCGGAGAAGCCGCCAGCCGCTTGATGGCCGGACCGGAGAGTACCGGATGTGAAGCGCAGGCGTATACATCCTTGGCACCTTCCCGCAATAGTGCCTCCACGGCGTTCACCAACGATCCAGCGGTATCAATTTCATCGTCGAATGTGATGGCCGTTTTACCAGAAACATCTCCGATGATATTGAGTGTTTCTGTCTGGTCGTTGTTGCCCATACGACGCTTCTCCACGATGGCCAGCGGCGCCTTGAGGCGGGCGGCCATGTCGCGAGACTTTTTGGAAATGCCAATGTCGGTGGCCACCACCACCATGTTGTCCAGCTGCTTTTTGCGGATGTAGTTGGCAAGCAACGTCTGGGCGGACAGTTCGTCCACCGGAATGCTGAAAAAACCCTGTATCTGTCCGGCGTGCAGATCCACCATCAGGGCGCGCGAGGCACCGGCGGTGGTAATCAGATCGGCCACCAGCCGGGCGGTGATGGGGACGCGGGGTTGATCCTTCTTGTCGGTGCGTCCGTATCCATAGTAGGGGATAACGGCGGTGACACGTCCGGCAGAGGCTCTCCAGAAGGCATCCAGCATGATGAACAGCTCCACCAGATTGGTATTAACCGGCGAGCATATCGGCTGGATTACGAAAACGTCGCGGGCGCGCACGTTTTCGAGAATGCGCACGAAAATATTCTCGTTGGAAAACTGCGATACCTCGCACTTGCCCAGCGGCATGCCCAGATAGTCGCATACGCTCCGCGCCAGCACCGGGTGCGCCCGGCCAGCGAATACCTTCAACTCTTCCATGAGTGTCATCTCCTTCGCAAAATCAGGAATCAACACCGGGTACCGGGAAGCGGGCGCAGATGTCATGGACCTCGCCGCGCACCTCTTTTTCCACCGTATCGCTGTCAACCGCGCCGATGACGCGGATAATCATGCGCGCCACCGCCCGCATCTCGGCTTCGCCGAAACCGCGCGATGTGGCTGCCGGAGCACCCAGACGGATGCCGCCGGCGACACGCGCCGAGATGCCGTCCGAGAAGGGCACGGTGTTGCGGTTGACCACAATGCCAGCGCGTCCAAGCGCCTCCTCGGCCTGTTTACCGGTGACACCAGTAGAAGTCAAATCAACCAGAACCAAATGGTTGTCGGTGCCGCCGCTGACCAGCCTCAGACCAGCGCGATTGAGTTCCTCCGCCATCACGGCGGCGTTTTTGAGCGTCTGCCGCTGATAATCCACGAACGCCGGCTGCAAGGCTTCCTGAAAGGCAACCGCCTTGGCGGCGATACCATGCATCAGCGGACCACCCTGCATACGAGGGAATACCGCCGAATCCAGCGCGCGCCCCAGATCCCGGCGGCACAGCGCGAAGCCACCGCGCGGACCGCGCAGCGTCTTGTGGGTGGTGGAAGTCACAATTTCGCAGTGGGGTACAGGGGAGGGATGCAGCCCCGCCGCCACAATACCGGCGATGTGCGCTATGTCCGCCAGCATTTTTGCGCCCACCAAATCGGCGATCTGTCGCAGGCGCTGAAAATCTATAATGCGCGGATAGGCTGAAGCCCCGACCACAATTAGTTTGGGCTTGTGTTCAACCGCCAGGCGCTCCACTTCAGCGTAGTTGATGCGCTCAGTCTCACGGTCAAGTCCGTAGCTCACGAATTTGTAGGCCTTGCCGGAGAAATTGACCGGAGCGCCGTGGGTCAGGTGCCCACCGTGTGAAAGCTCCATGCCCAGCACGGTGTCGCCGTACTCAATAAGAGTGAAATAGGCCGCCATATTGGCCTGGGCGCCGGCGTGGGGCTGGACATTGGCGTATTCGGAGCCAAACAGCTTCACGACGCGCTCGATAGCGAGGTTTTCGATGGTGTCCATGTTCTCGCAACCACCGTAGTAGCGCTTGCCTGGATAGCCCTCGGCGTATTTGTTGGTCAGGAACGAGCCCTGGGCTTCCAGCACAGCGCGGCTGGCGTAATTCTCCGAGGCGATGAGATTGATGGTTTCTTTTTGCCGCCGACCTTCCAGCGCGATAGCGCATCCAACGGCTGGATCCTGACTAGCGAGTAAATTCATCATTTCCTTCTCTTCTCCGGGGAAAGGATTGCACCTGAAGCGGCGCCGTTTGTATTTTAACTCTACGGGCTTGACTTTAGCAAACTACCAGCTCGGGGGATAGATTACACTTTGTCTCATTAAGCGGGTGGTGTGGGATTTGGATTTTGTTCCGCAAAGTCTGGATATAGTTGCATCCATATGTTATATACGTCATTTTGGGTGATAAGTCCTGCTTCGTAGGCGTCCTTAATGGTATAGAACTTGGCCGCTTCATAGACATACGGTTGCCAGCTACTTCCAAAAGCAAAAGTATACCCTGCAATTTCTATTTTTTGTGGCATTGGTATGACTGTTGGGTACCCCTTATCCCCCATGACAACCACTTCACAGCCGCCGTAGTTTCCTCCATACCACTGAACCCAAACATCATCCAAGCTGCTCAATGCTTCGTTTTCGCCATATCGGTCAATCACATACTTCAAATAATCTTCTCTCATTTTCAGTTCAATCGCGGAGTCAAGCGGGGGAATGTGCGTATCAGTTGCCACAGTGTTTTGGCACGAAAAGACTGCCGGTAAGAGCATAATAGCAACAATCAGTATGAAAACAGTTCTCTTCATCTTAGTATTTCTTCTGTAATGTACGTCTGCTCAACACCGAATGTCAAACGACCAGCTCAAGTGTTGAGTTTTGAGTTGCGGGTCACAATTAGTCAGCCTCCTCCCCATTGTGTAAGGGGAGAGGTTTTTCAACTCGTCACATATGAAAGAGATGCCAACGGAAAGCTTACTGCCGAGAACTATCTCGCCTTTCCCACGTCCTTCCGGCACAAAAACCCATCACTCGCCGTGCATGAGCTTCACCTTTAGGTAACACTCTGAATGAGGCTCATCCGGGGAATTCGTAGTTCATTGTAAACAAACAGACCGGCTATCTGCTAACCTGACCGGCATGGCAGCTATCAGCTGTCAACTAGTGTCCCAAACTCAAAGCTCAGCACCCGGTCCCAGATTTTATCCGCCACCTCCAGTTTGGGCATCAGCGGCAGGTCATCCTCACTGCCGTCGCGGCTGATGATTGTCACTTTGTTATTGTCCGAACCGAAGCCCGCGCCTTCGACAGTCACGTCGTTGGCGATGACAATGTCCAGCTTTTTTTCAGACAGCTTACCGCGAGCGTTGGACAGCAGGTTTTCGCTCTCGGCGGCAAAGCCCACCCGGATGAACTTCCCTTTCACCTCAGAGAGAATATCCGGCGTGCGCTCCAGTTCCAGATTCTGCACTGGCACAGACTTCTTGATCTTGGATTTGGCCGTCACTTTCGGTTTAAAATCGGCTACAGCTGCCGCCATCACCAGAACATCCGCATCCCTGACAGCCTCAAGCACCGCTTCCAGCATTTCGGCGGCGCTTTCCACCGCGATAAATTCCACACCCGCAGGCGCCGGAAGCGTGGATGTCGAAACAAGGACAACCCCGGCCCCCCGGTCGCGGGCGGTCTCAGCCATGGCATAGCCCATCTTGCCAGACGAGCGGTTGCCGATGAAGCGCACAGGGTCAATGGCCTCGCGTGTACCACCAGCGGTAACCACCACTCTCAGACCGACCATGTCGCCGGCGCCCAGCACCCTGCCTATGGTATCTACGATTTCATTCTGCGATGCCATCCGCCCCTTGCCAACAGTGTCGCAGGCCAACCTACCAGTAGCCGGCTCAACAAAGGTGAAGCCACGCGCCACTAGCCGTCCGATATTCTCCTGCGTGACGGGATTTTCGTACATATTGGTGTTCATGGCGGGGACGACAATTACCGGGGCTTTGGTTGCCAGCACCGTGGTAGAAAGAAGGTCGTCTGCCAGACCATAAGCCAGTTTGGCGATGATGTCCGCCGTAGCCGGAGCTATTACAACCGCATCCGCCGCCTGCGCCAGTGAAATGTGCTGGGAGGAAAAGCTCTCGGAGAGTTCCCACATGCCGACAGCCACAGGACGGTGTGTCAGTGAACGGAAGGTCAGCGGCGTAATGAATTTCTGCGCGGCGTCGGTGAGTATCACATCCACCTGCGCACCGGCTTTGGTCAGATAACTGGCCAGTTCGGCGGCTTTATAGGCAGCGATGCTGCCGGTAACGCCCAATACAATTGTCCTGTCTTTCAGCATATTACCCTCACCCTGTCCTCCCAATTGTATAGAGAGGGAGAACAACAATCTTACTCCGAAATCCTGGCGGGCGCTAGCCCTGCCGGTTAAGTGCGTTCACGATGCGCAGGCCGATGAGCGACAGGTCCGGCTGGCAATCTTCTAAAACTCTCGTTTCTCTGAGAATCAGCGGAGCGTATCCACCAGTGGCTACCACCTTTGCTTTTTCCGGTAGCTCCCCCTGCAGGCGCGCCACCATCCCCTCCACCAGCGCCGTATAGCCAAAAATGACACCCGACTGCATAGCGGAAACAGTATTGGTGCCGATGGCTCTGTCTGGCGCAGTTAACGGAACACGGTAGAGCTGGGCGGGACGAGTGAACAGTGCTTCTGCCGCAATCATCAGTCCGGGGGCAATGGCACCACCCAGATACTCGCCACGGCCTGACACCACATCAAAGGTAGTGGCTGTCCCCATATCCACGATAATTACAGACTCTTTATAGAGCGCGTGGGCGGCCACGGCATTGGCGATGCGGTCAGCGCCGACCTCCCTGGGGTTGTCCATGCGGACGCGAATGCCGGTTTTTATTCCGGCGGCGATAATCAGTGGGACGGCATGGAAATGTTTCCGCAGTAATTCATCGAAAACCGAAACAAGTGACGGAACGCTACTCCACATAGCCGCCTGACTGGCATCGGCAGTCTTTATCCCGGCATGCTCAAGCAGATTGAACAGTGTAACGGCATAATCATCCGCTGTTTTGCGCCGGTCCGTAGCAATATGCCAGGTATGTCTCAGTGTTTCCCCGTCGAATATCCCCAGTTTTATGGATGTATTGCCGATGCCAATGGCCAACAGCATTGCTTTCCTCCTGACTATCCCTGATTCAAACACGAAACACGCCATCCCCGTGATTACGGGATTTGACGTTATGGATTTTGCCCATTCTCTTTCAGCGTCTTTATTGCCAGCGGCAGTTCCGGCAGCAGGTCGGTGGCAGCCAGACCGGCGTCCCCCTGCCTCCGCCGCACCACCTCCCCCGCCAGCGCGTGCAGATAAACGCCGAGAGCAGCCCCGTCGAAAAGATTATTTCCCTGCGCCAGCAGACCCGCAATTGCCCCCGCCAACACATCTCCAGTGCCGGCGGAAGCCAGCGCGGCATTAGCGAAAGGACTGACGCGCACCCTGCCATCCGGAGCAGCAATCAGAGTAAAGGCACCCTTGAGCACGATGGTTTTGTTCCACTCCCTGGCGCTGGACAGGACGAGATCAAAACGGTTATTCTGTACTTCATCAATACTGATACCGCACAGGCGAGCCATCTCGCCCGGATGTGGGGTAATCACGGCATCACAAGGCAGGCGCTTCCACCATTCATGCTCGCCCGCCAGATAATTGAGAGCGTCAGCATCCAACACCAGCTTAAGCATATCCGGCAGTCCGGAAAGAATATTGAGCGTGAGATCTTTCGTTTTGGCAGAGGCACCCAGCCCTGATCCGACCAGCATGACATTGTAGCTATCGAGGGATTCAAGCACCACACAGCATGCTTCAGGATGCGCAATGCCTGCGGACTCCTCATCCAGCGGCAGATAGGTAACTTCCGGAAGCGATGGAGCAATCAACGACTGAATTCCCTTCGGGACGGCCAGTGTCACCAGTCCCGCCCCGGTCCGCACGGCGGCACCGCACGCCAGCCGAGCAGCTCCAGGATAGTTCAGAGACCCCGCCAGCGCCATAACCTTGCCAAAAGAACCCTTGTGAGCGTAAGGCAGGCGCGCTGGCAACATCTTCCGCGCCCAGTCTGGCGTAAGAAGTTCGCAGGTCGAAGCTAAGGTCAAGTGTTCCGACAGGCCTATATCCAGTATTATCACCTCGCCAGCCCGCTCCGCTCCCGACGGCGTATAAAGGCCGCGTTTGGGCAGGCCCAAGGTGAGCGTGTAATCTGCGAACGGAGTGGCTGAATCAGCCTCGCCTGAATCGGCATCCAGCCCGGACGGCAGATCCATGGCAAAAATTTTGAGTTCCGGGCGGGCGCTTACAGCCACGGAGAGTTTCATGAGCGACTGTCGGATAACCCCTTCTGTTTTGCGGCTGCGGCCTGTTCCCAGTACGGCGTCAATGACAGCGGTAGCGGCTGACAATTCCGCCATTAGAAGTTCTTGATTCGCGTCTTCCGTAGCAGTTATAACCTTGACGCCGTGGCCAATCGCCGCCTCCAGATTGCCATCGTCCGCCGGGCGCGGCGCGCACAGATAAAGCGTCACCTGCCAACCCCAGTCGGCGAGACAGCGCGCCGCCACTTCACCGTCACCACCGTTGTTTCCTGGACCAATGAGCGCCAGTATCCAGCGGCCGTCGGCGCCACCCATCCGGCAACGAATGGTTTCGGCTGCAGCTCTGCCCGCATTCTCCATCAGCGTTACAGCCGTAATACCAGCTTTTTCCGCTTCCGTCTCTATCCGCTTCATTTCCGCGACGGTCACAATCTTCACGTATTGAGTTTAACAACGTTGGAAAGCAGAATCAACCACCGCGCCACAATTGGCATTGCAGACTTGACCCGCAATCCGGAGTGGTCATAAATCCATGCTGGAGGAACGAGCCTGCGAGTAACGAAGCATCCGGAGGGGTAGTGGATAGTTGCTCCACACCACCAGATCCTTCGGTCGCTTCACTCCCTCCAGAATGGACTTGGTCATAAATCCATGCTGGAGGAGCGAGCCTGCGAGTAACGAAGCATCCGGAGGAGGCGGGGAGTAGTAACTGGC
>Ga0123353_10005454_pt1 | contig 16707 bp, 13 predicted proteins | sample TergutLab28metaG_3_FD_92763 | JGI IMG/M metagenome (GOLD analysis project Ga0123353, IMG submission 92763) | Labiotermes labralis P3 segment gut microbial communities from Petit-Saut dam, French Guiana - Lab288 P3 | ecosystem: Host-associated > Arthropoda: Insects > Digestive system > Gut ...
GAAAAACGGAAAAACAAATTTTAAAAATTCAAAAATACGAAAATGAGATATACTAAAATTGCGTAATTCGTAATTCTGAATCAACTTTTCAGTTTAACTATTGAATAGGATAGCAGGGGAAACGACGGTGAAAAAAATTCTTCTCATCGAAGATAATGTTATGAATTGCGAGCTTATCAAAGACATTTTGGTGCTTTGCAATTATCAGATTACTTCAACAGGGGACGGAGCAGATGCCCTTGTGATCTTGGAGAACGAATCTTTTGATTTGATATTGACAGACATCCATCTGCCGAAAATGGACGGCGTTGAGTTTATTCATAAATTCAAAGAATCCAAAGGCATCGCGAAAGTTGTCGCAATGACGTCCGACCTGACCACCAAAAGCGGCGAAACGTTTGAAGAAGTCGGATTCCACGGCTACATTCAAAAGCCGTTTAAGGTTTCCGAATTCCGCCAATATATCAAAACCATGCTTGGCGAGTCCTGAAAATATGCGTTTGCCGGAAAAATTGGAATTTGTTCAGTCTGTTCAAAATCCGACATCCGAAGACATCTCTTTTTTTATTTCCATTTTGGCCGACCCGAATGAAAATGAATTCCTTCAGACAGCCGTACTTTTGGCCCTCAAACGCTGCGGCGACGATGCCGTTCAGCCTTTGATATCACTCTTCTTTTCGGAAAAATCTCCGGACCCTGCTTCTCTTGCCTCCTCTTCTCTTGGCCCTGCTTCTCTTGGCCCTGCTTCTCTTGGCCCTGCTTCTCTTGGCCCGGCTTCTCTTGGCCCTGCTTCTCTTGGCTCTGCTTCTCTTGGCTCTGCTTCTCTTGGCTCTGCTTCTCTTGGCTCTGCTTCTCTTGGCCCTGCTTCTCTTGACCCTGCTTTCAAAGTCCGGATTTCTTATGCCCTTTCCCAAATCCCGAAAACGCCGTCCTCCGTTTTCACCGAATTTTTGTCCGACAGCCACCCGCGCGTCCGCCAAAACGGAGTGATCGGACTGTCTCTTCAAAATGAAGGGGAATTTGATTTGCTTTTGTTTTCGGTTTTACAAACGGACCCCGATCCCAAAACCGCTTATGAAGCGGCGGAAGCGCTTGAATCCGGCGGCGACCGAACGCTTCCGTTTTTCAAAACTGTCATTTTGCAGGATTTAAAGCAAAATCCTTATATCAATTCAGAAAAGAAGTCAGAAGCGGTTAATAAAATACAGCGCGAGCACACCGTTTCCAACGTTTTCAACGTTATCAACGTTTCCGGAAAAACGGAGGAGACCCTCCCCGCTTTTTCAGGGCGTCCGGCGGATGACCACGTTCTTTGGAAAATTCTTGAAATTCTCGGAAACACGCAAAACCCGGAATTACTTCCGTATATTGAACCGTATCTCTTTCACGAGAATCCCCGGATTAAAAATTTAGCCGAAACGATGATTCAAAACTTTGAAAAATGAAACCGAGCGATCCCTTTGGAATTCATCAGCCTTTCTTTTATTCTGTTACTCATTGCCGGCGGCGCCGTTGCCGGTTTATTTGTCGGTCTTCTCGGAATCGGCGGTTCCGTTTTATTGGTCCCGCTTCAATTTTATCTTTTAACAGAGCTCGGCTACCCGCCGGATATCGCCATCAAAACCGCCATCGCAACGGCGCTTTTTTTCACGCTGCCGACATCCTTGAACAGCGCTTACAGCCATTCTAAAAGAAACAACGTTCTTTGGAAGAAAGCTTTGTTCATGGGCATTTTCGGCTTTCTGTTTTCCTTCATCGGCGCTTCCATTGCCTCTTATTTGAACGCCGCCTATCTTTCCGTCATATTCGGCGTTGTCGTTCTCGGCGCGTCTTTAAAATTCACTTCCGGCAAAGGCGCCAATGAAGACCCTCAAAAAGCGGCCGGCCACCCCCTGCTTTACGCGCTCTGCGGCTCGGTGATGGGACTGATTGCCGGCCTGACGGGAATCGGCGGCGGCTTAATTTTGGTTCCGCTTCTCGTTTTCTGGCTGAACGTGCCGTTTAGGCAGGCGATCGGAACGTCTTCCGCAACGATCATTCTCACGGCATCCGGAGGCGCTGTCAGCTATGTCATCAACGGTATCGGTGTCATCGGGCTGCCGCCGTATTCCGTCGGCTATATTAATCTCATTATCTGGATTTCTTTGGTCATTCCCGGCATTTTGTTTGCCGGATTCAGCGCCCGAAACGCGTACCGCGTCAACCAAAAATATGTTCGGATTTTGTTCTCGGCAATAACGTTTCTGGTCGGTATCGGCATGATACTGAAAGGACTCGGTTTCTAAAAATCACGGCTTCCGCTTCGCTTTGGTCAAATGTTTTCAACCCGACTCGGAGGCTGCGCGCGTTCGCGGGGACGCAAGGGCGTGAAAGAGACCCATAAACGCTTAATCGTTTCCATAAAAAAAGAGAGAGGAAGGAGCATTTTTCATTTTGCTTCTTCAACATATTTTCGGCCGATTTTCACATACTTTTCGGCCTCTTCCTTTGATTTCGCTTCGGCAGCGATACGAATGATCGGTTCCGTTCCGGACGGGCGGATCAGCAACCAGCCGTTTTTAAAATGGAGCTTCAAGCCGTCAATGGTTTCCGCGGATTGATAGCCGATTTCTTTTTTGTCACGGACCATTTTTTCTGAAATTTCCGCCATAGCTTTTCCGGCATCCGAATTCTGCAGTTTGATTTTGGTTTTTTCATTGCAGTAATCCGGAACAGTCTTTTTAAGTTCGGAGGCTTTCATACCGGATTTTGCCAAAAACTCCAAAACAACTGCCGCCGCCATTGCACCATCGCGGCAAGTCTGATGCCGCGCAAAAATCATGCCGCCGTTTCCTTCGCCGCCGTAAACGGCGTTCACTTCCGCCATTTTGCGGCCGACGTCGACGGAACCAACGGGGGTGTAATAAATCTGAACTTGCGCATCTTCGGCAATGTCGGTAAAACGCCGTGAGGTCGCAACGGTTGTCACAACCGGTCCTTTTTCTTTTTGAAGGACATATTTTTCGATTGCCGCCAGCATCACTTCTTCATCAATAAAATCACCGTTTTCATCCATGAAGACGGCGCGGTCGGCATCTCCGTCATGGGCGATTCCTAAATCCGCGTTTGAATGACGGATCACTGCCGACATTTCCGTTAACGCTTCCGGCAGCGGCTCGGGGTTTCGCCAGGGGAATTTTCCGTCGGGTTGGGCGCCGATCGATAAAACCCGGCATCCGAGACGGCTCATCAGGTCGGGCAACGTGAGTGACCCGGCGCCGTTTCCGGTGTCGGTGACAACTTTAAACAATCTTTTTTCAATTGCTTTTCGGTCCGTTGCTTCCAATATGCCCGCGATGTACTCTTCATTGCAATTTTCATCACGGAGCAAACAGCCGGTTTCCGACCAGTCGGCGGTGTAAAACTTTTTTGAAAAATAGATGGCTTCGATGGCTTTTTCATCATCTTTTGAAAACTCAATCCCGTCTCCGGCAATCATTTTGATGCCGTTGTATTCTCGGGGATTGTGAGAAGCCGTAATAACAATTCCGGCGTCCGCGTCCGGATGTTGCTTTATATAATACTGAAGGGCGGGCGTCGGCACAATACCGATGTCTGTGACGGCTGCGCCGCAGGAAAGCAGGCCGGAAACGGCGGCGTTTTGAAGCATTTGTCCGGAAATCCGCGTATCCGAACCGATGATGATTTTCGGGGCCGCTCCTTTTCTTTCCCGGAGAAGTGTGCCTAGACTGCGGGCCAGATCAAGCGCAATCTCGGGTGTCAGTTCTTTATTGGCAATGCCGCGAACCCCGTTTGTACCAAAAAGCGCCATGATTTGCCTCCTTCTGCCTTTTCATCCGAAATAATTCAAATCTTCATCTGTTGCATAGCGGTCGCCGTATTCTTCAAATTCTTCGCCGTTGACCGAATCTTTGATTTTTTCGACAATTTGTTCCATGTCTTTGATTTTTTCATCCAAAGATGCGAAATCCACTCCGATTTCTAAAATGCCGCATAATTTTTCAAGCAGCACTTTGGAACTTTGCGGGTCGGCAATGTATCCCGTCGTTGTTCCCATCAAGCAGGCCGCGTCAATGCCGCGGAATTTCGCGAATGCTAAAATGAGACCGGACGCGCCGACAATGCCGCCCGGCGGCTCTGACGGGTTAAATTTGATTCCCTTTTCTTTCAGAGACTCTATTATCTCTATATTGTTGACGGCGCCGATCACATAATTTTCGGCGTTGACCACGCCTGTCGGATAGCCGCCGAGCGTAAAGATGCGCTTCACTTTGAATTGGGAGGCAAATCCGATATAAGTTTCACATAAACTGTAATGGCCCGCGGGGTCAGTGCTTTGGGAATCGCCGGCTAAAATCAAAATGTCCGTTTTCTCTGTTCTCGCCAAATAAACACGGTTTCCGACGAGTGTCACCGTGCTGTCCTCTCCGACGATGACCTGCGGCGGGAAATGTTCGGAATAGATTTCAATGATTTTTTGAGCGCCCAGCGCTTCTACCAGATGATCGGCAACGAATTTGCCGACATGGCCGACGCCGGGCAAGCCGACAATCATCACAGGGTCTTTTAAATCCTCGGCAGCCGGGTCAATGTGGTAAATTATTTCATTCATTCGGGAAGACCTCCGCAAGCGGAAACGTTTAACGGGATGCGCTATCCGGATTTAACTGTTCACGCATTTCAATAATAATCTTTAAAAACAGTCCTTATATGCCGTCTCTCTTTTTTATTTCTTTTGGGTGGAGAGAGAGGCCCGATAGATTCTGCGGTATTTGCCGTATCTGTCTTCGGGGGAATAGGATGCCGGCCTCGGGCTTTTACAGAGACCGCCGCAGCCGGGGCACGTTTCAAGCAGCGTGTATCGGCCACAGTCTTTGCATTTTTTAATGCGCTTTCCCAACAGAATCACATCCGTTTTCCCGACAGAATCATATCCGCTTTCTTATGCTTTTTTCTTATGTTTTTTCTTATGCTTTTGCTTCGATGTGGCGGTTGAAGATGCCTCCCCCGCCGTTATCCGTAATCGATTTAATGGACGCGGCTGACGCTTTCTTTAAAACAGCTTCCGCTTTTTTGTATTCCGGCGCAACGACTTTGATTCTGTAACGCGGAGAACCGACATAGGTCACTTCAACGCGCACGTCTTTTTCATCAACGGCGGTCACCGCCGCTTTCAAAGCTTCGCGAATCTGTTCAATACCGTCGGGTGCGTTCGTTGTCAGGTCAATGTAGCCGGCGATTTCAACAAATGCGTCTTTAATGTTTTCGCGGGCGACATTGATAATCGCTTCCGTCATTTTCGGGTTGACGGACATATTTTCAAAAGCCGTTTTTCCGGCGATTGCGGCTTCTTCAAAAGCGGAATAGGCGCTTCCGAATTCGGCGGTGAATTCGTGGTACAATGATTCAATATCCGCTTCGGTAAAGCCGACTGTTTCTGCGGCGATCTGAAGCCACTTCTCGGCTTTCTGCTCATTTTTCCAAAGCTGAATTTTTGTTCTCTTTTGATGCTCGTTGACATCTTTCAATGACAAATCAATGTGACCGCGGGTTTTGTCAATATTTAAGACCTTACAGACGGCTTTTTGGCCTTCGCGGATGTAATCGCGGACATATTTGACCCATCCGGCTTTGATTTCGGAAATGTGGATAAATCCTTCTTTATTTTTATATTCTTCAAGTTCGACATAAGCGCCGAAGTCCGTCACATTTGTGACATTACAAACAACATAATCGCCGATTTCCGGCCAGTCATTACTTTTCATTTTCGCCCCTCTTTCTTTTGATTCCTTTTCCGGTTTCAGGCATTTCGGCTGATTCATTTCCCGATTCGAAATGCGATGATTTGATTTGATTGAAAAACACAAAACACTAAGACATTGATAGAATATAAAAGGTTCCCGCTTTAAAATGTTCCTGTTTTAAAGTTCCCGTTTAAGTTCCCGTTTAAGTTCCTGTTTTAAAGTTCCTGTTTTAAAGTTCCTGTTTTAAAGTTCCTGTTTTAAAGTTTCCATTTAAAAGATTCTCGTTTTAAAAGATTCTCGTTTTAAAAGGTTCCGTTTTAAAAGGTTCCGTTTTAAAAAAGCTTCTGTTATTTATTTTGACCCGTTTCCCCTATCCAAACCGATGTTTCCGTTTAAATTGTGACCGAATCGAAGCGAAGGCCGTAATTTTTGAAGCAACCTTTTTATTTATATATCGCTTTTTCAGAAGCAGATACTATGAGTTTCCGTGATTTTATTGACGAATTGAGAAAAAACGGCCGCCTCACCGAAGTTGAAAACCCCGTTTCCAAGAACTATGAGGCGCCGGTTATGGCGCACGAAACGAAAGGACCGATTTTCTTCCGAAACGTTGACGGTTCCAAAGCCGTTATGAATCTGCTCGGCACAAGGGAAGAGCTCGGTGCCATGCTCGGCGTTCCGAAAGAAGAAATTATCAAACGGTTGGCCGACATTGCGCCCGACGGCAAAGTTGTCGTTGTCAAAGATTCGCCGACAAAAGAAGTCGTCATTAAAGAGAAAGATGTGGATTTGTTCAAACTCCCCATCATGAAGCACTTTGAAAAAGACGGCGGCGAAGGATACATTACGGCCGGCATTATCGTTTCGGAATTCGGCGGCGAAAAGAACGCGTCCATCCACAGGCTGATGGTTATTGATAAAAATACGCTTGCTGCCCGCTTAGTGCCGCCGCGTCATACTTATGTGCTTCACAAAAAAGCCGGCGAAGCCGGAAAAAAACTTCCGGTCGCAATCGTTATCGGTGCCGACCCCCTCATCACATATGCCAGCACCACCCGCGTTCCGCTGTCCAAAGAATTTGAATACGCGGCGGCTCTTCGCGGCGCGCCCGTCGAGCTTTTCGAATGTGAGAACGGCGTCAAAGTCCCGCACGCGGAATATGTTCTGGAGGGCTACATCGATCCGAAGGAACGCGCGGCCGAAGGACCGTTTGTGGACATCACCGGCACATATGACCACGTCCGCCCCGAACCCGTTATTAAAATTACGAAAATCTACCACAGAAAAGACCCGATTTACCACGGCATCCTGCCCGCCGGCGCCGAACATTTGCTGATGATGGGCGTTCCGTACGAGCCGAAAATTTACAAAGCGGTCAGCGAAGTGACGACCGTTTCCAATGTGGTTCTCACCGAAGGCGGCTGCTGTTATCTGCACGCTGTCGTTCAAATCAAAAAACAAACGGAGGGCGATGCCAAAAACGCAATCATGGCCGCGTTTGCCGCTCACACCAGTTTGAAACACGTCGTTGTCGTGGACGATGACATTGACATTTTTAATCCGGATGATGTTGAATTCGCGATTGCGACGCGCGTGAAAGGCGACTCGGACATTATGATTGTCGCTAACGTCCGCGGCAGTTCCTTAGACCCGCGCGGCGCCCCCGACGGAACGACAACAAAAGTCGGCGTGGACGCGACAAAAGTGCTGGCCAATAAAGAAGACTTCGAGCGCGCGAAGTTTCCCGCCCTGAAAAAATAAATTGTCGGGTGAGGCGGCACAATGTATCTGACAAAAGAAGAAGAAAGGACCCTTCGCGGAGAGGACGGCGAAACGCTCCGCAAAATGATTGAAATTTTGGTTGCGCTCGGCGATATTTACGGCGCGGATGCGCTCCTTCCCATCAAAAGCGCTCAAGTGTCCGGCGTGTCATACAAAACCATCGGAGATGCCGGCATCGAATGGATTTCCGATTTGAAAGGCACGGTTAAAGTGCCGTCTGTTTTGAATCCGGCCGGAATGGATATGAATAATTGGGAACGCCTCGGCATTGACCCGAAATTCGCGGCCAAACAGATTGAAATCATTCAAGCGTTCGGCAGTCTCGGCATCGATTCGAAATGCACCTGTACGCCGTATTATCTCAGCGGTTTTGACGTTCAGTACAAAGACCATTTGTCTTGGGGCGAATCATCCGCCATTTCCTTTTCAAATTCCGTTCTCGGCGCGCGCACCAACCGTGAAGGCGGCCCGTCCGCGCTGGCGGCGGCGCTTATCGGTAAAACGCCCGATTACGGCTATCATAAATCTGAAAACCGAAAACCGAATTACGAAATTATTGCGGATTTTGAAACGTCCGGTTCCGATTACGGCGCGCTCGGCTATGTTGCCGGTAAAGCGGTCGGCAGCAAAATTCCTCTTTTCAAACTCAAATCCGTGCCGACGAAAGATGAAATGAAAATGCTCGGCGCGGCCATGGCCGCATCGGGCGCGGTTGCTCTTTACCATATTGCCGGTGTTACGCCCGAAGTGACGGACAAAGAATTCAGTTACGAAAAGCCGTCGGAAAGCATTGTGATTGAACGAAAAGATATTGACGCGGTTTATGAATCCGCCAACGATTCCGGAACGGCGAATGATATCGTCACCATCGGCTGCCCGCATTGCTCAAAAGAAGAGCTGGAGCGGCTTTCGTCTCTTTTAGAAGGCAAAACCGTTGTGAAAGAATTTTGGATATTCACTTCCCGGGAAGTGGCCGAGCAAAACAAAAAGACCATTGACCGCATTGAAAATAGCGGCGCGAAAGTCGTTTGCGACACCTGTATGGTCGTGTCGCCCGCGGCGAATTCGTACAAATGTATGATGGTCAACTCCGGAAAAGCTTATGCCTACGTTCCGAGTATGTGCGGCCTGAAAGCAACCTACGGGACAATGGAAAAGTGTGTTAAAGACGCAACGGGGGACATTTGAATGACGCAAATCATTAAAGGCCGGACAATTGCCCGCGGCACAGCGGCCGGTAAAGTGCTGATGACCAAAGACCCGATTTCATTCTTGGGCAACGTCGAGCCGGAAACGGGAAAAATTGTTGATCCGGCGCATGAACTGTTCGGCCGGTCAATTCAAGGAACCGTATTGGTCTTTCCGCAGGGCAAAGGCTCAACCGTCGGTTCTTATGTCATTTACCGGCTTAAAAAAAACGGGACCGCGCCGGCCGCAATTATTAATTTGGAATGCGAACCGATTGTCGCCGTCGGCGCCATCATTTCCGAAATTCCGCTGATCGATAAACTGGAGACGGATCCGTATGCCGTTTTAAAAGACGGAGATGAAGTCATCGTCAACAGCGCCGAAGGATACATTGAAATTTTGTAAAACGGACGGTTTATTGAAAATGAAATCGGGAGACGAGAATACAAAAAACGCGCCGGAAAAATTTTCAAAAACCGGCCTCCCGATCCATTTCCGCTATTTCAGAAAAAACACTTACAGTTATGCTGCGCTCGTTCCTGTTCTTCCCAACGCCGCGTTTTCAAAAAAACCGGAAAACGGTATCATGCTTTACAGTTTTTTTACGAACCAAAAGGATGACGTTTTTGAAGAAGTCGATGACGCCCGCGCCGAATTGACAAACTCTTTTTTCATTGCCGGCGGACCGCATCCGTCGGGAGCGCCGGCGGAAACGCTGGAACATTTTGATGCCGTTGTCATCGGCGAAGGCGAAGAAACGCTTCCCAAACTGGTCTTTCGGATTTCGGAGAACGAAAAAAACGGCGTTGACCGGAAAACGGGCTTTGAAGAAATCGCCGGCATCGCCTTCAAAAACAATTCCGGTGACACTTTTATAACGCCTGCCGGCCCGGCGGTCGAATTGGATAAATTTCCGTGCTTTTCACCGGACAGCCTTTGGCGCCCGCTTGAAATATCCCGCGGCTGTCCGCACCGGTGCAAATTTTGTCAAACGCCGCAGTTGTTCGGTCACAAAATGCGCCACCGGAGCGTTTCTGAAATCGTGAAGTATGCGGCTTATTACGATGATTTGCGTTTCATCTCTTCCAACGCGTTGGCTTACGGCGGCAACGGCGTGACGCCGAAATCCGAAAAAGTCAAAGAACTGTTGTCCGGCCTTTCGAAACTTGACGGCAAAAGAATTTATTTCGGCACATTCCCGTCGGAAGTACGCCCGGAATTTGTGACGGAAGAAATGATTGACCTCGTCGGAAAATATTGCGCCAACGATTCTCTCAGCATCGGCGCGCAATCGGGAAGCGACGCCGTTTTAACAGAAATCGGGCGCGGACATTCGGCCGCAGATGTTTTGAATGCCGCGGAAATCTGCCGCCGGGCGGATATAATACCGATTGTGGATTTTATCATCGGTTTTCCGAATGAGACATTGACGGACCAAGAACAAACGCTTGAAATGATTGATTGGATTTGCCGTCACGGCGGAGAGGTGCGCGCGCATTATTTGACACCGCTGCCGTCGACGCCTTATGAGAATATTGTTCCCGCAAAGGTTCACCCCGAAATTTCAAAGAAACTCGGAAAATTGGCGCTCGGCGGTAAACTGAAAGGAAACTGGGAAGACATGAAAAACAAATCCGCCTAAGGTGGATAAAAATTGCATAAAATATTGCATAAAAATTACGGCCGAAACGAAGCGACGGCCGCAATTTTCCGTTTATTAAACCGTTGTTTCAGAAAGGTCGGTTTTGCCAAGCATACGCTTGTACAAAATAAACCAAGGTGTGTCGGCGACGCCGATAAAGACTTTGACAATCAGTTGCCCGACAATTAAACCCGCGACGACTTCCCACGGATATCCGCCGATGAGATAAAATGCGATGATAACGAAAATGAAAGAATCCACCGCCAAACTGAACGCGTCGCTGATAAGCGAACGGGCCCAAATGTACGGATTGAGGAAAGAATCGCCTTTAAAGGCCAATTCGCGGGGTTTGAGTTTTCTTTTAAGATAGGAAAAGATGTAGGTGTCCAGCATCGAACAGACAAAGAAGGAAATCCAGCTTCCGATTGTTACGCCGACGCTGAGCGCAAGGATAGCTGTCCACGCCTCGTCAAATTCATAAAACGGAGCCGCCGGAATGGAAACGGCCATCATGATAAACATTACATAAAGGATCTGTGTCATAAGGGCAATCACTACCGCCGCAACCGCCTTTTTGCGCCCGTAAACTTCATTGATCATGTCCAAAACTTGGGCGATGAAAGGATAAAGAATCGCGCCGGCAGGCGTTGACAAAATTAAACTGTAGCTGAACAGGGTCCCAAAATCCAATGTCACAATTTTGGTCGCAATCACCTGAGAGCTGAGCAGATAAGCCACATAAAAAGCGACAAGCGCCGCAAAACCGTAAGCCGGATATTTTTTGACAATTCGGACGGACGCAATTGTCACAATTGTCATGGCAGCCATCCAAAAAACCAAAATAAGCAAAAGATCATAATTCATTGAATAAACCTCTGCCTGACCTAAAAATCCCAATCATATAAAAGTGTTTCAAAAGAAATCGGCGGACGGACAATATCCGGATTTAAGAAAAACGGTATTCTTCGGAACCGACGAGGAAAAACAGCGGTCGGATGAAAAAACAACCGGTTACAACCAATTTTAAATATTTATCAAACTATTGAAATGATACTTTGAAATGATACCAATTGAAATGATACTTTGAAATGATACCAATTGAAATGATACTTTGAAATGATACCAATTGAAATGATACAGAAAAAAAGAAACAGACGTGAATCAAAACCGGAGCGTCAAAATCAAAAAGAGCGAATCAAAACCGGTAAATCAAAAACAAAGGAAAGATTATGCAAGCCGATACAAAAGACGATACGATGAATGGACGGAAGATGACGGAAATACGGCAAGATGTCTTATCCCGCGTTCGCCCGACGGAAGATGAAAAAATAAAATTGGAAACCGTTCGGAAAGGCATCATTGACGATATCGTCCGAATCGCGCGGCAGCAGGGCCAACACGATGTTATTCCGCTCTCCGTCGGTTCAGCCGAGCGCAACACTTGGCTGCACGGCAATCATGACATCGATCTTTTTATTTCCTATCCGGAGGACACTTCTTTTAATGAGTTTCACAAAAAAAGCAAAAGGTTGCTCGCGGAAATGGCCAAAACGGGAGATTCTTGGGAAGACCGCCATTCGGCACATCCGTACATTCATATCCGAAAGGAAGGATTTGAAGTGGATTTGGTGCCCTGTTTTCGCGTGAAAAGCGGCGCTGAGATCAAATCCGCTGTTGACAGAACGCCGTTTCACTGCGCTTACATTAAGGAAAATATACGCGGATTGGAAGAGGATGTCCTGCTGCTGAAACAATTCATGAAAGGAACGGGCGTTTACGGCTCGGAAGTCAAAACGGGCGGCTTTTCGGGATATCTGACGGAGATTTTAACGATCTACTATGGCGGTTTTGAGAAGGTCCTCGAGGCGGCTTCGGAATGGAAACGCGGAACGGTTATCGATATCGCCGCGCATCAAACGGTTGAACACGAAGACCCGCTGGTTGTCGTTGACCCGACAGATCCGAAAAGAAACGTTGCCGCCGCGCTGTCGCTGACAAAATTTTCACTCTTTATTGACAGGGCCCGCGCGTTCTTGAAAAATCAAAGCGCGGAATATTTCACAAAAAAAGAATACCCGCCGCTGACCGCCGAAGAATACAGGCGGCTGGCGGAAAAACGCGGCACAAAATTGATCGGGGTCTCCTTTAAAACGCCGCCGAAAGCGGAAGATACGCTGTATCCGCAGCTTTTCCGGTTGGAGAAATCACTGGAAGAAATTCTGACGCGCAACGAATTTACCGTCATCAATGCCTTTTCATGGTCGGAAGAACATCAAAAAAGCGTCGTTTTTGTCGAGGTTTTGAACGATGAACTGCCGCCGCTGCAAAAACGCGTCGGCCCACCCGTTTGGAATATAAACAACGCGGCGGCGTTCCGCAAAAAGTACAAAGGCGACCCGAATACATTCTCGTTCGCCATTGAAAATGACCGCTATGTCGCTGAAATTTTGAGGAAATATAAATCGGCCGCGGTTCTGATTGAAGATTTGCTTTTCAAAGAAGCCGCTCTCGGCCGTCATGTTCAAGACGCTTTAAAAGAAGGATATGAAATTTTCCGAAACGAAGACATCGAAAAAATCGGAAGCGAAGCATTTTGGAAATTTATGAATGAGAAACTGACGGGTCAAATTGATCCTTGATGCGCCTGAAATGAAGTGCCGGAATAAAGCCGGAATAAAAAACAGATTACCGTTTTTCAGTTGATTAATCTTAAAAAAAGACCGAAAAGAAAAACAGGAAATAAATGTCCTGTTTTTCAATTCATTTCGTTTTTACTTAAAATCTTCAGAAAACAACGCGGACGGTGTTTCCGTTTAAGACGTCTCTTTCCGTCACGTCGACTCTCGCTTCCGTGCTGCCGTATTTAATCGTGTATCCGCCCATCGGCTTAACAGCGAAATTCGTGCTGTCGTTGGTCGGGCCGGTGGTTGAATACGGAACCCTGAAAGAGAAGTTGCCGTTTGCGTCGGCGGTCGTGCTTTGGGCGTAGTTGTAAATACGGTATTGGTTCGTCTGAATCGTCAGAGACAGATTAACAGTCGCGTTCGGCTCAGCCTTACCTGTCAAAACGGCGCCTTCCACATACTCAAAGACTTTCACATAACCGGTGTTGGACGTTGAAATATTCTGATTGTAAAATTGGTTGTAAATATCTTTGTAAAGCATTTCCTGCGAAGCCATGCTGCTGATGTACGAAGCCGGAATACTTTCATAGACAAAACGGTACTGTTCCAATCCGTTTGCGTCCAACATATGAAGGCGGAACACCATTGAATCGAAGTACCGTTCGCTGCCGATAATGGATTGATTCTGACCGTTCAGGTCGACAACAATGCGGTAGTTCTCCATATCCAATGTCCAAGCCGTCATCGCGTAGAATTTACTCATTCCCGAAGCCATTTCAATATCCGTCACAATGTAACGGGCGCCGACATAACCCTCGCGCGGGTCAATGTCGGTCAAATAGCGGGTCGCTTCTTTTTCACTCTCCGCGACGAAGAAGGGGGCAGCGCCCGGAATCATTTCATCGGTGACATTGCCGCGTCGGCCGCCGACACCGAACTGGAACGGGTTGGCGTTGACCATGCGCTTACCGATGACTTCCAGCCAGTGGCCGTAATCCCACCAAGAAAGCACACCGTAAGCAACGCCCGGATAATCAAACGGAACAATACTCGCCTGATTCTCGAAATATTCAATACCGATGCCTGCGACCTTATCAGGAATACCGTCGCCGTCAATGTCCTGAAGAGGTTCTTCATAACGGCCGTACCAGTCCAATCCGGGAACAGGCGTGTTGTCTTTCATCCAAAGGGCCGCGCCGATCCAAGCCTCGTTCGGTCCGCCGGTTCCCGAAGTATATTGAACCGTTAAACCGTAAGTCGGCACGAGAATAAAGCCGAGCGCGACAATCAAAACAACGGCGGCAATCGCAATTTTTTCATTACCGTTATCTTTCTTAGAAGCTTTTACTTTTGAAGATTGGCGGCGTGATTTGGCAACTTCCTGCTTGGACGAATAAACAGGAGCCGGCTCATCTTTCTTTTTGCGCGCGTCTTCCGACAGGAAGTTCTTCTTCAAGAGGACCCAAGCCTCTTCCGCCTTGACAACGATTGCCAGCTCTCTGAAAATCCACGCTGTCAGAATGACTGAAGGCACGATGAAATAATAACTGAATCTGTTCTGCTGGACCAAAGACCACAGTAAAACGATTGTCCACACGGCCAACAAGGTCTTTTCCATGCTGTTGTTTTTGACAGCCGAATAAGCCAGCATCGGAAGCGCGATAATCCAAATGTAGCCCATCACCGAGAAAGACTGATAAATCTTCAAGGCAGCGCCTGACGCGAATAAAATGATTAAAAAGGTACACGTTCCCCCAATCAAAATCATCTGTTTATGGCTGTCCTTGCGTAAATATTTCGTTGCCAGAAGCGGAATGGTGAAGACCAGCGCGGCAGTTATGATCGTAAAAATCAGCGGTGACACAATGCTCTGGCCGTATATGTTTGTAAAGAACGGAGAAGCTTCTCCAATCGTCAACGCGCCGCCGGTTCTTGTGAAGAAACCGACAACACCGAGGAGAGCGTTTTTGATGGTCTCGGAAATCAGACTGCCGGTAACGGAGCCGATGGCAAGAAGACCGACCAGAATTGCGGGATAGAAAATTTCATCCAGCTTCTTCTTATCCAAAACATATGAAAGAAGAGCCATGAAAGCCATCGCAATGATACCGGCGCTCAAAGCCAAGATGTGAAGCGTCTTATATTCACCAATCTGCGGCGTGATTATAACGATACACAGGTCAATCAGGAAGATAATGATACCCGTTACGGCAATGAATGCCGTTCCTTCTTTTCTTAAGTGATTAATCATCATCTGGACCGTGATGAATATACCGATAATGAAAGCGAAGAGAAGAGCGCCTTCCCAAACAAGGGTATAGGCCGCCATCGTTGCGCCGGTCAAGATCGCGTAAGGCAGAATCGGCTTAAAGCCGGAAAGTTTTCCCTTAAACAACTCTTCATAGGTGATGATTTTATCCTTGGCTTTCAGGAGCGTGGCGACCAAAAAGAAAATAGTGAGGGTGCTGAAAAGAACTTCGGCAACGTGGTGGTCACTAAAACCGATGATGCTTCGGGAGAGGAATTGTCCGGGAGCAACGGCCAGCAGGAAAGCGGAGAAGAGACCGATCGGTCTGCTGTCAAAGATTTTCTTGGCGGCAAAGTAAACGGCAATCACACACAACGCTGCGAGGAAACACGGCCAGTAGGCGAAAATTGTCATGGCGAACTGTTCGGTTTCATTTCCGGTGATAATCTGAAGGAACTTAATAACGGTCGCCGTCATTATATCGAAAAGCGGAGCAAATGCCTGACTTGTGCCGTACGGATACGTGGTGGCCGGATCAAACCACATCATGTGCGGATAATTGTGAAGGAGGTAATCGATATTACGCCAGTGGTACCAAGGGTCGTTTTCGCCGAGACGGATGAATCCGTTTTCCAAAAAAACGCCTGCTCGGGGCCTGATGCGGATATAGAAGGCCAAAAGAGCGGAAATCAGAACAGCAACGCCGTAAAACGCGCTGGTCATCAGACTGTTTTTGTCTTCAAATTTGCTTTTGTCAAACAGACTGCCAAACGGTCCTTTCTTTTCGGACGTGACCTCTTGCTTCGTTTCGGTACGGTTTTGTTTTTCCGAATCCTCTTCGGTTTCCGTGATTTCCGCCTCATTCAATTCAGCGGAGGTCACAGAATCCGATGTTACCGGCTCTTCATAATTGGAATTTCCGGTGGCTGACTCAGCAGTATCCGGTTTTTTTGAAGGTCGGCGTTCTGAGGTCTGTTTATGTAAATTTCTTTTCGCCAAGATGATAACCTCGAAAAATACAATGAATAATATAAAACAACTTATAATAGTATCCGCCTGCCGAAAGAGACACAGGATGTATCCGGCAGGGTGTCGATGTGTATTATTTTTCGGTCTTTTAATCCGGCCGCCTGACATAAAACACGAACAGGCCGCCTTGCCGAATCAAACGCCCAAATAAATAACTAATAATACTGCACAAGTTATTTAATTCTATCTTAAATCTATTAAAGTCGATGGAAGCAATTATTTCATATTAAAACATCTGTTTTCGGCAAAAGAGTAAAGTTTATTTGAGTTTGGGGGATTGTTCAATTCATGCTTTGTAAAAAATTATCCGAGTTATCCGAATCAGATTTGAATCAATTGACGGAACGCGGGAAAGGGCGGACGGATGTCGGCGCGGTTGTTGATGCCATTTTAGAAAATGTCAAACAAAACGGCGACGCCGCTATCCTTGATTATGCGAGACAGTTTGAC
>Ga0123353_10005456_pt1 | contig 16705 bp, 15 predicted proteins | sample TergutLab28metaG_3_FD_92763 | JGI IMG/M metagenome (GOLD analysis project Ga0123353, IMG submission 92763) | Labiotermes labralis P3 segment gut microbial communities from Petit-Saut dam, French Guiana - Lab288 P3 | ecosystem: Host-associated > Arthropoda: Insects > Digestive system > Gut ...
CCTATACAAATCGGAGCGCCGTAGGTGCTCAACCATTGTAAGAAACTGATGTTGAACTCCTAACGGAGTTCAGAGTGGGGCAAGGCGCATCATTTTACCCCGAGCTGCGCTAACGCTTGCACGAGGTTATTCATATTACCTGCGGTGTGTTGATTGAATGTATTGAATATTAGTGTGTTAATTTTTAGGAGTGCCCAAATTAGATTCTCTCCATTCCCATGTAAGAACAGCAGACGGTTATGTGTCAGGATTAGAATTGGTTGTTTGTATGGAACTGCTTAAAAAAAATGGGAGCAAGCTATTTGTTAAAAGTGAGGAGGGTAAAGGGAGCATATTTTGGTTTACCCTATAATGGCAAAAGAGTTTTTCATTATATCTCATTACCTGCTATTTCCACTGCCAGCTTTCTACCATATAGAGAGCATCTTCTTTCAGATATTTAATTATGGGGGCTAATGAATCATTATTAGGAGCAAAATCAAAGTATAGTGCCCCTTTTACAAAATAGTTGGAACTATCTGTGAGCCAAAACCTAAACGGTGTTGCCACATACCTCCCTTCTAATTCGTATAACCTGCCAAACACCCGCGCTCTATGGTCGGTTACCATAGAAAACTGAATATCATCTGTCATCCTTCTCTCCACATGAAACATTACCTGTTCCTCTTCATTCCACATTAAATTATGCAGATTGTTTCTTACCGGAAAACATGTCATTTTAAACATTACAGATAATGAAGAATAATAAATGTCAATCCAATAGATATTATCATCTTTTTTTTGGAAACTTAATGTTGAATTTTTAGAATAGTTGAAAGCAAATGGCAATACACTGTCCCAACTTTGATACTCATGCTTTGGGGTTGGCAAGCGAAGGTAGCCTATCGGTTTCGGTACCTGAGGTTCCTGTTTTTGTACGCAAGAACTAAAGAGAAGGGAAAAAATGAAGAAAAAAATCGGGATAAGTGTTCTCATGGTAGGTATTGAAAATTAATAATGACCTATTTTCTTTTGGAATTTATAATAATAAAGAAAGATAAATGCTACTCTTTTTTTTTATTTATTGTCTTTTTTAAAACTTTTTTCAACTTGCAAATTTAGCATTTTTTCCTTATAACTTTGTAACATAAAAAATTTATCCTATTTTCGCTATCGATTATGGCAGGCATCTATATCCACATCCCGTTTTGTACAAAAAAATGTATATATTGTAACTTCTACTCTATTGTAAGCATAAAAAGAATAGAAGAGTATGTGGAAGCCGTGCTGAAAGAAATGCATAAGGCAGAAAGCAAAAAGCAGAAAGTAATGATTGAAACCATTTATTTCGGCGGAGGTACACCAACACTGTTATCTATTAATTATTTAAAAAAAATTATGGCAGCAGTATATGAAAATTTTGATATTTCAGATGAGGTTGAGTGTACCATAGAGGGCAATCCCGAGCAATTATTGTTAGATTATCTCAAAGATTTAAAAACATTAGGATTTAACAGAATAAGTATTGGAATACAATCTTTTAATGATGAAATTTTACGCTTTTTGGGAAGAATACATTCAGAAAAAGATGCTGTTTTGGCAGTTGAAAATGCACAAAAAGCAGGCTTCGAAAATATTTCTGTGGATTTGATTTATGGAATCTATTTGCGTTCGGTGCAAAATTGGGCACAAGAACTGAAAACGGTTTTTCAACTGCCTGTGAAACATTTGTCTGCCTACTCATTAACTATTGAGGAAAATACTTTGTTGCACCAAAAAATATTACAAAAAAAAATGCAAACAATTGATGAAGAACAAACTTTACAAGAAATGAACATGCTGATTGATGTAGCAGAAAAAAACAACTTTGAACAGTATGAGGTTTCAAATTTTGCATTAAAAGGCTATCATTCAAAACATAATTCCAATTATTGGAATGGAACGCCCTATTTGGGATTTGGTGCTTCTGCACATAGTTTCACCGGAAATTCGAGAAGTTGGAATGTTTCAAATGTGGAAAAATATATTCACGCTATAGAAAAAAACGAACCCTGTTTCGAAGAAGAATATCTGTCGCCTGTTGAGCAATATAATGAATATGTTTTGCTGCGGTTTAGAACGAAAGCAGGAATTGATTTAAAGCATCTTGAAGATTGTTTTGGAAAAGAAAAACGCGATATCTTTCTCCATTCATTACAAAAAATTAACCCCCTATATTATAAAATTAATGATCAACAAATTTCAGTTACAAAAGAAGGAATGCCATTATTGGATTTTATTACAGAAAAGTTGATATTCGATTAAGTTTTCTTTATACTTTTGCCACTTTCAATGATATTTAGAAACCTGTAACCATTTTATCTTTCTAACGTCTAATCACCAAAAAATTTTTACATTATGAATCCAAAACGTTTAACACGTAGCGCCACCGACAAAAAAATTGCCGGTATTTGTGGTGGCTTGGGAGAATACTTTAATGTGGACTCCGTAATTTTCAGAATCGCGTTCGTCTTCTCTATATTTATGGGAGGAGCCGGGCTTGTTATCTATCTCATTATACTATTGGTTATTCCTGAAAAACATAAGAGTTTTCAGTATCCATCAAACCAAAATGAGAAAATTATTATTGAAGAGGTTTCGGAAGAAACAAAAAAAGGAATTAAAGATGCCACCTTGATTGTGATTGGGTCACTTTTAATACTATTCGGTATCTTTTTCTTCTTTGTCAGAGTCTTTCCTTTTCGCTTACAAGAATTTGTATTTCCTGCGCTGTTGCTGGCAGCGGGTCTCTTATTAGTTATTTTCAGTAAAAAACATTAAATCAAAAAAATATGAAAAGTAAACACTTTTTTTGGGGGATACTATTCATCTCCATTGGTATTCTTTGGATACTTAAATCGCTCGGCATTATTTCTTTCAGCTGGTGTGTTTTTGTCAAATTGTGGCCTCTTATCTTTATTTGGATTGGAATTAAATTAATTCCTATATCGGATAACTGGAAGATATTTCTCAACACTACTGTATTGTTAATCGGAATTGCTTTTCTGCTCATTCTTAGCAATTCAACATGTTGTGATATGAAATGGAACAAAACCAATTACTGTTTAAAAGAGTTAGCAATCTTTGACGAAGATGATACGGTTGCCTGTAATATAAGTAATGTTATTGAATATGAAGGTTATGAAAATGCTTATTTAAACTTAACCGCCTCAGCAGGAAAATTAACGTTTGTCCCCGGAGAATACTTGATTGCCATTCGAGAAAAGGAGTTGCCGAATAGCAAAATAATAATGAACAGTACGGTTGATGAAGATAACAACATCAAAATTAAGGCAGAAATACAACCTTTTAAAAATAAGGTATCGCACAGGGATTCATATAAATATAATATTCTGCTAAACAGCTCTCCGGTTTGGGATATGGCTTTGGAGCTCAACGCTACCGCAGGCCAAATTGATTTAAGTGAATTTAAAATCGGTAAATTGGAAATAGAGTCGAATGCCTCTGCATTAGATTTAAAATTAGGAAGTTTATATCCTGATGTGAATCTGAAAATAGAATCGAATGCCTCTGCAGTGAAGGTTATGATTCCGCATAGTATGAAATGTTTGCTTAAAAAAGAGGGTAGCACTCTTTCCTCTTTCAGTGTGAAGGGGCTTAAAAAACAGGATAACAATCAATATACTTCAACCGGAGACGGGGAAACAGCAGGGGTTATCAATATTAGTATTGAGTCTAATGTTTCTTCGGTAGAGATAAAACGGTATTAAGATAGAGATGAAAGGTAAGAAAAGAGAGGTGAAAAATTCTGTCACCTCTCTTTTTTTATATCTTTGCGCCTCTTTAAAAAAATCTATAAATAATTAAAAATTAAACAAATGAGTGAAATTATTGGAATTTTCGGTCGTCAAATTTTGGATTCAAGAGGTAATCCAACCGTAGAAGTAGATGTATATACTGCTGCCGGTGCATTAGGGCGCGCCGCCGTGCCTTCCGGTGCATCTACCGGCATTCACGAAGCCGTAGAACTTCGCGATGGCGACAAATCTAAATATGTAGGCAAAGGAGTGTTAAAAGCTGTGGAAAATGTGAACACTATTTTGGCTGATGAACTGAAAGGTATGTTAGTTTCCAATCAAAACGAGATTGATGCACGAATGATAGAGATTGACGGAACGCCTAACAAAGCCAAATTAGGTGCTAATGCCATTTTAGGCGTTTCCTTAGCCGTTGCCAAAGCGGCTGCTCAGGAAAGCAGTCAGGAACTTTACCGTTATGTGGGCGGCGTGAACGCCAACACCCTGCCTATTCCGCTGATGAACATCATTAACGGCGGCTCACACGCGGATAACTGTATAGACTTTCAAGAGTTTATGATAATGCCGGTAGGTGCAGAAACTTTCTCCGAAGCACTTCGTATGGGCGCAGAAACTTTCCACAACCTGAAATCCGTTCTTAAAGGGATGGGTTATGCTACAAATGTGGGAGACGAAGGCGGATTTGCTCCCAACCTGAAATCGAACGAAGAAGCCATTGAAGTGATTCTTAAAGCCATTGAAAAAGCAGGATATAAACCGGGGATAGATATTTGCATTGCTCTTGACCCCGCCTCCTCCGAATATTTCCTTACCGATGAGAAGGTGTATCATCTCCATAAATCTACCGGAGACAAGTTAACTCCGGCACAAATGGTGGACTACTGGGCAAGCTGGGTGAAAAAATATCCTATCGTTTCTATTGAAGACGGAATGGCAGAAGATGATTGGGAAGGCTGGAAAATTATGTCTGATAAGTTAGGAAACGAGATTCAGTTAGTGGGCGATGACCTCTTTGTTACCAATGTAAAACGTTTGGCAGAAGGTATAGGAAAAGGTGTTGCCAATTCTATTCTGATAAAAGTGAACCAAATTGGAACACTAACCGAAACCATTGATGCAGTGAATATGGCGAAATGCAGCGGATATACTGCGGTAATGTCGCACCGTTCGGGCGAAACAGAAGATACTACCATTGCCGATTTAGCGGTTGCGCTGAATACCGGACAAATCAAGACAGGATCGGCAAGCCGCACCGACCGCATCGCAAAATACAACCAACTACTTCGCATTGAAGAACTTTTGGGAGGACAAGCGTACTATCCGGGAAAGAATTTTCCGTATTATAGATAGAGAAAACATTTTATTATGATGGGAAAAATGTAACACTTCGCACCTCTCCCTCTCTTCCCACCATTCACTTTTTTTATTATATTTGCACACTTTTTGAAAAAACAGTTTAATATTAACTATGAGCGATTTAGAAAACAAAGACCTCCAACAATCTGCAGAATATACCGCTGAAAATATACAAGTACTTGAGGGGCTTGAAGCTGTGCGCAAACGCCCTGCCATGTATATCGGCGACGTGAGTGAAAGAGGTTTGCACCACCTTGTGTATGAAGTAGTAGATAACTCTATTGATGAAGCATTGGCAGGACACTGTAACCATATCGTGGTTACTATTCATAAAGACAATTCTATTTCAGTGTTGGACAACGGACGCGGAATCCCTACTGACTACCACGAAAAGGAAAAACGATCCGCCTTAGAAGTGGTACTTACCGTGCTTCACGCCGGCGGAAAGTTCGACAAAGAATCGTACAAAGTATCCGGAGGATTGCACGGCGTGGGCGTTTCGTGCGTGAACGGACTATCCGCACACCTGCGCGCCGAAGTGTTTCGCAACGGCATACACTATATGCAAGAGTTTGAGTTTGGAAAACCAATCTATTCTGTGAAGGAGATAGGAAAAACCAACCAGCGCGGAACGCTGATTTGGTTTAAACCCGACGATACCATTTTTACTACTACCGAATATAAATTCAGTACATTATCTACCCGCTTAAAAGAGCTGGCTTTTTTGAACAGAGGAATTACCCTAGAAATTGTTGATGAGCGCGATGAGAAAGAAAACGGCGAGTTTGCGAAAGATGCCTATTACTCGGAAGAGGGGCTGAAAGATTTTATTAACTATTTGGATGGCGGACGCGAGAAAATTATGGAATACCCCATCTATATGGAGGGGGAAAAAGATAATGTGCCGGTGGAAATTGTGATGCAGTATAACACCTCGTTTACCGAAAATATTCACGCTTACGTAAACAATATCAACACAATAGAAGGAGGAACGCACCTTGCCGGGTTCCGTCGGGCATTAACCAGAACGCTGAAGAAATATGCCGACGAAAGTAAGATGCTGGAAAAATTGGAGAAACAAAAGATAGAGATTTCCGGCGATGACTTTCGCGAAGGGTTAACTGCAATTATATCCGTAAAAGTAGCAGAGCCTCAGTTTGAGGGTCAAACCAAAACCAAATTGGGCAATAACGAAGTGATGGGCATTGTGGATCAAATGGTAGGGGAGATGTTGCGCAACTATTTGGAAGAGAATCCAAAAGATGCGAAAGAGATTGTGAATAAGGTGATTTTGGCCGCTACGGCGCGCCATGCCGCCCGCAAAGCCCGCGAATTAGTGCAACGTAAAAATGTGTTCGGCGGCGGCGGGTTACCGGGAAAACTTTGGGACTGCTCCTCCAAGAAATCGGAAGAATGTGAGTTGTACCTGGTTGAGGGTGACTCCGCAGGCGGTACAGCAAAACAGGGACGAGACAGCAAGTTTCAGGCTATCCTTCCGTTGCGCGGTAAAATCCTGAATGTGGAAAAAGCAATGCCCCACAGGGTCTTTGAAAGCGAAGAGATTAAGAATATCTTCACCGCATTGGGCGTAAGCATCGGCACGGAAGAAGATAGCAAAGCCCTGAACATAGAAAAGTTGCGCTACGGAAAAGTGATTATTATGACCGATGCCGACGTGGACGGAAGCCATATCGCTACACTGATCCTTACTTTTTTCTTCCGCCATTTGAAAGAACTTATTGAGTTTGGGCATGTGTATATTGCCACCCCCCCGCTCTACTTGATTAAAAAAGGAAAACAGGAGCGCTATGTGTGGTCGGACAAGGAACGGGAAGCAGTAACCGCAGAATTTACCAACGACGGCGCCAGCACATCGGGTTTGCACGTGCAACGCTACAAAGGTTTGGGAGAGATGAACGAAACACAACTTTGGGAAACCACGATGAACCCTGAGACCCGTACATTGCGACAGGTTACTATAGAAAACTTAACGGAAGCAGATCGCGTTTTTGCTATGTTAATGGGCGATGAAGTGCCCCCACGAAGAGAGTTTATTGAGAAGAATGCACATTATGCCAAAATAGATATTTAGAATTAGGAATTAAGGATTAAGAGTTTTAAGAGATATTATGGAAGAGATTATTACATTAAGAAATGTTGATATCTATCAAAAAAAATTGATGATTTTGCATGATATTTCGCTTACTATCCATAAAGGGGAGTTTGTGTATTTGATAGGCAAAACCGGAACAGGAAAATCTTCTATCCTTAAATTGTTAATTGCAGACGAGAAAGTACATGGGGAACATGCTGAAATTGCAGGATTTGACTTAAAAAAAATCAAAACAAAAAAGATTCCCTATTTGCGGAGAAGATTGGGAATTATTTTTCAGGACTACCAGCTGTTGTCCGAAAAAACGGTTTTTGAAAATTTAGACAATGCCCTCAGGGCAATAGGGTGGAAAATAAAAGAGGAGCGCTACGAAAGAATCATGAAAACGTTGGATTTGGTGGGGCTGGGTACCAAGCACTTTAAATATCCGCACCAACTTTCGGGAGGAGAACAGCAACGGGTGTGTATTGCCCGTGCGCTGCTGAACAATCCGGAACTCCTCATTGCCGACGAGCCTACCGGAAACTTAGACCCTATTACATCTGAAGAGATTTTTCAAATATTTCATCATATTAACCAAAAAGGAACCACCATATTAATTGCCACCCACGACTTCTTGATGATTGATAAGTTTCCATCCCGTTCCTTGCTTATTGAAGATGGTAAAATTTTAGATTCAGGATTATGATTTCAGTACTAATACCCATTTATAATTTTAATGTAGCCAAATTAGTGAAGGATTTGCATGCGCAACTCACATACGCCAACGTGGAATTTGAAATTATTCTGGGCGATGATGCTTCTACAGAAACACATGGCAACGAAAAATTGATAAATTTACAAGGAGTAACCTATTTCTTTTTACCCGAAAATATTGGAAGAGCAAAAATGAGAAACCTGTTGGTTGAGAAAGCAAACTTTCCCTATTTATTGCTTATGGATTGCGATGCAGCAGTGTTGTATTCTACTTACATCAATAATTACATCTTAGAAATATCCAGAAACTCAAAACCGGTTTGTATTATTGGCGGTGTTGCATATCGCACACTGAAACCTAATCCAAAATATTATTTACGTTGGCAGTACGGAAAAAAAAGAGAGGCTACCGATGCCGACCAGCGAAATAGAAAACCCTACAAGTCGTTCACCTCTTTTAATGCAGTGTTCTCAAAATCAATATTTGAAACTGTAAAATTTGATGAATCGTTTTCTACCTATGGAAATGAAGATACTTTTTTCGGGAATCAGCTAAGAAACGCCAATATTCCTGTTATCCACATAAATAACCCACTTTACCATGATGGCTTGGATACCAATGAAGATTATTTGAAAAAAGTGGAAACTTCCATTGACAATTTAATCGCATTGTTGAATGCCAATAAAATAGATTCCGGATTTATCAACGAAAACCGATTATTGGCTACTTATTTTAGATTAAGAAAGCTACAAAAAATACCATTACTTCGCTTGTACTACAAGAAACATCTTCAAAAAATAAAACTAAAAATCTTAAAAAAGCCTTCTGTTTTTTGGTTAGACCTGTATAAATTGGGCTATTTAGTGCAAAATGCCAATAATTACAAATATTTATTAATCATCTCTAATAAACGATAATTCCCCGGATTGGTGATCATAAGTTGTTTTTGAAGGTCAATAAATACCTGAACACATGTTTTTACACCATAGACATTTTTTTTATTAATAGTACTGCAAAAATAACTTATTTAATATTAGTAGCCTGTTTTCGTTTTCTTTAATTCAAATTAACTATTTTGTGAATTCTACAACCATCTCTTCTTTCTAAAAAATACAGTAATCATTGTGGAAAAAATGAGTGTAACTACAATTACCAAAAAGAATCCGGGATTATAAATGGTGGTACCTCGTTCCAGGTTCATGCCGTAATAACTAGCTATCAAAGTGGGTAACATAAGGATGATGGAAAAAGATGTTAAACGTTTCATGATTACGTTTACATTATTAGAAATTACAGCGGCAAAGGCGTCCATCATACCAGCCAAAATTTCGCTGTAAACATTGGCTGTAGTCCGCGCCTGCTGCATCTCAATCTCTACATCTTCAAATAGGTCTGCGTCATATTTCATGTGTCTTTGTTTTAGGATACTGTTAAATTTCTGCAACAAAATTTCATTGCCACGAATAGAGGTTACAAAATAGGTTAGGGTTCTCTCCAAACGCATCAATTCCAGCAGTTCTTCATTTCTAATGGATGTTTGCAGTTGCTCTTCAGCATCTTTAATCTCATAATTTATCATTTTCAAATATTTCATATACCACACTGCGGCAGAGAGCTGCAAGTGCAGGATAAGGTCGGATGCATGCTTTTCTTCAAAATTTTTTCGTCGTGTATATTTAATAAAATCACCCATCATCTCAACTTCGCTGTGGCAAACGGTAATAAATTTTTCTCCGGAGGTTAGAATGCCGAGAGGCACTGTAGAGTACAAGTTTTCCTGTTCTAACGATTTATAAGGCAGTCGAATAATGATCATACGCCATCCGTCTTCATATTCCACGCGAGGGCGCTCTTCATTATCTTCAATGTCTCGCAAAAAGGGTTCGGGCACCCCGAACTCTTCTATTAAGAAAGTTTGCTCCTCAGGAGTAGGGCGCATTACATTTACCCATGCTTTCGAAGAATATTTCTCTACTTCGTAAAAGCCTTTTTTACATACTAAATAACTGATCATCGCTTCTTTTTTAATGGTTTTACATTTGTCGAAGCGATGTCAAAAAAACGCATCAATATCGCTGCGACATGGTTTTCATTGCTTTGCTACTAGGCCATCCGTCGTCCATGACATGTTTGTTTTTAAGTGAATAGATTGCTTACTTTTTTCTGGTCGCAAAAATATAAAAAAATCACTATCGTCCGATTAAATTCTATTTTCTTTTTTACTATTGTGATTCAATTATTTATGCTTTTTGAATTAACCCACAAATCTGTAAGTTACTTTGTTCTTGCAAAGTGTCTTCGGCATTTTCCTATATAAATTTTGAAAACATTTTTATCCGTCTGTTTGTAATTTAAAAATTTCATGTTTATTTGCCATTAAAAAATATCTATGCAATCTTTCCAAAAGCTGTTATACATTATGGACGAACTGCGAGCCAAATGTCCTTGGGACAGCAAACAAACTTTTGAGTCGCTTCGATATCTAACCATAGAAGAAACTTACGAATTATCGGATGCCATTATTGACAAAAAATATATGGATATTGGTAAAGAATTGGGCGACTTGTTACTGCACATTGTTTTTTATGCTAAAATTGGGGAAGAAGAAAATCTTTTTAACATAGAAACAGTGATTGAGGGTATTTGTGAAAAACTGATTCGTAGGCATCCGCATATTTTTGGTGAGGTTCATGTAAATTCGGTGGATGAGGTTAAAGAGAATTGGGAAAAAATAAAACTGAGGGAGGGGAGCAAGTCGGTGTTGAGTGGGGTGCCCAATTCATTGCCTGCCATGGTGAAAGCATATCGGATTCAGGAAAAGGCACGGGGAGTGGGTTTCGACTGGGAAAATACCGAACAGGTGTGGGAAAAAGTACAGGAAGAATTATATGAATTTAACCGTGAAAAAAATCAAAACTCAGAAAAAATGGAAGATGAGTTTGGCGATATTTTGTTTGCCTTGATAAATTATGCGCGCTTTGTGAATATCAACCCCGAAGATGCATTAGAAAAAACCAACCGCAAGTTTATTCAGCGTTTTAATTTTATTGAACAAAAGGCAAAAGAAATGGGCGGCAAGCCATTATCTGAAATGACATTAGATGAAATGGAGGCACTGTGGCAACAGGCGAAAGGTAGGGTTGTGATTAGTGATTAATGGGTTACATTTCAATTTTTCCAAGTAATTTCTGTTTCAGTATTGTAGGTGAAATATTTTGCTGCAAATTTCCTTGAATGGAGATGGCGATTTGTCCGGTTTGCTCCGAAACAACAATAGCAATAGCATCAGTTTCCGCCGTAATTCCAACGGCAGAGCGGTGGCGTAAACCTACATCTGTAGGCAAAGAGGTGGATTTGGAAACAGGCAAAATGCAACGCGCAGCCACAATACGGTGGTTTTTGATAACCACTGCACCATCATGTAGCGGGCTATTTTTAAAGAAGATGTTCTCAATCAGTTCTCGAGATACAAGCGCATCAATCTGTTCCCCTGTGGCAATAACATCATTCAAGGGATTTATTCTCGAAATAATGATCAACGCACCGGTTTGAGAAGCAGACATTCGCTTACAGGCTCTCACAATAGAATCAATATCCTCTTCAATATCATCCTCTTTACTATTTCTTGCAAACCACTTGAAAAATTTCCTATTTCCTACTATATACAAAAACTTGCGTATTTCCGGCTGAAAAATAATTACTAACACAACCGCACCTACTTGAATAATTTGACCTAAAATCTCGGAAAACACAGTAAGATTAAAAATAGATACTACTTTCCATACTACATACACCACAATTAATCCAATAATAATTCGGTTTGCATAAGTTCCTCGCAACCATCGAAATAAAAGTATAATGATAGTTATAACTAAAAGAATATCAATGATATTTGTGATATTTTGCGAAAGAAAAGAAAAAACGGGCATGGGTTGATGATTAGTGGTTAGTGGTTAATGGTTAGTGGTTAATGGTTAGTGGTTAGTGGTTAATGGTTAGTGGTTAGTGGTTAGTGGTTAGTGGTTAGTGGTTAATGGTTAATGGTTAATGATTAATATAAAATTCTCTTAATTTTTAATTCTCAATTTTTAATTTTCAATTGTTGGAAACATCCGCGGCAGAGAGGTTCGTAAGCATCTTTCTCGCCGAGGAGTACTTGTTTGTCGTTGGCAACGGTACGATGTGAATAGTTTGCCAAATCGCCGCAACGTGTACATATTGCATGCACTTTGGAGACATACTCTGCAATAGCCATCAGTTTGGGCATAAGACCAAATGGATTTCCCAAATAGTCCATATCTAAGCCTGCTACTATTACCCTAATTCCGTCGTTTGCCAATTGATTGCATACAGCAACTATACCTTCGTCGAAAAACTGTGCTTCATCAATGCCTACCACTTCTACGGTATCCATTGAGACATAGAGTAGAATTTCAGCGGCGTTGTGTACGGGAGTGGAGGGCAGTGCGGTGGCATCGTGCGATACCATTTCCGCTTCTGCATACCGTGTATCCAATGCCGGCTTAAAAAGTTCAATTTTCTGTTTGGCAAACTGCGCGCGCCTAATGCGACGAATCAACTCCTCCGTCTTCCCTGAAAACATGGAGCCGCAGATGACTTCAATCCATCCTTTTTTACTCGATCTATTGGTTTTGGTTTCTAAAAACATAATAATTAAAATGATATTTCTTTATAAGAGCAGGCAAATAATATGTAAAAATATACTTTTTTCATTACCCTATAGTCCTTTTATAGCCGATTTTTTAGCAATATATTCTTTGAAGTAGAACGGCTCAAAATAAGCCGCATCTTCAAACTGTTGGTTTTCAAATTTTAATAATGCAGGATGTAACATATTCTGTGCTGATAAGGGAGCCTCTATAAAATAAGCGTTTGGATGTTGTTGTAGAACAGGCTGGCATTTTGGCATCCCGTTTCCACAAAAATAGATGGTGTTATTTTCTAATTCGTTAGCAAAAGAATGCTCGTCAATAATCTTGTTTTTTACTTCGGTTAATGTTTCTCCATTCCCATTGAAAAAAGCTGTAAATACTTCCATTCGTCTTGCATCTATCATAGGGCAATATAAAGCATTTTTCCACTTTGTTTGCTGCTGTAAAGCACCCAAAGCGATACTTTGCAAGGTAGAAATGCCCATAAGTGGAATGTTTAAAGCATAACATATCCCTTTTGCCGCAGAAGCTCCAATACGTAAGCCCGTATAGGATCCGGGTCCCATACTTAATACTACGCCATGAATATCTGAAATCTTGCACTTGCTTTCAGCTAATACCATTTCTATAAATCGAAACAGATATTCAGCGTGGGAGTTACTTTTTTCAGAACAGATAGATGCAATAATTTCATCGCCTTCAGATAAAGCGACGGAGCAAATTTCAGTAGCAGATTCAAGAAAAAGCAATTTTGGAGACATTATTCAATATTCAATTCATCAATAAACCTTTGCGATTTTTGCATCAGTAGATACATCAGTGTATCATTCTCTACAAAAGGGATTTGTTTTCTATAATCGGATACTAAATCTTCCAATATGGGTGATGTTTTCAATGGGCGACGAAATTCTAATGCTTGGGCAGCGTTCAAAAGTTCTATAGATAATACTTTTTCTACATTATTGATAACGATAAAGGCTTTTGTGGCGGCATTGGCACCCATGCTCACGTGATCTTCCTGACCCTGTGATGATTCTATGGAATCGGCTGAGGCAGGCATACAGAAGGTCTTGTTTTGGCTTACAATAGACGCCGCTGTATATTGCGGAATCATAAAACCTGAGTTAAGTCCGGGGTTTTTTACCAAGAATGAAGGCAACCCTCTTTTCCCGGAAATGAGCTGGTAAATGCGTCGTTCGGAAATGTTGGCAAGTTCCGACATGGCTAATGTTAAAAAGTCAATAACTAATGCTAAAGGTTGTCCGTGAAAGTTTCCTGCAGAAATAATCAAATCTTCGTCAGGGAAAATGGTGGGATTATCGGTTACGGAGTTAATTTCTGTTTCAACCACGGATTTTACATAGTGGATAGTGTCTTTTGTTGCACCATGCACTTGTGGAATACACCGGAAGGAGTATGGATCTTGCACGTGATCTTTTTTAAGTACCATAATTTCAGATTTTTCCAAAAATTCGGTAATATTGGAAGCAGTGGCAAGTTGCCCAATATGAGGTCGGGCTAAATGTACAGAAATATGGAAAGGCTCAAGATGACCATGAAAAGCATCTAACGAGAGGGCGGCAATCATATCTGCCCAATAAGATAATTTTTCAGATTTCATTAACAACCATGTGGCATAAGCACTCATAAATTGTGTGCCGTTCAATAAAGCCAACCCCTCTTTCGATTGCAGAGTAATGGGGTCCCATCCAAATTTGGCATTTACTTCGGTGGCTTTCTGTTTCTTGCCTTTGAAGTACACCTCCCCCAAGTTGAGCAAAGGTAAAGAAAGATGCGCTAACGGAGCCAGGTCGCCCGAAGCGCCCAAAGAGCCTTGTTGATAGACCACAGGAAGTATATCATGGTTAAAAAAGTCTATTAACCGCTTAATGGTAACCACTTGTACTCCGGAGTTTCCATACGACAAAGATTGAACTTTTAAGAGCAACATCAGTTTAACAATCTCTTGAGGCACCTCATCGCCGAAACCGCAAGCATGAGAAATTACCAAATTGTATTGTAATTGCGATAGTTCTTCTTTAGAAATGCCGGTGTTGCACAGCGAACCAAAGCCGGTAGTAATGCCGTATACAGGCGTTGTTTGGTGCTCCATTTTCTCATCTAAATAAGTTCGGCATTTCTCTACTGCGTGGCTTGATTCTTCCGAAAGTTCTATTATTATCTTCTTTTTAATAATATTCTGGACAGTTTCAAGGCTTAACAGTTCGTTTGACAGGAGATGTTTTTTCATAACCATTTATTTTCTTGATATTTAAATAACCAAAATTGGCGGGTTCAAAAATAGGAGAAAATTTTGATTACACACTTAAATGAATATAGAATATAATGTAATCCAACAAAGGAACCTTTCTAAAAGAACCCATTTTTAAAGTATTCTTTTATTAGAACGCTAATTGCCCACATGCTGCTGCAATATCCTTACCTCTACTTTGCCGCACATTCACAATCAGATTTTTAGATTCCAAGTGAGATGTAAAAGCAGTTTTTTTCTCCTGCGTTGAGGGTTGAAATAGCGTATCGGTAGCGTTGTATTCTATAATATTGATTTTTACAGGAAATGCTTTGCAGAAACGACAAAGTTTTTCAGCATCCTCCAAACTGTCATTAATATTATGTAAAAGCACATACTCAATAGTGATGCGTCGTCCGGTTTTTTCAACATAGTAGCGAAGTGTCTCCTGCAATTCTTGCAGTGAATTACTTTGGTTTATTGGAATTAATACAGAGCGTCTATCATTATCCGCAACGTGCAATGACACTGCAAGGTTAGCCTTAAACCCGTCGTCTGCCAACTTCCTAATGCCTTCGCAAATACCCACTGTAGAAAGCGTAATGCGTGAAGGAGAGAGCTCGTTCTTATCGGGAGCAGTCAATATCTCAATGGCTCTGAATACATTGTCATAATTCAACAGAGGTTCCCCCATTCCCATAAAGACGATATTGCTGATAGGTACTCCGAATATTTCTACGGCGCGCTGATTCATTAATACGTACTGGGCAATTATTTCCCAAAAACGAAGTTGTCGTTTAAATCCTAACATTCCTGTAGCACAAAATGTACATTGTAGAGGGCAACCTGCTTGTGACGATACACATGCTGTAACTCGACCCCGCGATGGAATAAGCACTCCTTCAATTTGTTCATTATCAAATAAACAAAACAGAAACTTTATCGTTTTATCTTTACTGACTATTTCCTTGCCAATTTTTGTTTGCAAAAATGAAAAATTCTCCTTCAATTTTTCTTGCAAAATTTTTGGAATATTATACATTTCATCAAAAGAGTACACATTTTTCTTCCATAGCCAATCGTACAACTGTTTTACACGAAACGGTTTTTCATTGTGCTGTTGCATAAACTCTAATAATTTTTCGGAAGAAATTTCTCTAATATCCATTTAGTAATACGTTGGTTTTGAATTAAATAGATTTTAAAATGTTTACTGTTTTACCACCTTCTTCACCACCTCTCCTGCCTCTGTAGTTATCTTTACAAAATAGATGCCGGAATGAAGATGCGAAATATTGATGAGATGATTAGATGATGAGGTGATGAGATGATTAGATAATAGTTTTCTACCGTAAACATCAAATACTTCTACATTCTCAATTTTCAATTCTCCATTTTCAATTTTCAATTCTCCTGTGGTAGGGTTGGGCACAAGGGTGATTTTTTCATATAAACTACCCCGTCCGACTTCGTCGTCCACCCCTTCAATATTTGAAGGGGATTTTTTCATCATCTCATCATCTAATCCTCTCATCATCTCATCATCTAATCCCCTCATCCTCTCATCATCTAATCCCCTAATCACCTCATCATCTAATCCTCTAATCATCTCATCCCCTAATCGTCTCATCATCTCATCATCTCCTTCGGTAACTGAGCGTAGTCGAAGTTCATCTTCCATGCAAATATTATAGAAAAAACAAAGGGTACCTTTTGCCATTACAGAAGATAATCCCTGCGAGGCTTCGGCAATGGAGAGCAGTTGCCCGATTTCTGCTTCGGTAAGTTCTGCAATGGTTCTGCCGCTCTCTCTGATAC
>Ga0123353_10005457_pt1 | contig 16704 bp, 18 predicted proteins | sample TergutLab28metaG_3_FD_92763 | JGI IMG/M metagenome (GOLD analysis project Ga0123353, IMG submission 92763) | Labiotermes labralis P3 segment gut microbial communities from Petit-Saut dam, French Guiana - Lab288 P3 | ecosystem: Host-associated > Arthropoda: Insects > Digestive system > Gut ...
AACAGCTTCTGCCGGTCGAAGCTCTCCCGGGACTTGTCCTTTTTGATCACCATCAGGGGCACGTTCTCGATGATCTCGTAGGTGGTGAAGCGTTTGGCGCAGTTGGAGCACTCCCGGCGCCGCCGGATGCGCTCGCTGTCGTCCGTCGGCCGGGAATCGATGACCTTGCTGTCCTCGCAGGCGCAGTAGGGGCACTTCATAGGCTTTCTCCTTTGCATTCATGCTTTATTGCTTTGTTCCCAGTCTTTCTTCTTTTTCAGTTCCTCGTAGATGGCGCGGTAGCTTTCATGGCGCGATGGGGATATCTCCCCTGCCCTGACGGCTTGTACTACGGCGCAGCCGCTGTCCTTCCCATGCGCGCAGTCCGGGAAGCGGCACTTGCCCAGATAGGGGGCAAATTCGCGGAAGCCCAGCGCCAGGTTCTCTTTTGCCAAAGCTTGCTGCTCCATGGGCTCCAGGGCCGAAAAGCCCGGCGTATCCGCCACCCAGCCCCCCGCCGCGGGATAGAGCTCCACGTGCCGCGTGGTGTGCCGCCCGCGCCCGAGCTTTTCGTTGATCTCATCGGTCGCAAGGTTCAGCTCCGGGGCGATGCGGTTGAGCAGGGTGGATTTTCCCACACCCGTGTTGCCGCAGAAGGCGCTGGTCTTGCCTTTGAACAAAGCCCTGATGCCGCCGACATCGTCGTCTATCGAAATCGCGAAGCATGAAAAGGCCCGATAAATCGCCGCGTACTCCTCCCCGCCTGCCAGGTCGCACTTGGTGAAGACGATCACCGGCGCGATGCCGGAAAGCTCCGCCACGGCGATGAGGGTATCCAGCAGGCGCAGGTTGGGTTTCGGCCGCGCGGTGGAATTGAGCAGAAACAGCTGGTCGAGGTTGGCCAGGGGCGGGCGGGCCAGGGCGTTCCTGCGGGGCAAAATCTCCCGGATATAGCCCTCCCGCGCATCTATGCGTTCCGCGCGCACACGGTCCCCCACCAGCGGCGTAACGCCCAGTTTGCGGAATAGGCCCCGCGCCCGGCAAGTCAGGGTCCCATCAGCCGTAACAACAGCGAAGCTGCCGCCCACGCCGCTGTGAATGCGCCCCTCCAGCAAATTTTCCATACGTCAGTTGTAGATTTCCAGGGTGATCAGGTCGTCGTAGTCCGCCTGGGAGCCGCCCCGCGGGCTTTGACTGGATACAGTGCCGCTGGTGTTGAAGATATTGCCGTTGACATACTTCACATCGATATTCCTGTAACCCGCGCCGTTGAGCGCCAGCCGGGCCTCCGCCTCGTACTGGCCCGTGACGCCGGGCACGGTGGGCCGGATGTCATAGGTCTGTTCGTTGGTGAGAGTGGGCGGGGTTACGTCAAAGTTGATGGTGGCGGTGTAGACCTTCTTGCCGTCCAGGCGCACCTCCAGGCTGGCGGGCTCCTTGCCCTCCAGCGTTACGGAGTATTTATCGCGCACGATGATGGTCTCCTCCTTCACCAGCCGGCCGTCGAGATAGACGCGCACGGAGGTCTCCACGCCGGTGCCCGGCATGGGCACCGTCACAATGGCGCTCTGGCTGGGCGGATTGCCGTTGCTGATGCTCACTTTGACGACCGTACCCGGCGCCACCTCGGCCTTGGCCTCAAGGCTCTGCGCCGCGACCTTGCCCTTGGGCTCGTTGCTGTCGATTTCAGGTACATCCTCGTCCATGACCAGATCGACGGATTTGAGCATCTCTTCCGCTTCCTCCAGGCTCCAGCCGACCAGGTCCGGCACGGGCACCTGCTTCGGGTTTTTGGATGTCGCCATGATGATGGTCACCGTCTGGCCCGCGGCAAGGGCTGTTCTGGCCCTGGGGTCGGTGCTGATCACCTTGCCCTCCTCCACGCTCGTGGAGTATTTCGCGTCCCCCGCTTTGGGCACGAAGCCCGCTTCCCTGATGATCTGCTGCGCTTCGGCATAGGGCAGGCCCACCACGTCGGGCACCGTGCCGTCCTCGGTTTTCGAAACATAGAGCGTCACTTTCACCTTGCCGTTGGCGCCCGGTTTTTGCAGCGCGCCGCGCTGGGGTTCCTGGCGGGAAACCGTTCCCGCGGGCAGGGCGGAGGCCTCTTTCTGCCAATCGAACTCATATATCTTATCGAAATCGGGGTTGTTCTGGACTTCGGCCTGCATCATCCCGACAAAATTTTCCACCGAGACCCTGTCGCGCGGGTCATTCAGCCAGATGGACAGGCCCACGAAGATACCCACCACGAACACCACGCCCGCCACGATGCCGATCATTTTCGGCAGAATGCTGCGGCGCTCGGCCTCCTCCTCCACCTCCTGGGGCAGGCGTTTGGCCGGCGCCGGGCGCATGGGCCTCTGGTACTCCATGGGGGAGACGTATCGCGTGGGCTCCTGGTCCACGTAGTAGTTGTACTCAAAACGGATGAGGGGGTTTCTCTTGAATTCCTCCAGATCCAGCAACATCTCCGCCGCGGACTGGTAGCGCTCGGCGGGGCTCTTCTGCATGGCGCGGATGGTGATCTGCTCAAGGCCCAACGGGATCTGGTCGTTGATCTCGCGGGGCCGGCGGGGCTCACTCTGCAATTGCATAATCGCCACCGAGACAGTCGAATCGCTCTGGAAGGGCAACTCGCCGGTGAGCATCTCGTAAAGCACAACGCCCACCGAGTAGATGTCAGATTTGCCGTCGGTGAGGTCGCCCCGCGCCTGCTCCGGGGAGATATAGTGCACCGAGCCGATGGCGTTCTCGGTCATGGTGCGGGTTTCGCTGCGGGTGAAGCGCGCGATGCCGAAGTCCGTCACCTTGATGTTGCCGCTGTGCAGCAGCATGACATTCTGGGGCTTTACATCCCTGTGAACTACCCCGCGGTCGTGGGCGTGCTGGAGCGCGCGCAAAATCTGCGTGAGGAAGTGCACGGCCTCCTTCCAGGGGATGACGCGCCGCTGCTCGATGTATTCTTTGAGGGTGATGCCCTCCACGTATTCCATGACGATGTATTGCAGGCGCTCGCCGTAGCTGACGTCGTACACCTTGACGATGTTGGGGTGCGAGAGCATGGCGATGGCCTTGCTCTCGTTCTTGAAGCGCCGGCGGAACTCCTCGTTGGCGAGATACTCCTCCTTGAGAATTTTCACGGCCACCGGGCGGTCGTCGATGTTGTCGTAGGCCCGGTACACGATGGCCATGCCGCCCACGCCCAGGACCTCCTGGATTTCATAGCGCCCGTCGAGGATTTTTCCCACATAGTAGTCCATATCAAAACACCCTTTCAAGTCAATTATATCTCAATCGCAACCACGGTGATGTTGTCCTGCCCGCCGCGCTCGTTGGCCAGCCCCACCAGACCGTCGGCGAAACTGGCGAAGCCGCAGCGCGCCAGCAGCAGGGGGAATCCCACGGGATCCACGCAGTTGGTGAGCCCGTCGGTGCACAGCAGCAGGACGCTGCCCGGGGACAGCTCCTCCTCGCAGTAGTCAGCCTCCAGGGTTTCGGCCACGCCCAGCGCCCGGGTGATTAGGTTGCGGCGCGGGTGGTCCCGTGCCTCCTCCTCGGTAATCTGGCCGTTGTCCAGCATGGCCTGCACCACAGAGTGGTCCTTGGTCAGCTGCATGGGCTCGCCGCCGGAGAGCAGGTAGGCCCGGCTGTCGCCCGCATGGGCGATGCAGGCCCGCCGCCCGCTGACAATAGCCGCAACCACCGTGGTGCCCATTCCCATGAGAATATCGCTGGCCTGCGCCAGATCGAACACCCGGGTGTTGGCGTTGTCCAGGGCCGTCACCAGCAGGTTCTTGACGGAACGGCTGCTCATATGTTCCTGGAACGAAGAGGTGACGGCCTCCGAAATCAGCTGCGCCGCGCTGCGGCTGGCGACATCCCCGCCCGCGGCACCGCCCATGCCATCGCAGATCACCGCCCAGACGAATCCGCCCGGCAGCTCGCCCACGCTGTAACAGTCCTCGTTGAGCAGGCGCACCTGCCCCACGTCGGTCTTCGCGGCTATTCGCATGATTCACTCCGTTCTAGACTTTAGATTTTAGATTTTATACTTTAGATGTCTAACGTCTAATATCTAGCGTCTTATGTCTCAGTTGCCCGCAGGCCGCGTTTATGTCCCCGCCCAGGCTGCGGCGCACGGTGACGGCAAGGCCGCTTTGCGCCAGAATCTCCTGGAAGGCCCGCACCCGCTCGGGCTTGCTGCGCGCAAAGCCCAATTCCGGCACTGGGTTGGCGGGGATCAGGTTCACATGGCATAGCATGCCCTTGAGCCTGCCTGCCAGCTCTTTCGCATGCTCCGGGCTGTCATTGACGTCCCGCAGCAGGGCATATTCGTAGGAGATGCGCCGCCCCGTGGCCTTCGCGTAGCGCCCGCAGGCGGCCAGCAATTCCCCGATGGGATATGCTTTGTTGACGGGCATCAGCTTGCCGCGCAGTTCGTCGTTCGGCGCGTGGAGCGACACCGAGAGCGTCACGCCAAGGCCTTCGCCCGCCAGGCGGTCCATTTGCGGCACAAGGCCGCAGGTGGATATCGAAATCTTGCGCTGGCCGATATGCAGGCTCTGCGGATGCGTGGCCAGGCGCAGGAATTTCACGGTGTTGCCGTAGTTGTCCAGGGGCTCGCCCATGCCCATTAGCACAACGTGCGAAATGGATTCGCCCAGGTCCTTTTGCGCGGCGTGTATTTGCGCAAGCATCTCGCCCGGGAGCAGATTGCGTGTAAATCCGTGTTGGCCGCTGGCGCAGAAGGCGCAGGCCATCTTGCAGCCCGCCTGAGTGGATACGCACACGGAATACCCATAGGAGTAGCGCATGACGACGCTCTCGATGCATTCGCCGTCGTACAACCGGAAGAGATATTTGCGCGCGCCACTGGTAGATGCTTGCTTTTGCACAATCCCGCAGGACGCTATAAAAAAGTCCTGCGCAAGGCGATTGCGTAAATCCTTCGGGAGGTTGTCCATCTCCCCTGCCGACTGCGCATCCCGGCGCTGCAGCCAGTCGAAGATTTGCTTTGCCCTGTAGTCCGGCAAATTGAGAGGCGCGAGGGCTGATTGGAGCTCTTCGGGATACAGGGAGCGTAAATCGGTCATGGCATTTCTTCTGCTGCGTTGGGCGGAGCCGAACTTGTTGTCGTGGTCGTCGTTGTCGTGCATCTACAGGTTGTACCTTTTACGGGGTCAAAGTTATGACTATGGCTTGTGCTGATCGTCGTGCATTTGCAGGTTGTGCCCTTGCTTGGGTCGAAATTGTGGCTGTGGCTGGAGGCAGCGGTTTCTGTTGACGCCGCAGCCAAGGTCGCGGTCATTTGCGTGGTAGTGATGGTTTTTGTCTGCTCCTGTACTGTTGTAGGTTCCAAAGTAGTTTCTGCTATTTGTTCAGTTGTGATAATATCTTCGGCTGTTGTTTCGGGCGGCGAGGCAGACACTTGCCCGGCCCTGCCGCAGGAAAAGCACAGCGCGGCCAGCAGGCAAATCAGCGCCAATGCAATCGCTCTCTTCATGTCTTACCTCCACTGAAACTTCGCGATAAAGAATCCGTCCGTGCCGTCGGTATGCGGCATGAGGGTTCGAAACGGCGCGGCGCGGAACTCCGGATACTCCGCCAGAAAGCGTTGGCACACAGCCTCGTTTTCCGCCGGGTTGAGCGTGCACGTGGCGTAGACCAGCGTTCCGCCGGGCGCGAGGCTCCGCATACCCCCACATAGTATAGCATACTGCATTTCTGGCAGTTTGTCAAGTTCCGCGCGCATTTTCTCGCGGATATCCGGTTTTTTTCCGAGAATCCCCAGGCCAGAACAGGGCACGTCGCACAGCACCCGGTCCGCCTTGCCCGGAAAGAGCGTTTCCGCTTGCCGCGCGTCGCCCTGCAGGGCCTTGATACAAGTGATTCCTAACCGCGCCGCGCCCTGCTCGATGAGTTTGACCCGATTGGCGTGTAAATCTAAGGCAATGATTTTGCCCTGATCGCGCATCAATTGGGCACACGTGAAGCTCTTCCCCCCCGGCGCGGCGCAGAGATCAAGCACCGTGTGCCCCGGTTGGGGATCCAGGGCGAGACAGCACAGCTGCGCGGCGGCGTCCTGCACGTGGAAGAGGCCGTCCCCGTAGCCGGGCAACCGGGTGATCTGCCCGCCTGGAATTTTCAATGCGTCGGGCAGGCCTTTGATAGGCTGCGCACGCTGCACTTTCAGCAGCTCGGCGAGGGCCCCTGTGGTTGTTCTGAGGGTATTCGCCCGCAAAATAATTTCGCTGTTACCAAAGGAGTGCTCCAGCAATTGGTTGTAGTTCCCGGGGTAGCTCTCGCGCCACAGAGCAACAAGCCATTCCGGGCAGGAATAGCGCACGCTCAGGGCCTGGTCGTCGTCGCCCTCAGGCATGATAAGACCCCGGGCCTGCGCGTTTCGCAGCACGGCGTTCACCAGGCCGGCCAGATGCCGCGTTTTCGGCGAGGCCTTCGCCAACGCCACGCTTTCGTGTATAGCCGCGTGGGCCGGTATGCGCTCCATGTAGAACAGCTGATACAGCCCCAGCCGCAGAACTGCGCGTGCTTCCGCTGGCAACTGCGGCAGAGGCTTTTGCAACAAACTTTCCAGTTGGTAATCGAGGGTGCGCCGCCGCTCAATCACGCCGTAAACCAGGGCGGCGCACAGCGCGGCGTCCACACTGGGCAGAGCTTCCCGCTTCAGCGCGGCATCCAGGGCCAGGTTGGCATATGAGCGGGATTTTTCACATTGGACCAGCAATTGGATTGCCATGATACGTGGGGATGATGGCATAGAGGCTCCTGTTCTTTTTTACCACCCCGGCCTGCGGCCACCCCTCCACGGAGGGGAATTTGCTGTTCACCCGCGAGAAAGACAATTCCCCTCCGTGGAGGGGTGGCCGCAGGCCGGGGTGGTTGTGCGGAGCACTATCTATCTCCGTCTATTAAATCTCAACATAAACCGCAGCAGGTTCGCCAGAGAAACCACCAGCGCGGCTACGTAGGTCATGGCGGCGGCATTGAGCACCTTCTTCGCGCCGGCGCGGTCGCCGCCCTCCAGCAGGCCCTGGCGGTCGATGGCCTCCATGGCGCGGCGGCTGGCGTTGAACTCCACCGGCAGGGTCACCAGCTGGAACACCGCGATCAGCGCGTAGAGCCCCAGCCCCAGAGTGATCAGGCCCCAGAACTCAAGCATATAGCCCAGTATCATCAGCGGCACGGCCATCATGGAGCCGATGTTGCACACGGGCAGGATCGCGTTGCGCACCTTGATGGGCGCATACGCTAAAGCGTGCTGTGCGGCGTGCCCGGCCTCGTGGGCGGCGATGCCCACGGCCGCCACGCTGGCCGTGTTGCACACCCCCTCGGAAAGCCGTATGGTTTTAGAGCGCGGATCATAGTGGTCGCTCAGGCGGCCGCGGGTCATTTGGATCTGAACATCATGGACGCCATAGTACGCCAGCACCATCTGCGCGGCCATGGCCCCGGTGATTCCCCGGGCGTTGCGCACCCGCGACTGCCTTTTGTACGCGCTCTTCACCATGATCTGCATCGCCAGCGAGAAGATCATCGCCGGGATGATGAACATCAGGAAATATTCGTCAAAACCCAAATAAAATGGCATTTTAATTACTCCTTAATCCATTTAAAAATTCGTCGGCCCCCATGGTCCTTTTGCCTTCGGCCTGCACTGTGAGCAGCTCCAGGTGCTTTCCGTCGCCGCAGAGGATGCGCAGGGGGGAACCGTCCTGCTGCGCCACGCGGGCTTTGTGCACCTTCAGCGGCCTACCCTCGAACTCCATCACGGCCCCGGGCCAGGGATTGAGGCCCCGCACCTGGTTGTGCAGCGCATGGGCGGGCCTGGCAAAATCCAGCAGGGAGAGCGCTTTGGACAGCATGGGCGCGTAAGACGCCAGGGAATCGTCCTGCTTGTGTGGTACTAATTTGCCCTGCCCGAGCAGTTTTAACGTATCGGAAAGAACTTCCGCGCCAAGTTCGCTCAATATATCGTGGAGTTCCCCGGCGGTCATCTCCTCCGAGATGGGCGTTTTCGCCTGGAGAAGTATGTCGCCGGTATCGATGCCGGCGTCCATCCGCTGGGTGGTCACGCCGGTTTCGCTTTCGCCGTTCAACACGGCCCATTGAATGGGCGCGGCCCCCCTATACCTGGGCAACAAAGAAGCGTGCACGTTGATGCAGCCATGCTTTGGGATGTCCAATATTTCCTGCGGCAGGATTTTGCCGTAGGCCACAACGACGATCAGCTCCGGGGCGAGCGAGCGCAGCAGGGCGAATACATCAGTGTTGTTGCGCAGCTTTTCCGGCTGCTCCACACACAGGCCATGAGCCAGAGCGGCCTGCTTCACCGGCGGCGGGGTGATTTGCATTTTGCGGCCCTTAGGTCTATCCGGCTGGCAGAAGACAGCCAGTATTTCGTGGCCGTCCCGGATCAGGCGCTCCAGGCAGGGCACGGCAAAGGCCGGGGTACCCATGAAAGCAATGCGCATGATATCACATCTCCTTGATCCAACGTTCCTTGAACACGATGCCGTTCAAGTGGTCGCATTCATGGCAAAACGCGCGGGCTTTCAGGCCGTCGGCCTTGTAGAAGCACCAGCGGCCATTGCGGTTCTGGGCCTTGAGCTTGACCACCGCGGGGCGCAGGGTGACGCCAAACTCGCCGGGGAAGGACAGGCAGCCCTCCTGCTCACGCTGGGCGCCTTCCTTGCCGATGATTTCGGGATTGACCAGCTCCAGCACGCCGTCGCCCGTGTCGACCACCACGGCGCGCCGCAGCACGCCCACCTGCACGGCAGCCAGGCCGCAACCGTTGGCCGTGCGCATGGTCTGGGCCATGTCGTCCAGCAATTGCCACAGCCGCTCGTCGAATTTCTCCACCGGGCGGCTCTTCTTTTGCAGGACCGGGTCGTCTCCCCGGACGATTTTTCGGATTGCCATGGCTTCCTCCAATGCTGAATTCTTAATGCTGAATTCTTAATTATCTATGCCACAGCCACTTTTTCAACGTCAATTCAGCATTAAGCATAAGAATTAAGCATTATAGTATGTTTTCCGGGTTCATGTCGGCGTAGGCGCTCACCTGAGCGAAGCGGGCGTCCTTTCCAAATGCGACCAGCATTTGCGCGATCATTGCCCGTACTTTCGCCGTGTTGGCGCACTTGAGCAACAACCGCCAGCGGTGCCTGCCGCCGACTTTGCCGACCCGCGCGGGCATGGGGCCCAAGGCGATAATCTTTTCGCCTTTGTACTCCACTGCCGTGTATTCCCGCAGAAGCTCCAACAGGACCTTCGCGCCGGCCTTCACCAACTGCTCGTTCTCCCCCGTGACGCCCAGCAGGAACAGATCGCAGTAGGGCGGGTAGGTCATGAGTTTGCGCATACGAATTTCGCTGTCGTAGAACGCCGGGTAATCCTGCCGGGCGGCCAGCTGGATGATCTCGTTCCAGGGGTTGATGGTCTGGACCAGGGCCAGGCCGGGGTGCTCCCCCCTGCCCGCGCGGCCCGCCACCTGCGTGAGCAGGCTGAAGCTGCGCTCCAGGCTCCTATAATCATCAAGATACAGCTGCTGGTCGATGGACACCACGCCCACCAGAGTGACGTTTTCGAAGTCCAGGCCCTTGGCCACCATCTGCGTGCCGACAAGAATATCATATTCCCGGGCGGCGAAACGGGTGAGTATATCCTCCCGGGCGTACCTGGGCGCGGCGGAATCCGCATCCAGGCGGGCGATGCGGGCCTCCGGCAACAGGCGGGCCAGCTCGCCCTCCAGCTTTTGCGTGCCCGCGCCGCCGAAACGTATGGCGGGCTTGCCGCATTCCGGGCAGGATTCGGGAGCGCGCATGCTGTAGCCGCAGTAGTGGCACAACAGGCGTTCCCCCGCAAGGTGATACGCCAGCGAGATACTGCACTGGGGGCACTGCAATACGTGGCGGCAGCTCCCGCAGGCCAGGAAGGTGTGGTAGCCCCGGCGGTTCATCAGCAGGATGGCCTGGCGACCCTCTTGCAGGGTCAGTTGCAGGGCCTCTTGCAATTCCCTGCCCAAAAGCGGCTTGTCGCCCCAATTGTCCACCGCGCGAACTTCCGGCAGATTGGCCGCGCCGTAACGCCGCGGGAGTGTCTCCATCTGCCAGCGGCCACGCACGGCGTTGGCGTAGCTCTCCATACTGGGCGTTGCCGAACACAGCAGCAGCAGGGCGTTGTGCGCATGCGCGCGCAGACGGGCTATATCGCGGGCGTGGTAACGCGGGGATTGCTCCGATTTATAGGTATGCTCGTGCTCCTCGTCCATGACGATCAGGCCGATATTTCGCAGGGGCGCGAACACGGCGCTGCGGGTTCCCAGCACGATTTTCGCGCTGCCTTCCCGAGCGCGCTTCCAGGCCTGCGTGCGCTCTCCCACGGACAGCGCGCTATGGAACAGCGCAACGGTTTCGCCATAGCGCCGCGTGAAAATCGCCAGCATCTGCGGGGTGAGGGCGATCTCCGGCACCAGCACAATCACCGTGCGGCCTTTGGCCAGGGTTTCGTCGATGAGTTTGAGGTACACGCTGGTTTTGCCCGAGCCCGTGACGCCGAAGAGCAGGGCGCATTGTTTGGATGGGTTTTTCAAATGATCGAAAGCGATTTGCTGAGAGGGGGTCAATTCAATGGGCTCTGTAGGGGCGGCTAGCAAGCCGCCCGCGCGAAGATTTTTTGGTTCGGGCGGCTTGCTAGCCGCCCCTACAATCGCGCCCTTTTTCACCAGCGCCTGTACCACAGCGGGAGAGATGCCCAGATACCCGCACAGCTCCTTTGAGGTGGCCGCGCCGTTTTGCCGCAGGAATTCGAATACTTCCGCCTGTTTCGCGCTTAAGCCCTCCGGGATCTCGTCGTTGCATGCACTGTAGACACGCTCCGTCATATTGCCGGTGTTGCGCAGGGCGTCCGTATGGCGGATTAGATAGCCGCGCTCGGCAAGGCTCTCCGGCAGGGCGGAATCCTGGGGCAGGCCGCACTTCTTCAACAGGGCGTCCCGCCGCATGAAGGCGCCCCGGGAACGGGTTTTGCGCAATTGCTCCAGCAGAGCGCGCTCCTCATCGGTGAGCATCTCTTCAGGCGGCGCGCCGCCGGGTTCCAGGGCGCTGTAGAGCACGTGCATGGCGTGGCGCAGCCCCACGGGCGCCATGGCCCGGTAGGCCTCATAGAGCGTGCAGAAGCAGCGCTCCTTCAGCCGGGGGATGAGTTCCACAAGGTCCGCGGGCAGAAGGGGTTCTTCGTCCAGCAGGCGCAGGACCGATTTTAGATGCGCAACCGCAGGCAAAGTGCCATCCATAGCGCTGTCCACGGAAAGAACGACGCCAAGGCGTGTATTGCGCCCGTTCCCAAATGGAACAACCACCCGGCAGCCGGGCGTAACGCGCCCCGCCAGCGCAGGCGGAATGCTATAGCGGAAGGGCCTGTCGTAGCAGAACGCGGCGCGCTCCACCGCGATGAAGCAATATGCGGCGTTCGCTTCGGCGAAGCAGGTGGGGATGTCAGATATCACGGATCTCTTCAGGCTCCAGCACGGCGTAGCGCTTATCCAGAAAGTCGTTGAGCGACAGGGTCACGGGCTTGCCCAGCAGGGTGCGGTGGTCCCCCTCGGCGTCGTCCACCAGGTCGCGCGCATGCTTGGCCACGGCGGTCACCAGGGAATAGCGGCTGGTATGCCTGCCCAGCACGGGGCGAACATCCACGTTCAGCATGATTTCAATACCTCATTTATCAGATTTACTTGGCGGCCGGCGCGCTGGCGCTCCGCGCGGATGATGGCGCGCAAGTCGTTCACGGCGCAGTCCAGCACGTCGTTAAGAATGACATAGTCGTATTCGCGGGCATGGGCGATCTCCCGCTTGGCGATCTCGGTGCGCCGGGCGATCTCGTCCGCTTTTTCGGACTCCCGGCGGAACAGGCGCTGGCTGAGGACCTCTATCGAAGGCGGCAACAGGAACACGCTCACGCAGTCCGGGTAGATTTCACGGATGCTCGCCGCGCCCTCCACCTCGATCTTGAGGATGACCGTTTTGCCCTGCCCCAGCCATTCGTCCACGGGAGCTTTGGGCGTGCCATAGTAGTTCCCGCTATACTGTGTATATTCAAGTATCCCCCCGGCGCGTAAATTCTCCTCGAATGCCTCCCGGGTGACGAAGTGGTAATGCGTACCGTCGATCTCACAGGCGCGCCTGGCCCGTGAGGTGAGCGACACGGACAGCGCCAGGCTGTCCGCCGTTTGGCGCAGCTCCTCCAGCACCGTGTCCTTGCCCGAGCCCGAGGGCCCCGAGAGCACGACGAGCAGGCCCGGTTCATCCCTGCGCATTGGGTTCCTCCTTCACGTTCTCGTACCCTAAGCGGGCCGCGATGGTCTCGGGCTGCAAATAGCTGAGCACCACGTGGCCGCTGTCCATGAGCAACACGGCGCGGGACTTGCGCCCGTGGCTGGCGTCGATGAGCATGCCGCCCGCCTTGGCCTCCTGGGACATGCGCTTGACGGGCTGGGAATCCGGGCTGAAAATGCCCAGGATGCGCTGGGCGTTGAGCATGTTGCCGAAACCGATGTTGCAAAGCTGCATGGGATACAAATCCTCACTTCATATGCGAGCGGCTGACACGCCGCCCCTACAGTTGGTACGTGCTACTTGCCCAACAGGACGTCCTCAAAAAGCTTGTCAACCCGTTGTCGCATTTCGGCTTCCGAAAAGGTGTATGGGTCGCAACCCGAGCCAAACATCAAGCGATTAATCGTTCCACTTGTGTCGGAGTTTGTGCGAAAGTCTCCATATTTTTTGATTCGGTCAGGATTTTTCGCGAAACTGTTGTGATAAAGGTGCCCGTTCTTTCCTATACAGAGATTTCCATAGCTCCAATATTTGCCGCGCACAGGAGGTGGACATCCACTCTCCTTTGCTAAGCGAGCAAATTTTTTTGCCCAAATCAGCATATATGCTACTGTAATTTCTCGTTGCTCATCAAGTAATACGACCCATTGTTTTTTTCTCTCTTCCGCAGAGCGGGCTTTCTCCTCCCGTTCCATCTGAGCAGCTCGGGCTTTTTCGATGAGTTCTTGTTCGTTCACGTCAACGCCGCCTCCTACTCTATATTCTGCACCTGTTCGCGTATTTTTTCCACGTTCGATTTGATTTCCACCACACGGCGCGCAATTTCGATGTCGCTGGCCTTCGAGCCGATGGTGTTGGCCTCGCGGTTGATCTCCTGCACCAGGAAATCCATCTTGCGGCCCACGGCCTCAGGCAATACCAGGAAAGCTTCCAACTGCTGCAAATGCGAACGCAGGCGCACAGTCTCCTCCGCCACGGCGATTTTGTCGGCGAAGATTGCGGCCTCGGTGAGCAGGCGCTGCTCGTCCACGCTGGCGCCTTCGAGCAGATCGCGCATGCGGGCAAGGAGCTTCTCGTTGTACTCGAGCACGGTTTGCGGCGAGCGCTCCTCGATGAACGCCACATGCCGCAGAATTTCCTCCGAGCGGGACAGGATATCCTCCCGCAAACGCGCGCCCTCGACCTCGCGCATGGCGATGAATTTTCCGGCGGCCTCCTTCGCGGCCTGCTCTACAACAGACCATACGGCCTCCTCGTCCACGGCCTTCTTGCTGATGTGAAACAAATCCGACACACGCAGCAAGTCGCTAAACGCCAGATCACTGTCGATGCCGCCGTAGCGTGTCTCCATGCCGACCTTCTTCGCTTCCTCGAAGGCCTCCAGATACCCGGCCAGCAGCGGCCCGTTGAAGCTAACCTCGACGTCGCTGTCGCCCAAGAATTCCAGCGAGACGTAGCACTCAATTTTCCCCCGGGACACCCGCGCCTGGAAAAAGCGCTTGAGCCGCTCCTCCAGAAAGCCGCAGCTGCGCGGCGCGCGGGCCGAGAACTCGAAGTAGCGGTGGTTGACGCTCTTGACCTCGCACGCGGCGCGGACTTGCTCCGTGAAGACTTCCGCGCGCCCAAACCCCGTCATGCTGCGTACCATGGGCAAATTTCCTCCATTTTAGCTGTTACAGGCTACAATGATTTATTATAGCATATTGGAGCGGATTTGTCAATCAAAAATCCCCTCCGGCACCCTGGCGGTCCAGGTTGCGGGGGCTTCCAGCTCCAGCGCATATGCCGTCACGGCCGCGATATCCCGTATATTCATCTCCCAAATCCTGCCCGGCTTCACAGTTTTGCCCGCACAGCCGATGAAGATTAATTTCTCCTCATCGCTTTCGCCGCCGTGGCCGTATCCCCTGCCCCCATGATCCGCGCAGACGACGAACAGAGTGTCCTGCGCATAGCCCTTCTCGCGGTACTTCGCCGCAATCTTTCCGATCAGCGCGTCGATCTCCGTGATTTTCTTCAGGCTCTCCTCTTTGCCGAAGCCGGACTGACCACCCACGCTGTCCACCTCGTCGAACTGCACAAAGAGCAGCGCGGGATCATGGGCGTTCAAATAGGCGAGCGTCAGTTCGCAAATGTCGGCGTCGCTGTCCGCCGTCTCCTTGTAAACGCCCAGATTTTCCTCTATGATCCCCCCGTTGATGTGGCTCCAGTTGCACAAGGACGCCAGCGCCGCGCCCGGCATGGCCTGACGCGCCACGCGGAAAATCGAGGGGTAAAGCGAATTGGAGCGATAGGGGCCGGCGCGGACAACCTTGTTGGAAAGGCCGTGCAGTTCAGGCTCCACGCCATGCAGCAGCGAGCCCCAACACTCCCCGCTGCTGGTGGGGATGGCGGTCAGCGCTTCGTAGGTCACAGCGCCGTTCGCGAAGAGCTCGTCCATGCACGGCGTGGGCGTGCGCGAGAAGAAATTGCCCGCGCCGTCCACGCCTAGTATCGCGACACGCTTGTAAGTCACTCGAAAACCCCCTCCGGCACCCTCCCCGTCCAGGTCTCCGGCGCTTCCAGCCCCAGCGCGGCGGCGGCGATGGCCGGGATATCCCGCACGTTCATCTTGCCGATCTTTCCGGGCTTCACGGTTTTGCCCGCACAGCCGACGAAAATTAGCTTTTCGGCTTTGCTCCTGCCGCCATGGCCGTGGAAACGGTTCCCGCCGTGGTCGGCGCTGACGATGAACAGAGCATCCTCAGCCCAACCTTTTTCGCGATATTTCGCGACTATTTTGCCGATGAGTGCATCGATCTCCGTGATCTTTTCCAGAAACATCTTCGCGCCGTAGCCGAACTTGTGGCCCGCGCCGTCCGCCTCGTCGAACTGCACGAACAGCAGCGCGGGGTCGTTGGCGTCCAGGTAGGCGAGGATCTTCTCGCAGACCTCGGCGTCCTTGCCTGCGTTGTCTTTATGCACATCGAGGTTTTCCTCGATAATGCCCCTGTTGATGGGACTCCAGTGGCAGAAGGAGGCCAGCTTCGCATCCGGCATGGCCTGGCGCGCCACGCGGAAAACCGAAGGGACGGGCGCGTCGACGTCATAGGGCCGCGTGGAGACAATCTCGTTGTTCAGGCCGTGGATTTTTGGCCCCACGCCCAGCAGCATCGAGCCCCAGCATTCCCCGCTGATGGTGGGGATGGAGGTCACCGCTTCACAGGTCACCGCGCCGGCGGCGAAGAGCTCATCCATGCAGGGGGTATCCGCCTTCGCGTTGAAATTGCCCATGCCGTCCACGCCCAGAATCACGACTCGTTTGTACATAAGGGTGCTCCTTTGTTATGCTTTTTGTCTAACCATTATACCCCGCGCATCTCACAAAAGTCAACTTAATTTCGCATAGGGCATATAATAAACCGAGCCGGACAACTGTCCGGCTTGAAAGGAGGGTTCCATGAATCTGCAAGGCATTGACGTCAGCACGTATCAGGGCACGATAGATTGGAACAAGGTGGGCAAATCGGACATCCACTTCGTCATGGCGCGCGCCAGCTACGGCCAGACTGGCAGGGACAAAACCTTCGCGGCCAACGTGGCCGGCGCGGAGAAGGCCGGCCTGAACGTGGGCGCCTACCATTTTTGCTATGCCGAAAGCGTGGCGGAGGCCCAGGCGGAGGCGAAGAATTTTCTGGCCGCGGTGAAGGGGTGTAAGCTCACCTATCCCCTCGTGCTGGACCTGGAATACAACACGAACACCGCCAAGGCGGTCGCTCTGTGGTCCGATATTGCCGTGGCGTTCCTGCGCGCGGTGGAAAACGCCGGGTATTTCGCGATGCTGTACACCGACAAGTACTCCCTGGAATCCCGCTTCGACGCGAACAAAATCGCGCCGTTCGCCGTGTGGGTGGCGCAGTGGGCCGGCAAGTGCTCCTACAAGGGCGCCTACGGGATCTGGCAGAATTCCGACACCGGCAATATCTCCGGCATCGGCGCTGCCGTGGACACGGATGTCTGTTATGTGGACTACGCGGGGATTATCGCGCGCGCGGGGCTCAATCATTTATAACCCGGTTTTTATGCGGAGACGCACAGCCGTGCGTCTCTACATTCTCCTATTGCCTACCGCCTCCACATATACGCGTATAGCCCTTGCGCCTTCAGCAAATCATCGTGGCTGCCCCGCTCGGCCACGCCGTCCTCGGTGAGCACCACGATCTGCCCCGCGTTTTGTATGGTGGTCAAACGGTGGGCGATGGTGATGGTGGTGCGGCCCTTCGCCAGGCGCTCCAGGCTCTCCTGCACCAGGCGCTCGCTCTCGTTGTCCAGGGAGGAGGTCGCCTCGTCCAGGATCAAAATGGGCGGGTTGCGCAAAAACACC
>Ga0123353_10005458_pt1 | contig 16704 bp, 13 predicted proteins | sample TergutLab28metaG_3_FD_92763 | JGI IMG/M metagenome (GOLD analysis project Ga0123353, IMG submission 92763) | Labiotermes labralis P3 segment gut microbial communities from Petit-Saut dam, French Guiana - Lab288 P3 | ecosystem: Host-associated > Arthropoda: Insects > Digestive system > Gut ...
ATCGAAGAAAATACCGCCATCGGGCGCCCTGCTGACCTTTCGCTTAAGGAGATCCATGTCGTCGAGGCCGTCGCGAGGATCACTGGGAGCGGGAAGGCTGCCCGGGCGCTCGATGTGTCCGCCGTTTTGCGCGTCGCCCCGGGCACGCTGACTGCGGCGGCTGACCTTCTTGAGAAAAAGGGATACCTCGCCAGGGAGCGCGACAAGAAGGACAAGCGCGGCGTCTGCATCCAGCTCACCGAGAAGGGGGAGAGAGCCAGGGACCAGCATAGGGCGTTCCATAATGAGCTGGTCGACGAGATTCTGACGGTCGTGGGGGCGGAGGACGCCAAGGCCCTGCTCCGGTCGCTTGACGTGGTGCGATCGTTCTACGTGCAGAAAGAAGCGGCGCTAAGAAAAGTCAAGACCAGGATCCTCACGGACAGCTCCTGCGACCTGAGCCCGGAACACGCGCAGGCGCTGGGCGTCACGCTCGTACCGATGAGCATCATGTTCGGGGAGGTTTCATATCGGCAGAACGTTGACATTTCCTCGTCCGATTTTTACAGGTTGCTCGCGGAATCGAAGGTGCAGCCCGTGACGACGCAATTGACGCCCTTCACCCTGGAGCAGACATATAGCGAAGCGACGTCGGACGGGAGCGAAGTCGTCGCGATCCACCTAGCCTCGGCGCTAAGCGGCTCTTACCAGTCCGCAGTGATAGCGTCGCGCGAGGTGCCCGGCGTCTACACGGTCGATTCCCAGAGCGGGAGCTTCGGCATCGCGCTGCTGGTCAGCATAGCGGCGGATTTGCGCGACAAGGGCAAAAGCGCTGCGGAAATAGCGGGCCGGCTGTCGGAGCTTAGCGAGCGGGTGACCATCATAGCGTATATCCCGACGCTGAAATACCTGGTGCGCGGCGGGAGGCTGTCCGCGACGGCGGGCGTCGTCGGCAGCTTATTGAACATTTTTCCGCTGGTAGGAGTGCGAGACGGGGCAATCAGGAGCGAAGGGAAGGCAAAGGGCAAGAAGGCCGCCTGCCAGGAAGTCGCGAGGCTGATCAGCGTCGAAGGGATCGACAGGGAGTATGGCGTAGTCTTCGGCCATGCGGCTGCGCCGGACGACGTCGGGGCGCTGAAAGACGCAGTTGCGCCGCTAATCGAGGGCTGCGAGTCGTTCGAATGCGAAATAGGCTCGGTGATAGGTACGCACACAGGTCCCGGCGCGGTAGGGATTGCGTTCATAAGGGCGCGGTAATCGGGGGATTGCGGGTCACGCCCGCAATGACGGGTAGGGCGCGGTAATCCCTCCCACTCGTCATTGCGGCCTCCGAGCCGCAATCCCCTGTATAGTGCGCCTTGCCCAGGGGATTGCGGGTCAAATCCGCAATGACGGGCAGGAAATATTTTCCTGGTGTCCTTTTGGTGTCCTTATCGAACTATAATAGCTTTCAGGATGAGAATAGCGATTGCTAATCATCGTCAGGAGGCGCCGGGGCGTCGGCAATTGATCGACGCGTAACTACCGGCCTGAAAGCTGATTATGGGTATTAAAAGAAGTATTTTCGTGGTTGATTCGCACACATGCGGCGAACCTTCCCGGGTAATCGTCGGCGGGCTGCCAATGATCCCGGGGCGGACCATGGCGGAGAAAAAAAGGTATCTCCAGGAAAATCTCGATTCGGTGCGGATAATGCTGATGCACGAGCCGCGGGGGCATCAGGACATGTTTGGCGCCGTCTTGCTGCCGCCCGCCAACCCTGAGGCGGACCTTGGCCTTGTGTTCATGGACAGCGGCAGCTATTTGAGCATGTGCGGCCACGGCACAATGGGCGCCGTAACGGTAGCGATCGAAAACGGCATGGTTCCGGTTGAAGAGCCGCGAACAGACATTATTCTGGATACGCCGGCTGGGCTAGTAAAAGCCACTGCCGAGGTAAGGGACGGAAAGGCGGTCTCAGTGACTGTCCGGAACGTCCCTTCTTTCGTTTTCAGGGAAGACGTCGAAATAGAGTTGCCGGATATAGGCAGGGTCCGTCTGGACATCGCCTTTGGCGGCAACTTCTTTGCTCTTGTCAATTCAAAGGACCTGCGGATACAGCTCACATCGCAGTACAAGCAGGAAATATGCCGGGTCGGGCTCGCGATCAGGGCGCGTGTCGAGGAGGAAGTAAAGGTCTCGCACCCGCTGCTGCCGAGCCTGGATAGCGTCGACCTGGTGGAGATATACGGCCCCCCCGCCGATGGCAGCAGCTCCGATGCGCGCAACGTAGTTGTTTTCGGCAACGGGCAGATAGACAGGTCGCCATGCGGTACAGGCACCTCGGCAAAAATGGCTGCCTTGTATTTCAAAAAAAAGCTGGCGCTGCACCAGGATTTTGTCTACGAGGGGATTGCCGGCTCGACGTTTACCGGCAGGCTGGTGGGGGAGACCAAAGTGGGCGGGTTGCCCGCCGTCATCCCCGAGATCACGGGCCGCGCCTTTATTACCGGCTACTGCCATTTCGTGGCGGACCCGGAGGACAGATACGGAAGCGGTTTTCTTATATAGGACTTTAGATAATGAGGTGACAGATTTGGATTTTTCCATTGTATCGGGCCTACTGATCGGCGGCTTGCTGCGGGGCGGGATGTATGTGCTTATGGCCATCGGGCTTTCCCTGGTATTCGGCGTTATGAAAGTCCCGAATTTCGCGCACGGCGAATTCTATATGATTGGCGCCTACTTCAGCTATTTTGCCACCGTCGTTTGGAAGCTGCCGCCGCTGGTCGGCTTTGCCGTCGCCGCCGTCGGCGGGTTCCTGATAGGAGCAATCATCGGCAAAATCGTGTTCGAGCCGCTGCACAACAGGTCGAAGACAGACTGGATACTCAACAGCTTCCTGGTCACGGCTGGCCTGTCGTTCATCCTCCAGAACTCCGCGCAGTATCTTCTGGGCGTTAATTTCAAAGGCGTGATCAGCCTCTTCAAGGGGAACCTCGCCTTCGCCGGACTGAATATCTCATACGATCGCCTGATCGGGTTCGCCACCGCCCTGATCGTGGTTGGGGTGTTCTGGCTCTTCCTCAAGAAAACCAGGACCGGCAACGCAATAACGGCTGTATCGGAGCATGAGACAGGCGCCATGCTTGTGGGCATCAATATAAAGATCATCCATATTTTGACATTTTCATTGTGTTGCATGCTTGCGGCTGTCGCCGGGGCGGCGCTCATTTCGATAAACCCAGCCTACCCGACCATGGGCATACAGCCACTCGCCAAATCGTGGCTGGTGGTGATCCTTGTGGGCCTGGGCAACCTCGAAGCCACGCTGGTGGGCGGGCTGATGGTCGGCCTGATCGAAACCTTCGCCTCGTTCTACTTCGGGACTGTATGGCAGGATGTGATATGCCTGTCCATTATTGTACTAATACTTGTAGCCAAACCTTCCGGATTGTTCGGGAAGGCACAGAAGGTATAGGAGATGAGAAGATGAATGAACAAAAGGCCACGAAGCCCGCAATATCATGGGCAAGCCTCGGCAGGGGCCTGGAAAAGGTTGGCTTATCTCCGTTGAGCTTGGCGAGCTTTCTGGTGCTTTGCCTGGCGCCGATGCTGATAAACAACGAGTATGTGATGCGCCTGGGAGTGATAAGCCTGCTGTTCGGCACCCTGGCGATGGGCTTCGGCCTGTCGGCGGGCTATATAAGCGTAGCCAACTGGGGTTATGCAGGGCTGATGGGCCTGGGCTCCTATGTATCGGCGCTGCTCCTCATAAACCTTGGCGTCAGCCCCTGGATAGGGATTTTCGCCGGCGCTCTAGCCTCCGGCATCATGGGCTTGCTGATAGGCATACTGACGCTGCGCATGAGCGGGATGTACGCCGGACTTCTGGCATGGTTTCTGGGGCTGACCCTGATGGCCCTTGCCGCCGGCCTGCAGTCACTGACCAGGGGCTCCCTGGGGCTGAATGTCCCGCTATTCTTCGACACCGCATGGTCCACGCCATATTTCTACGCCATGCTGGCAATCTGCTTCGCCGTCTTTGTCGCTCTGAGGATGATCGTCCGTTCGCATTTCGGCCTGGCCTTCATCGCGCTGGGCCAGGATGTGGAGGCCGCGCGGGCGGCGGGGGTCAGCCCGCTCAAGTACAAAGTCATCAATTTCACCATCTCGTGCTTCATCGCCGGGTTGTGCGGGGGTTTTTACGCCCACTTCATCGGCATTCTCACTCCCGCCCTGATGTCCACAAGGCATTGCCTGGAGATCCTCGTCATCGCATACATAGGCGGGCGGGGGAGCATCTGGGGCCCGCTGTTCGCGGCGTTCCTGATCGTGCCGGTGTTCGAGTCAATGAACGCGCTGCTGGAGCTGAAATATATCATCTATGGGCTGACGCTGATCCTGGTGATGATTTTCTATCCGAAGGGCATATCCGGATTATGGGACACACTGGTTCAATTATGCAAAACCAAGCTGATGCAGCGTGGGGGTTAGCAGGAAAACTATGGTGCTTTCGCATCATCAATTTAAAATAAACGGAGGAAAACGAAATGAAAAGGGGATTCAAACCAGCGTGGCTAATACTGGCCCTGTTAATGGTGGCGGCACTCGCCGTAGTTCCAGGATGCGCGGGCCCTCAGCAGCAGCCGACAAACCAGGGGGACGCGGGCCAAGTGTCGGGCGGAGGATCGGAGAAGGTGATAAAAGTGGGGTTAGTCGTGCCGCTGACAGGCGGTTCGGCCAGGAGCGGCGAGGAATTCAAGCTGGCAACGGAAATGGTTTTCGAGGATGCAGGGTATAGGATAGGCGATTACAAGGTGGAGTTGGTGATCATCGACGACGGCAGCGACCCCGACACAGGGACGCGCGCTTATGAGCAGGCCATCCAGCAGAGCGGGATCGACGTCGGACTGTGCATATGGAACAGCTCGGTTGGCTCTGCGGTCATGGAGGTTTTGGCAAAGCACCAGTTCCCGCACTTCTTCTCCTATTCTGCGGCGGCAATAGTGAACGAGAAATTCCATTCGGACAGCAAGTACACATACATGACCACCAAGTCATGGGCGACGCCGTCCAAGCTGATGAGCGAGGCTTATGTGTCCACTTTCCAGCAGGCGATGGAAAGCGGCGCATGGGATAAGAGCAAGAATAAGATATTCATCTACGGCGAGGATAACGACTGGGGGCGGGATTTCGGCGCTTCGGTCGGGCAGGGCTTCAAGGACATCGGCTGGAATGTCGTCGGCGAGGAATACTTCAGGACAGGGGACACGGATATGTACGCCCTCCTGGCCAAGATGAAGAGTTCGGGCGCCGATGTCGTGGCCGGCTCCGCGACGACCACGCCATCTGTCGCTGCCCTGATAAAGCAGTCCCAGGAGGTCAACCTCAAAGCGCTCATGATATGCGACGGACTTGGCTATATCGGCGACTGGTATGACCTCACAGGCGATGCTTCCAACTTCATCCTGGACAGCGTGCCGGTATTCGCAACGCCGGAGGCAAAAGGTTTTGCAGACAGGTTCAGGTCGAAATACAACCTGGAGCCCTCGGCGGCCTGTGCCGGCCAGCAATATGACTTCACCCGCTTCTTCATAAAAGTCGGCGAGGCGACTATCGCTGAATATGGGGAGCTCAACAGGGAGACACTGTTCAGGTTCGCGAAGGAAAGGATGTGGACAGGGCAGTTTACCTACAAGGACGGCATAATAATGGACGAGATCAAATACGACGCGAATTCGATCCCTGACCCGGTAGTGGGTGAAGGCTACTATATATTCCCGGTTGTGCAGTATTTTGGCGGCGAGCCGTTCGCCATATGGCCGGAATCCCAGAAAGAAGCACAGTTAAAGCTGCCCGAATAGCAATGTAATGTGTCGATGTGCCGGGTGGCGCAGACCATAGGTTGATGGTGCGATCACCCTAAGTAGCTACTAAAGAAGGTTGGTGTCTCAATGCCGAAAGTTGTCTTAAGAGCCGAGGGCGTGGAAAAACGCTTTGGTGGCCTGTTAGCGGTGGATGATGTGAGCATAGCGGTCGAGGAGGGGGAGATTTTCGGCCTCATCGGACCCAACGGCGCGGGCAAAACCACCTTCCTGAACTGTATCGCGGGTTATTACAGGCCGGAAAAGGGCGCAATGACCTTTCAGGGCAGGAACACCGTCGGCCTCCCCCCTCACGTTATGTGCCGTCTGGGCATGTGCAGGACCTTCCAGATAGTTCGCTCATTCCCGCGCCTCTCGGCTCTGGAGAATGTCAAGGTAGGCGTTATCTTTGGGGGCGCGAACCACCATCATGCGGATAGGCGGGCCGGTGAGCTCATGGATTTTGTCGGCTTCGACATGCCCAAGGATACCCTGGCGGAGAACCTCAATACCATGCAGCTCAAACGTCTGGAACTGGCCCGCACCCTCGCGACCGGATGCCGGATGCTGCTCCTCGACGAAGTGGCATCCGGGCTCACCCCGTCGGAGCTGCCGGATTTCATGCAACTCATAAAAAGGATCCGCGACAGTGGCGTCACCATAATCAGCATCGAACATGTGATGAAGTTCATTATGGGGATCTGCGACCGCATCACGGTGCTGCAATTTGGGAAGCAGATAGCGGAAGGCTCGACTGAGGAAATAAAGAAAAACCCGAAGGTTATAGAAGCCTATCTGGGCAAGGATCATGTGCACTGATATGGGCTCGATTGGGAGAGGATACTATGCTGACACTTAATAACATCGAGGCGGGCTACGGCAGGCTTGAGATACTGAGAGGCGTTTCCCTGAATGTCGAGGAGGGTGAATTTGTGGCGCTGCTGGGCTCAAACGGCGTCGGCAAGACCACTACACTGAGGACGATTTCCGGGATAGTCAGGCCCAGCCGGGGCGAAGTGACCTTCATGGGCGTCAGGATAGACAATCTCTCAGTCCAGCGGATCACGAAAATGGGCATCAGCTTCATCAGCGACGACGGCTACCTTTTTTCCGGGATGACTGTGCGCGAGAATCTGTTGCTGGGCGCCTACCTTGTCCACGACAGGGCCAGGATCAAGACGCTGCTTATGCGCTCTTTCGAGCTTTTCCCCCGGCTGGAGGAGAGGAAGAATCAAGTATCCGGCACTCTGTCCGGGGGTGAGCGCAAAATGCTGGCAATAGCCAGGGGCCTGATGTCAGACCCAAGACTGATGCTGGTGGACGAGCCGTCCCTGGGACTGGCGCCCCAGTTGGTGCTGTCCGTATTCGAGAAGCTGAAGGAATTGACGGCTTTGGGGGTCACTGTCCTGCTGGTGGAGCAGAACGTGAACACGACCCTGCAGATCGCCGACCGGGGCTATGTTATAGAGCAGGGCAATATTGTCCTGGAAGGGGACGCAAAAACCCTGCGGGAGGACGAACACGTCCGCAAATCCTACATGGGGATTGAGTAGAGTTGACTGTTCGGCGCTCCCTCTAGACTAACTAATATATATTAGTCTTCTGGGCCAGCGCCGCTGTCGTCATTTCCGCCCAGGCGTAGTTGCTCATGTACTCGCCCTGGTAGGCGTTCACAGCGCTTGGCTCCCAGTTGAGCAGATCATAGAAGTCGCATCTAATCTTAGACTTGTCTATGGATATTTGATTCCAGTTCCTGCTTATGAGGTCGTCAGCGCCGTTGTCTCTGAGGGTCTTAATCATCTCGCTGATCACAGTCTGCGTCTGATTCTTCAGGGAGATGTCGTACTCCCTGTCTTCCCATAGTATGGCTGCTATCTCAGGCGTACTGGCCGATGCGCCCTGCCGATCGATCAGGTATGCAAAGAGTTCCTTGGATTTCGATCGGCTGAACGGGATCGGGGCGCCGTCTATGAACACTTCGAAATTGCCGAATGTCTGTACGCGCACCTTCATGTCGTTCTTAACTTCGACTGAGTCCCGTAGCCGCTCCAGCGATTTTTCTATGGCTTCCTTGGAAACGGGCTTGAGGAGATAGTCGCTTGCGCCGACATTATAGGACCACATGGCGTAATGCGAATACCCCGTCACGAAGACGATGTTGGTCTTGCCGTAAATGTCCTTGATGTTTTTCGCCAGCGCGAGGCCGTCCATCTCGTCTATTTCTATATCCAGAAACGCAATGTCGACCCGGTTCTCCCTCGCGTGGGCCAGGGCGCCGGACGACGAGCCGAACCCGTAGACCGCGCCGTCGGGGACAGCCTTGCGGATCGCTGTCTCAAGAGCCAGCAAAGCCAGGTGCTCGTCGTCGACCGCAATAATATTCACTTATCAATCATTCCTTTCCGTAGCACTTCGTTTGCTGCGTTTTTGGGATTATGATCACGGCTGTCGTCCCTGTGCCGGGTGCGCTCGCTATGGCGAGGGTCCCGCCGCACATGGCGGCCAACCGCCTCCTCACGTTTTCGATCCCGGTGTGGCTGCGCTCGTCATGTTTGGACTTTGTCGGGTCGAAACCCAAGCCGTCGTCAATGACCGTGACGCGCCAGCATTCTTCGTCTTCCCTTGCGCGGATCGTCACTGTCCCGCCGGCGCTGCGCTTCATCAGGCCGTAGCGGACAGCGTTTTCCGCTATGGGCTGGATGGTGAGTGCGGGGAGGGAGAAACCGGTCGCCCGGATATCGTATTCGATCCTCAGCCGCTCGCCAAACCGCATTTTCTCCAACCACAGATAGTGCTGTACATGATCCAGCTCCTTCCCTATGGGGATGAGCTGGTTTTCCACCAGGGAATCCATGTTGCCCCTCAGATAGTGCGCAAATGCAAAAACCGCAGTTTTTGCTTTCGGAGGGTCGAGTTCGCATAGTATCTCTATGGCCGTAAGCGCGTTGTACAAGAAATGCGGCTGAATCTGCGACAGCATTATTGAAATCTGCTTCTCCTGCAGTTCGCTCTCCATTTCGTGCGTCTGCCGCTCGGCGTCGAGCTTGCCGTCCATGATTGATTTTAGGTCTGCCGCCATAGAATTGACAGCGTCCTTGATCCGTTCGAATTCGCTGTTGTAGCTGCCTTCGATCCTGGCGTCCAGGTTGCCCCCGGCGATCTCCCCGATCCCTCTGACCAGAAAATTGATTGGCCGGAGGAGCATAGTCATGACCAGAAACACGACGGCGGCCATGATAACGATGGAAGCCAGCAGAAGCCTGACCGCTTCGCTGAGGAGTTGGTCGCCCTCTTTATAAAAATCCGCCTCCGGCACCAACCCGACCACGGTGATGTCGCCTGAACTCTTGAAGCCCGCGTAGTATTGCTGCCCATCAATCTCGATCCAAGCGAAACCGCTGCCCTTGTTTACAGCAGCATACCAGCTTTCGGAGGAGACGTCAATGTCCGATAGGTTCCCGAACGGAGCCGAGGTAACGATCCCGTTCGACAAGATAAGGCCAAAGCCGTTTTCCCCAATCGTTGTCTCCCTTATCGTCTTGTCGATATTGATCTCTTCCTGCAACCTGCTAATAACATTGGCGTTGAACCCAAGTTGGATGAAGCCGCCGCCTTTTCTGGCGACGCCTGAATAGTGGATCAGGTCGCTCGTCTCTTCTTCTAGGACCGACCTGCGCGGCTCTTCGCTCAAGACAGTCTGGGATCCGTCGGCGAGCGCCATGTAGATGCGCGTGGGTTCGGTCGATTTATAGTCGAAGCCTACATAGCTGGGGATGCTGCTGTGCGTGAGCATACCGTCTTCGTCGGCGACGCTCAGCTCGAATATATCAAGCGGCTCGGCGATCCGCTGCAGCGCTTCGGCTGTTATCAAATAATCCGGGGTGTTGTCGATTATGTCCGCGACCGTCCGCGCTATCGCTGTATGCTTCTCGCTCAGGATCTGCTTTGCAACCCCGAGTATCAGATCAAGGTGGTTGACCTGCGCCAAAATGTTGTCGGCGAAAATCTCCAGGTTTGCGTTGGTTTTCGATTCTACGGACGACGCCAACTCCCTGTAGTTTATAAGCGAGATAATCACGACCGACGCCACAAAAATCGCTAGTATCGGGAATAGTATCTTAATCTTGAAACTCAGTTTCTTGCTTCGCATAATGACTCCTGCAATGACGGTATAGGTGGTATTTTCCTAACTTGTTGGCATTGGTTCGAAACAAAAAAGCATTGTCATTTTACTGTACCCTATAGCTCCCCCTGACCAGGACGCGCACTGTGTCGGCTGTCGCCCTCACGCCGTTGCCCTCTATCGTGACAAGGTACATGTGGTTCGCGGTAAGGGCCGTACCAGAGGCAATTGTCGCGCCGGAAGTGTAGTTGACCAGCGCCGGCGCCGACCCGGCGCCATTAGCCGTTCCTACCCTCAACATAATTTCGGCGCCGACGGAGCAGGCCAGGGTTTGGCCGCTTCTCAAGGTCACGACGTGGAACTTGTCATTTGTGTTCGCCGTCGCCTGACCGGACCCGGCGCCAGACTGCAGTTGCGCCTCGAGCGTGGCGATCCTGCTGTTGAATTTCTGGGTCATCTCCTGCTCTGCGGTTTTCACGTCAGCCATTACCTGAGGCTTGAAGATGTTCGTGAGATAGCTCAGCGTGATAAACGGGTCGGACTGCGTCCCCTGCGTAGCATAAGCCGGTATGCCCGACCCTAAAACCAGCATAACCACAGCCAGGACGAACAAGCCGTTAACGATTTTTCTTCTCATATCAATTTCCGAACCTCCATAAAGAAAGTGTCATTTTTGATTACCCGCCGAATCGCTTTTGGCAGCATGGACACGATGTCGCTTGCTGTAACGGAGTATTCCCCTAATTCGGCTGCGCACAGGTCGCCCGCCGACCCGTGAATATACACGGCGGCGGCGATTGCATCCTTCATCGGGAACCCCTGGCCGATCAGCGCCGCGATCATGCCCGCAAGCACGTCGCCGGAGCCGCCCTTGGCCATAGCGGGGCCGCCTGTTGTGTTAATGTATGCCGTGCCATCCGGCAGAGCTAAAATAGTCCTGTGGCCCTTCAGGATAAGGAAACACCCGTGGTTAAGCGCGAACTCCCGCGCACTGCGGAGCCTGTCCATAGGGTGCGCGCTCCCGGGATGCGCTCCCGCAGGGTCCGACACCGATTGGTGCGCCCCGGAGGGGATGAGGTCGCCGACGAGCCGCTTGAATTCGCCGGGGTGGGGAGTCAGCACAAGCGGGCGCGCCGCCGCTGACAAAACATCCGCGTTCCCCGCAATAGCGTTGATCCCATCTGCGTCCAAAACGATCGGCGCCTTTACCGAGCGTATAACTGTGAGCACTAGGTCGGTCATCTCCGGGGAACTCCCGAGCCCCGGGCCGAGCAGCAAAACGTCGCATTCGCCCGCACGGCGCAAAATTTCGTCTGCGGCGCACGGGGCGAGTCGGCCATGCTCGTCCGCCGGAAGGGGAAAAGGCATCTCCTCATCCAGTTTCGCAGCCATGGCGCTGTATATCGGCGCCGGGACGCCCAGGGACACCAACCCCGCGCCCATTCGCGAAGCAGCGCGGGCCGACAATGCCGGCGCACCGGTGAACCCTACGCTCCCGGCGACAATAAGGCAGCGGCCATAGTCGCCTTTGTGCGTGTCCGGGCGCCTGCGCGGCAGGCTTACGTCTTCCGGCATGACCGCGAACACAGGGGATATGGCGCCGTCTACTATGTCAGGCGGTATGCCGATGTCGCACACGCGAATCTCGCCGCAGCGCGTGCAGCCGGGCTCGGTGAACTGGCCAGCCTTTGCCAGGGTGAACGTCACGGTGATATCCGCCTTGACGGCGGCGCCCAGAATCGCCCCCGTGTCTGCATGGACGCCGCTCGGGATGTCCGCCGCGACTACACAAGCGGGCGAGGAGTTTATGATGTTGACGGCATGGAGCGCTCCGCCCCTCAAATCCGAGTTGAGGCCAATGCCGAAAATGGCGTCAACGATTACGTCGCAAGCGTTTGCGTAGTCAATGAGGTCGTCAGACACGAAAAAGGGTTCGAGTGAACCACCACATAAATTGAGACGCCGGAGCATCTCGCGCGAGTCGGGCGTGAGTTTTTCTTCGTCGCCGATCAGGAAAACGCGCACGGGCACGCCTTTGTCCATGAGGAAGGCGGCGGCGCCGATGCCGTCCCCGCCGTTGTTGCCAGAACCGCAAAAAACAGCGGCCCTACCCCCCAGGGGCAAACGCTCCATCGCGGCGCCCGCGATGTGTTCCGCCGCGTTAGACATGAGCACCGTTCCGGGAATCCCCAAATCTTCGATGACATAACTGTCCATCTCTCGCATTTGCGTTGAATTAGTGAGCTTCATATGCAACCCTCCATCAGGTTCCGGACAATTATACCCATTACCTGCACATAAGTCAATTTATTGTTGCAATATAAGGCTATACGTGGTAGACTCCCGTTTGTCTAAAGGGCATTCTGTGCGAAGCGAAGAATCTTCTTTATGAAGCCCTGCGCGATGCCCAGGGCGACAACTGGGGAACCATTGGAGGATTGTAAATTTGAAAGAAAAACTAGACGCCTTGCTCCACGATGGGGCGGAAAGGATCAAAAATTCCGGCACCATGGCCGCGCTCTCGGAAGTGAAAGCTTCGCTCCTCGGCAAACAGGGCGTAGTCACGGACATCCTCAAGGAGATACCGCTCCTCGACCCTTCGATGCGGGCCGAAGCCGGCCGCGCCGCCAACAAGCTCAAGGACCATTTTGCGGCGATGATCGAGGCCCACAGGGAGGAAATCAGCCTCAAGGCTTCCGAAGTCTCCCCGGACTTCGACCTCACGGTACCCGGCATCCTGCCGCCCGGAGGGGCGCTGCACCCAATTACCCAGATGTGCTACGACCTCAACGACACGTTCCGCTCGATGGGGTTCGAGATATTTGAGGAATCGGACATAACGAGCGAGCTATACGCGTTCGACAACCTCAACTTCCCGCCTGACCACCCGGCGCGAGAAAGCATGGACACTTACTGGGTGGCAGGCCACGACAAAGGGCGCGGCGGCGAAAGACTCTGCCTCCGCCCGCACCTGACCGGGGCAAGCGTGCGCTACATCCAGACGCACAAGCCGCCGTACCGCTTTGTCTATCCGGGCAGGGCGTACCGGAACGAATCGACTGACGCGCGGCACGAGCGGGCGTTCTTCCAGTACGAAGCGCTCATCGTCGACCGGGAGTTCACATTTTCATCGGGCAAGCTGATGATAAAGGGCATATTGGCGAAGGTATTCGGCCGAGACGTCCCAGTAAGGATGCGCGTAGGGTACTTCCCATTTGTCGAGCCGGGCTTCGAGATAGACATGGGCTGCCTGGTCTGCGGCGGGTCAGGATGCAGCGTCTGCAAACACGTCGGCTGGATCGAGATTATGCCGGGAGGGACGCCGCACCCCAATGTGTTGCGCGCCGCAGGGCTGGACCCCGCCGAGTTCACGGGATTCTATGTGAATATCGGCCTTGACAGGCTGGTCATGATGCGGTATGGGGTGGATGACGTTAGATTGTTCCGCAGCGCCGACCTGCGATTCCTGACCCAATTCCGCTAGTTATGCTAGCGAGCGCAAGAATACCGAGCGCGATAAACATGCGGCACCTGGGCTAATGCAGATGGCCCGATACATTGCGAAGGGACGTTGGACAAATGAAACTGTCACTAAACTGGATAAAGGATTACGTCGAGATACCGGAAGAAATCGACTTGGCCCGCCTCGCATATGACCTCACCATGTCCACAGTGGAGGTCGAGGGGATGTTCGACCTGGGCGGGTCTTTCGAGAAAATGGTCATCGGCGTTGTGAAAGAGATACTCCCGCACCCAAACGCAGACAAGCTCGTCTTGTGCAAGACAGATGTGGGCGACGGGGAACTCAGGGAGATAGTCTGCGGCGGGATCAACCTTACTGAGGGCATGAAAGTCGCAGTCGCGCGCCCCGGGGCGATGGTGCGCTGGCACGGGGAAGGCGACCCCGTCGAGATGAAGAAAACGAAAGTACGCGGCGTCGAGAGCTATGGGATGATCTGCGCATCATCGGAAATCGGGCTGTTCGACCTGTTCCCGTTTACCGACGAAGCCACGATAGTCGATCTATCGGATTTCGCCGCAGAACCAGGGACAAGCCTTGCCGAGGCGCTCGGCCTCGACGACGTGATCCTGGAGATCGACAACAAATCGCTGACGAACCGCCCCGACCTATGGGGGCACTACGGCATCGCAAGGGAAATCGCCGCATTGTACGACCTCGCCCTCAAGGGATTCCCGCGATACGAACCACCGGCGACGTCGGGCTTCGAGATTGCGATCGATGATGCGTCGCGCTGCCCCAGGTATATCGGCGTGCGGATCGAAGGGCTCTCGGTAAAGCCGTCGCCGTTCGGGATACAGAGCCGCATCTGGCGCGTGGGGATGCGCCCCATCAACGCATTGGTCGACATCACGAACTATGTCATGCTTGCGACAGGGCAGCCCACCCACGCGTTCGATTCGGACAACATACAAGGGCACATAACCGTACGTCCCGCCTTGCAAGATGAAAAGCTGATGCTCCTCAATGGAAAAGAGCTGTCGCTTTCGCCCGACGACCTTGTGATTGCGGACGGGGAAGGCGCGGTCGCGCTGGCTGGCGTCATGGGCGGGGAAAAGGACTCCATACTGCCTGAGACTGAAAAGGTGATACTGGAAATAGCAAACTTCAACGCGCTCAGCGTACGGCGCACGGCGATGCGACACGAAGTCCGCTCGGAAGCGGCGACCAGGTTCGAGAAAAGCATCGACCCGGAGCGGGCTGACATCGCGCTTGCTATCTCAATGCAGATGATCGCAGACCTGTTCCCATCGGCGGCGGTGACAGGTTTTCGAGACAATTACCCCGCGCAAATCGCAAGAAGCGAGATAAGCGTCTCCCTGGAATGGCTGGAAAAACGCCTCGGGAAACGCATCCCCAACGAAGACGTAGCAAAAAAGCTGGGGAGCCTGGGCTTCGAGGTCGGCATGGAGGGGGACAACCTGCGCCTCATCGCGCCGTCTTGGCGCTCGACCGGGGACATCTCGATCCCCGACGACATCGTAGAAGAGATTGCCAGGATGCACGGGTACGAAAATTTCATGCCGGCGCCCATCGTGACCGCGTTCGAAGTGCCCATAAACCAGCCCTGCATAGATATCGACCGTAGGATAAGGGAATACCTCGCATACCGATGCGGCATGAACGAGGTGTTCACCTACCCGTGGATAGGAGACGAATACATCGGTGCGATCCTTGGCGGCAGCGAAGGGATGCTGGAGCTGGCTGCCCCGCCTTCCCCCGACGAAAGGTACATCCGCTCGTCGCTGCTGCCGAACCTTTGCAAGGCGGTCGCGGATAATCTACGCTTCTTCAATGAATTCGCGATATTCGAATCGGCTCAGGTGTTCTTTGACAGGGATTTCACATCGCCATACGACCCGCGCGAATCTCTGCCCCTCCAGCGCAAGAACGTCGCGGGAGCCCTGGTGGGCAGCCCGGAGAGCCTGGACCTAATTTTCAGGAAGGCGAAAGGGATCGTCGAAGCGCTCCACCGTATCGTCCACATGGCGCCGCTGGCTTTCGAAAAAACCGATAAGCCCGTTTGGGCGGACGATGTTATTTGGCTGAACATCGGATGCGGCGGCGAGCGGGTGGGGAACCTCGCGCTCCTGTCGAAGAAAGCCGCGCTGGACTGCGGGATAAAGAACAGCGCCGTGATGCTTTTTGAAATTGACGTTGACACCCTGAAACCATATCAGTCCAGGACAAACGCATTCGAGAGGATCCCCGAATACCCGATGACCGATTACGACGTCTCCATGCTATTCGATCAGGAGGCCAAATGGGAGGATATCCGTGAGACAATATCGGGCAAAAAAGGCCCGGACGACCTGCTGAGGGGAGTCTCATTCGTAGAAGAGTACAAGGGGCGGCAGATACCCCGCGGGAGGAAGTCCCTGACTTTCAGGCTAGTGATCGGCTCGCGGAACAAGACGCTGAAGTCCGAAGAAATCGTGAACTGCGCCAACGCCATAGTGAAGCGCCTGAAAAAGGCATTTGGCGCGGAACTACGAGGGTGAAAAGGTTGAGGAGCAAAATGGATGACGATTATTTGACCCGAACGATAGGCAGGCAAAAGAATATCGCACTGATAGCGCACGACGGGAAGAAGCAAGAGATGCTCGACTGGTGCGAATGGAACAAGGGTATCCTCGGCAAGCATTTTTTGTGCGGGACAGGCACTTCCGCCAAAATGATCACCGATCGCATCGGCCTTCCCGTAAAGGGGTACAACAGCGGCCCGCTCGGCGGCGACCAGCAAATAGGCGCCAGGATCGTGGAAGGGGGAGTGGATTTCATAGTGTTCTTTTCTGACCCGCACACGGCCCAGTCGCACGACCCCGACATAAAGGCGCTCCTGCGGATCGCGCTGGTGTACGACATCCCGATAGCGACAAACCGCGCCTCGGCCGATTTCATGATAACCTCGCCGCTGATGAACGAGGTTTACCAGCGCAGGATCGTGAACTTCCACAACACAGTGCAAAAGCGGGCGCAGGAACTATAGCCTGCGGGGCAACTGTTCAGACGCCAGCCAGTAGGATGTTGGAATCGGAGTTTTAGCATTTTAGGCTTGACGCTATCCCGCCAGTGTGTTATAGTCAGTCGAAGCGAGAGCCATGTCAGGCCAGAATAGGCATGGCCGGGGGAGCGGGGACAAAAACTACATAGCACGGGCCCGTGGCGCAGCTGGGAGCGCGCCTGAATGGCATTCAGGAGGTCGAGGGTTCGATCCCCTTCGGGTCCACCAAACC
>Ga0123353_10005459_pt1 | contig 16702 bp, 2 predicted proteins | sample TergutLab28metaG_3_FD_92763 | JGI IMG/M metagenome (GOLD analysis project Ga0123353, IMG submission 92763) | Labiotermes labralis P3 segment gut microbial communities from Petit-Saut dam, French Guiana - Lab288 P3 | ecosystem: Host-associated > Arthropoda: Insects > Digestive system > Gut ...
CCCGAATTTTACTTGCTGTTCACAAGAATTATGCATATCTTTGCAAGAAATTTGCAGATAAAAAAAGTAATGAAAACCCCATTTTTCAAAACCAAATGTACGGTTAGATTTCAACAGCCAAGACCGACAAAAAAGATTATTATTTGTTTGTCGAATCGTAGTTAATAACGTTGACTGATTTTTTTTGTCTAATTTTTTCGGATTTTCACACGTCTTTTACATTGCCAAAAGTGTAAAAAACACTGCTTTTTTTGTAAGAAATTTGCATGACAAGCATATAAAGCGCTGATTTATATTTTTGTGGTGAAATTTAGAAAATTTCATCAAAAAAAAACAATACGTATGAAAAACAATTACAAAACCATTAAGAGCCAACCAAGCTTGGTTCTTACATTGATGATGTTCATGATGCTTTTGGTGCCTCAAACGATGCTGAATGCGCAGAATGTCACGATCACTCCGGGAGATAACCCCAATGTGGTGCTTATGGGCGATCCGGTATCGTTTAGTATCACCTTATTTGCCTCCGCTGCCGTTAGTGCAGGTGTGTTAGAGGTAGAAGTGCCCGAGGGCTTTGAGCTTCTGGAAACAACGCCCGGCTTTATTGCAGGTAGTTTGAGCCCGAACAGACGAACAGGGCGTATAAATGTGCCACTCGGTGCCAACACAAGTACACCTCGAACCGTGCTTGTGAGAGGACTTTGCGATGCAGCAACTGCTGCGCCCGCAACAGACCGTGTGGTAAGGTACAGATACTTTCTAAATGCAGCTGCGCCGGCACCTCTTGCATCAAGCGCAACGGCTACCATTATGAATTTCTCCGACCCGATTATGATGGTAACTTTTCCCGATGCTCAAATTGTTTCTATAAACGAGGTGCGCACGAGGGTTTTTAGAATAGAGCAAACGTTAGAATTTGCACATATAAATGCTATTCAGGTAACGGCTACAGTCGACACTGCCGGCTTTTGGATTTCTCAAATTGACGTGAGTCGCGACTCAGCTACATGGATTACACTTCCTGCTTCGGCTTTAACAGCAACCGCAGACGGTTTCGAGTATATTATTTCCCGTGAAAACACGTTTATTCCGCTTGGCGGCTATGCCGGCAACAATTTAGGTCATGCCGAAGCCGTATTTATACGCGAAACAGTTACCCTGCGACAATGCGGTGCAGGGCTTGTGAGCTATACGTTTGCTAAAGGAGATGGAGCCGATTTCTGTGAGCCTCAAGCCTCTGCCAGTGGTAGTGTACATTATACCGAGCCGGATGTGGTTTATATGCCTGATATTTGGCATCCAGTTGGAGCAACGGTACCTACTTCGCCAACCGATTTCGGATTTATAAGAATAGCTATTGCCAATAATTCTAATAACAATTTAGCTACCATGCACGACGTATTTGTGAGGCATTTCAATGTAACTCAAAGACGTTTTCATAGAGCATGGTTGACTGATAATTTAGGTGTGCCGATTATGGGTCCCGGAGGAGCTACTGATACGATATTTCTACGGCTTTCGGCACCCGGAACAGCTATTACCGAAGTTCGTTTTGACAACCTGAACGACTCTGACCCTGCTCTTGCAGCGATTCTTGCCGCAGCAGGATTGTCGGACTTGAACAATGATGGCATATTTGACGATCTTCTACCGGGAGCAAGGGTTTTTTATACGATTGCCTACAGTCTTGTGTTAAGCGGAAGTACCAACGGAACTTGCGGATCAGCCATTATTTTGAACGCAACGTCAAGATCAGACTTTTTTTACAGAACGTTTTGTATGGAAAATCATATAGCGTTTACGAGACCCTATACGACAGGTAGTGTCGGCCCTTCTACCAATGTACATTTAGGAGGTGTACTTAATACGGCTTTTACTAGGGATATAAGCGTTACGCCAACTGTCAATTTGATTCCCAATGTAACTGTAGCACAGATTAACTTTAATCCGACTTCTTCAAGCACCTCCAACTCTCTATTTCCTGGTATTAATCTTCATTCGCCAAATAGAGTATTGGTTAATCAGGCTGTAGGTATGAATGGCTGGGCAAAAACCAGTGAAATGTGGCTCTCTATTGTGTTGCCCAGAGGCTTGGCATTTGTGGCAAATCCTGCAGCAGAATTTCCTTTGAGTTATGGTGGAGTGCCTACATTTCGTCTTAGAGGAGCACTCAATTCCATAACCAATATATGGACAGGTGGAACCGAAATAGATTTGGCAAATGTTACGATACTCCCGGCAGCAGTTAGCTCTACAACCGGAGATACCATTCGTATCCACGTAACGCCAAACATCGCAACTGCTTTAATGAGTGCAGATCCACGTTTTCACATTCCTGTGATTTGCGTTGACCCCACCATAGAAGACAGAACAATGACTTTCTTTATGGATTTTGCTTGGGGGGAACTCGGTAACTGGGATGAAGTAACGAGAAATCGCTCAACCTGCCTTTTTCCAACTGTGCCTTTCATAGGAGTACTACCTTGTAATGCTATAGAGATAACTTCGTTTGACATTGAACGCCAAACTTTTGGATATACAGATGCTACCCAAACAATAAGAGTTACCTCAGCAGATGAGGCAAGAATGCACAATTTTAATCTCAGAGTTCTTTCGCCTTTTGATGATGTGCATTTTATAGGAGAAACCACCGTAAACACCGGCATGCTTTTGTCGGGCAGCAGTATTTGGGTGGATGTTTTTTGGACGCATGCTCAAAGGTCTATGGATCTTATTGCCGGAGACCTTGAGGCGGTATCCCTTTATTTCAATGATATCCCTACGCCTATTGTGATGCCGGCAAGCAGTGTTATTTATTCTTTTGTAGGAGGCGTGCAACGATATCGTTTTGATATCGCCCCTGCATTTTTGAATGCCGGCTTTCCGGCTTTTAGTGCAGGCGACGATATTAGAATTGTGCTCCGTCTTCGAGGTACGAACAACATGCCTAACGCTATCGCATCCATATCTCCAGCCATGCAGATTACGACCAATGGCGAAGCATGTTCGCCCATTGCTACGACTGTGCAGATTTTTAATACTACCAGAGGTAATACCACCTCTTGTTCAGGAGGTGTAACCGCCTGCCATCCTGTTCTTTTCGATCATAATCTTACCATGACAGTGGCTGTTTTAAATCACGGTATGGCATGGGCTATGGGTACTAATGCATTACCAGGAGGTGGAATAGTAGGAATGAATAATACTTGGACGGGGGGCGAGTTTCGCCCCAATGCGGACGATTATTCGGAAATCACGGTAAGTTTTCCGATGTTGGTTAGAGTAAATTCGCTAACTCGAGTTGTGACGGCCGGCGGAAGAGGCACTATAACCAGCGGAGTAGTACCTACATCCGATTACACGGTTACCCACCTTAACGGTCGTACCATTATAACCATTCACCAAGCAGAGGTTGATAGATTAAATCTTATGCACACAGCAGGTTCAGCCGGTATAGGTTACACAGCTAACATTGATGTGATTCATCCCGGTATTGGTGATTTGATCATGCCTGGTATCCTCAACACTAGCTTTACAAACTTTCCCACTTCAGAAGTACCTCAACGAGTAAACATTGTTAATCAGAACTTCACTTCTAACCCTAATGGATTTTTGATGGCGCGTGCTTTTGTTCACTCCATTTCCGCTATTCCTGCACATATTGCTCCAACGGGCGCCCGAGCAGAATGGACCCTTCGTATCAATAATTTGAGTACTTGGGCCAACACCGACCGCGTTCTTCCTCATGCGTGGTTATCGGTAGAGGTTCCTGTTGGAGTCACCCCCGCAGAGCTTCGTAATGCTTCGGATAATTCGGTTGTACCTGCTTCGTTTGTTCAATATGCCCCTAATCGCTACTGGATTCAACTTGGAGATATCACAACCAATACCGATAATTGGGTGGAATTTATTCTTTCCTGTACCTACACGGCTTGTTCGGGAACCCCAACGCTTACGGCTAGATTCGGAGTGAGTAGAGTAGATTATCCGACCAACCCTCTTGAGGGCTGGTCCAACTATGGTTCTCCCGGTCCTATGCGAGGCATATCAAGTGCTCAACTAAGCTTTACACCTCCTGTTGTTCGTTTTGCTGCCCGTGTAGACCATTTTCCAAATCAAGTCAACAACACCAATACGTTTTGCGATACACTCACCTTTGAGGCTTATTTCAGCAACGCACTAATGACCGAGGTTGGCGATTTGGAAGTTCGTGTAGATTTCACTAGTGCGGAACTATCCGGGTTCAGTTTTTACAGTAATTGGGTTCCTCAAGTTAGGTTTGGCAGCAGCGGATGGGTCAATGCTCAGAGTGCTTCTGTAGCCAACGGTGTTTTGCGTATTATCTTAGACAATAACCGTGTTTTGTCTGCCTTTGGTTCTTCCGGTGATGCCGACAAGGCTTGGGTTCGTTTTAAGATGCGTATGACTTGCGGCGTTGAAAACGCTATGCAGATTCCTATGCAGCTTTTGGGCAGCAGCGGTTGTGGTGCTGTACAGATAGAACATGTTGTTACCACCCGTCAGATTCGTATTTTTGGTCTTATGCCTCCTCCGGATTATTGGATTGAAGACTTAATGCTAACTATTGAGCCAATGACCGGAGGTGCCGGCGCAAGCGGTCTTATGAATTTAAGAGGTCAATATAGACAGGCACAATCTGCCGGAAATGGCGTTTATGCTATTATAGACCTTCCACCCAATACGGTGTTGGAAGAGGTGTTGATGCCAAGTATTAACTTTACTCAACAGGGCAGACGTTTGACTGCGCCACTGCCTAACAACACGCCTATCGGTACGGTGTTTCCGTTTAATTTGATGTTGCGTCCTACCAATATTGCGGATTGGACTACCGATACGCTATATGCTCATATTCGCGTGGGTATGCTTAACGATTTGGTTTGTGACGGTTTGTCCTGTCAAGTTTTAGAGATTGGTTCTCGTGAGGATTCGGTAGCTATTTTTATGGAAAAATTAGAGGTTCGTTTGTCTTCTGAGATAACGGCACGCAGCCGTTTTGGTTCTGAGACTACCGAACGGGTTGAGATTGAAGGTTGGTTAGTGAATGATGGCGATGCGACCGCGGGTCGACTAACGATGGATTTGTGGTTTTTCAACGGTGTTTTTTACGAGCCGGTTGATGGTGTGGTTAGTGGTTTGACTGTTGCGGGTGTTCCCGGCAATGACAGTATTCCTTTCCGCATTATTGCCGATGTTTCCCATTTGCAGGATGTTTGTAATATGATCGTTGTTTTGCGTAAAGACAATACGGTTGTGGGTTCTTTAAACATGTTCCTTGCCGAGTCTTCGGAGGTTTTGGTTGGTGTTCCTGTTTACCAAATTACGCTTCAACCGGATCCTATTTGTCAGATGGCAGTTGGTACACCGATAGGCGATTTGCCTATTCGTGATTATCGCTACAGTTGGACTCCTGCTAATTTCTTAGACAGAACCAATGTAGCTCGTCCGCTGTTTACCTATGATTTCGAAAATTATCCTATAGCTAACGATACAACGTTGATTTTCTTGAAGAGCATTATTCGTCCTAGCGGTTGTGTTTCTGTGGATACTGTTTTTGTTCCTTTGCGAGGCTTGGCATCTGTTCAGCAGTTGCGAGACACAACGCTTTGTAGCGGTGTGCCTTTCCGTATCGATTTTGAAGATCCGACCAATACAAGCGGTATTCCTACCACGTTTTTCTGGACGATAGATGGTGGCCCCAACGTTGGTCTTCCGCTAAGCGGCACACGTCCGTATATAGCGATTGATCAAATTCGTAATAATACCACACAGCCTATTGTGGTTCATGTTAGTGTTACTCCTCGCAGAAACAACTGTGATGGAGTTACCGGAAGTTTCTTTATTACGGTTAATCCGCGTCCTCGTATCAACCATATTGTTGATCAGAACCATTGTGCGGGTCAAATTGTACCGGCATTTGTTTTGGATGGCAATATCTCGGGTTCTTTGTATCGTTGGTCGCATAGAAGCGGTCACTCGATTATGACTGCCACCGGTGGTACCAGTGTGATTCCTGGTTTTATAGCTAACAATCCCGGTAGTACGATTTTGACGGGTACTTATTATGCTTTTGCAGAATTTGAAAACGCCGGCAAAACCTGTTTCAGCGATACGCTTGAATTTACCATCAGTGTAGAGCCTGCACCTATTGTCAATACTGTTTTGGATCAGCATTTATGCGAAGGAGCCAATTTGAATATAACCTTTACCGGAACTTCTGTAGGAAGTTACAATTGGCAGCGTGTGAGCGGTGCGAGTATTCCGGGTTTGGCCACCAGTGGTACGGGTAATATTTCGGTATCCAATATTGTGAATCCGACCAATAATCCACTGGTTGCTCATTACCGTGTGATTCCGATTTCGCCATCGGGACAGTGTATGGGTATTGAGAGTAGTTTCACCATTACGTCTTATCCTGCTACTGTTTTAAGCAGCCCTATAAATCCTCCTACGATTTGTAGTGAAACGGTCTTTGAGTATTTGGCTCACAGCACCACGCAAGGAGTGCTATTCAGTTGGGAGCGTTTGCCGAATCCGAACATTCAAGAGCCTGTAACAAGTCGCTTATCGGGTGTTATCAGTGAAGTGTTGACCAATACGAGCAATGTAGCTCAAAATGTACAGTATCTTTTTACGATGACTCAAAACGGGTTCTGTCAGGCAACGCAAACGGTAACGGTAACGGTTAACCCCAGACCTCAGGTTACCAATATTTCTGCTTTTACAATATGTAGCGGTGATGTTTTCAGCTTTACGCCGACCACCAATGTTGCTGCTCCTGTGAGCGTGCGTTGGGAGCGTTTGGATGCAGCCGGCATTTTGCAAGCACCCACAGAAGGAAATAATGTCATTAGTGAAACGCTGACCAATCTGACGACCAATCCTGTAACTGTAACGTATTTGATAAGAACGGAGAAAGACGGTTGTATCAACGAGCAGCAGCTACGTGTTACCGTAAATCCTATGCCTGAGCTAAACAGCAGCTTACTTCCAAGAGAGATTTGCAGCGGCGTTGCGTTTGTTTATAATGCACGCAGTGCTACTCGCGGCGCCACCTTTACGTGGACGCACAATGCTCCGACGGGTATCACCGGCGGCGCCACTTCAGGTACGGACGGTAATATTGAAGAGACGTACTTCAACTTTACTCAACACCCGATCCGAATGACTTTCAGTATTACAACCAGTGCTAACGGTTGTGTCAATACGGAGACCATTGACCTAACGGTTAATCCTAACGTAGCCATTACAAGTGTTCTTACGGATGTTATTTGTAGCGGCAACTTCTTCAACTATACGATTGAGGCTACTACGCCTATGGCTGCGACTAATTTCACATGGGTTCGTCAAGCCAATGCTTCTATAGCAGAGACGCCTTCCAACGGTGTATGGCGTGATATTTTCGAGCGTTTGAACAATACCACGGGTGCACCTGTTGTGGTTAACTACACCTTGCGTGCAGAGGCATTTGGTTGTCAGAGTGAGCCTACAACGCTTGCTGTGACGGTTAATCCGCAGCCTACGGTAAGTTTGGTCACTCCACCAAACATTAACATGGCACAAAACACCAGTGAACCGGTTGAAGGTATGACTAGCGGTACGGTTGTGAGTTGGACAAGCAGTAATCCTTCGGTTGCCACAGTAACCGGTTTGGGTGGTACTAATCTTCAGGCCAATGTTACGGCCTTGTCTCAAGGTATTGCTTTTATTACGCTACTGGTTCAAAATACTTACGGGTGTTTGAACGAGGTAACGTTTGTTGTCAATGTTGGCGAGGAAAACAGAGCATCGCTTGCCCTTGCTGCCACGGCCGCTTCGGAGGTATGTAACGGAGGTTCGACTACATTGGAGTTGACCCTTACCGGCGGAAGAGCTCCGTTTAGAGTGTATTACAGAGCGGATGCTACGCAGCAGCCTGTTATTACGGGTATCAGTTCTTCGATTTCGAGATTTAATGTGACCTTGCCTGTCAATACGGGTACGGCTCCGATGAATGTCATATACAGATTAGATAGCGTGGTTGATGCTACCGGTCAAAGGCTAACGGTTATGCCTAATGACGTGGTGATCACGGTTAATCCTACGGCAACCATTACCAACGTATTCCTTCCTATAGAGCAGTGTGAAGGTAGCATGATTACGATTCCTGCCTTTACGACCAATATTACCGATGTTAGCAGAGTTACCTACCAGTGGGTTAATACTAATCCGGGTATTGGCTTGGCTATGAGCGGTACGGGTCGTATTGCTTCGTTTGAAGGCAGAACCGCCGGAGTAACTATGACGGGTGAAGTAACGGTGACGGCGTTTTACAGAGGTCTTGTAACGTGTGAAGGTCAAAGCCAAACCTTTAATATCACTGTTCAGCCAAGACCTGACTTTACCATTGTTAATCCTTCGGCTATTTGTGCCGGAACTTCGTTTGATTTGCATGCCAATGAAAATAGCATTGTTATTGGAGCGCCTGTTGGCAGCACGATTCAGTTTTTTGCAGACCGAGGTGGTGTGAGTCCAATCACGGCTCCTGTAAGTCCTACGCAAACTACGACTTATTTTGTAAGAGTAACCACCATTGAGGGCTGTGTCGGACTAATGGGAGAAGTAACTTTGACGGTTAATCCGCTAGCAAGACTTATTAGTTCGAGAAACAACGTAGAGTGTAGCGGAGATTTGTTTAATTACAGAATCGAGTCTGATCTTTCGGGTGTTTCGTTTACGTGGTCTCGTGCTGCGGTGGCGGGTATAAGCAATGCAGCTGTGACCGGTGTGAGTGGTTCTACAATCAGAGAAACTTTGCTCAACACTACCAATGTACCATTAACTGTAGAATATGCTATTGTGATGGAGGTTAATGGTTGTATCAGTATGGATACGGTATCTCTGACGGTGAATCCTATCCCGAGATTGAGCAATAATCCTATGCCGACTACACCGATATGCAGCGGTCAGACCTTTGAGTTTTTGAATCCTGCTTCTAATGTGGTTGGAAGTAATATTACGTGGGAGCGTTTGGATGTGATTGGTATTTCCGAGCCGTCTAATTCGGGTAGCGGTAGTATCAGCGAGATACTGACCAATACTACGCCTAATCCGGTAACGGTATCGTACCGTTTTACGTTGGATCATTTGGGTTGCGCAAGCAGTGAGAATGTTCAGGTGACGGTTAATCCGATTCCTGAGCTAAGTTCTGCGCTTTATATGCCGTCACTATGTAGCGGTCAGCCGGTTAATTATACGGCTCGCTCTTTGACAAGAGGCGCAACATTTACGTGGGAGCGTTTGGCAGATGCCGGTATCACTCCTGCTCCAAGTGGGGTTGTAACGGGTGGTGTTATCAATGAAACGTTGACCAATATCACTGCCAGTCCTGTAACGGTTAGATACAGAATTACGACTTCATTAGGAACGTGTGAAAATGTAGAGTATGTGGAAGTAGTTATTCATCCTGTTCCGGTTTTGAGCAGTGCGTTGAATCTTGGTGAGATTTGTAGCGATGACTTGCTTACTTATGAAATAACAAGTAACACCCAAGGCGTTAACTTCACGTGGATGCGTTTGGCCAACAACCAGATTGTTCAACCGCCATCCTCGGGTAGTTTCATGCTTATCAGCGAGCATTTGACCAGCAGAAGCACATCTCCTGTTACAGTTGAATACAGAATTATTTCGGAAGCCAACGGCTGTAGAAATATGGGCGAAATCGTTTCCGTTATTGTGAATCCTTTGCCACAGATTGTGATTACATCGCCTTCTACGCCTATCAGCATGGCAGTGGGGAATACGCAAGAAGTAACGGCAACTGTTACAGGCGGTATTGCTTCAACCTTTACATGGAGCAGCAGTAACACCTCTTGGGCTACTGTAGTTCCTGATGCAATTGATCCTTCCATTGCCACTATCACAGCTTTGGCAGAAGGTATTGTGTTTATTTCTTTAAGTGCTGAAAATGGTAGCGGCTGTGTCAATACGACCACGTTCATTGTCAATATCGGACAGGCAAATGTTGCCGAATTAAATTTGGCTCCGAGTGCTTGGTCACAAATCTGTAATGAGGGCAGCACCATATTAGAATTTTCTGCTACCGGTGGAAGAACGCCGTTTACGGTAATCTATACCGATGGAACTAATAATTTTACCTTACCGCCGGTTCATCAGTCGGTACTGCGTTTCAGAGTATATCCTGAAGCCAATACAAGCAATGCAACACAAACGCATACGTTCAGTTTGGTAAGTGTAACCGAATCCAACGGTAATGCACTTCAAATTGCCGGTACGGGTGTTGAGATTGAGGTTATTCCTGTGGCAACGGTAACCAATGCCGTATCTGTTGCTTATTGCGAATCAGAGTTGGTTGATCTACCTGCTTTTGCAACCAATATCACGGATGCTAACCGAGTAACATTCAATTGGACTAACAACAATCCAAGCATTGGCTTGCCAACCGGTGGCACGGGTGACATTCCTGTGTTCCAGGCAACCAATAATTTCAGCGGTGCTATAACCGGCACTGTGAGAGTTACACCTGTGTATCATGACTTGATTAGCTGTCCGGGCATCCCAGAAAACTTCACCATTACCATCAATCCGTTACCAAGATTTACGGTGATTAATCCTGCGGCGATTTGTTTGGGAGCAAGCTTTGATTTTAGTGATCCGGCAAACCAAACGGCTATCTTGAGAGGCTTAACTCCGGCAACAAGTGCAGTTCAGTTCTATTCCGATCCGGAAGGTCTAAACCCGGTGACGGTTGTTACGCCGACTCAAACCACGACTTACTTTGTAAGAGTGGTCACTCCTGCTGTTGCAAATTGTGCAGGTCAAATCAGAGAAGTTGTGCTAACGGTTAATCCGCTTCCGCAGCTGATCAGTTCAAGGGTAGAGAGCGTTTGCAGCGGAGAGATGTTTACTTATACGAGCGAGTCTAATTTGTCTAATGTCATTTTCAACTGGACACGTCCTTCGGTTGCTGGTATTAGCAATGCGGCCGTAAGTAATGCCTCCGGTTCTCAAATCAGAGAGCGACTAATCAACACCACAGGCGCACCTGTACAGGTTACGTATCAAATTACGATGACCTCGGGCGGATGCAGCCAAACAGAAAACTTGGTTGTAACGGTTAATCCTATTCCGGTGCTCAATAATATTCCGGCAAATCTGACCATATGTAGTGGACAGGCGTTTATTTATGCTGCTCCTTCATCCAATGTGAGCACAGCGACCATCAACTGGGAGCGTTTGAGTGTTAACGGTATTTTGGAGCCGGGAACATCGGGTAGTGGTTCTATCAACGAAACCCTTACCAATATCACGCACGATCCTGTGTTTGTGACTTACCTGTTTACGTTAAGTTATGCCGGTTGTGACCGTGTTCAGGAAGTTCGTGTAACGGTTAATCCGCTACCGGAGTTGAATACACCTTTGGACGCAGGTAGAATCTGTAGTGGAGAGATATTCCGCTATTCAGCACGTTCGCAAACCAGAGGAGCAACATTTGCATGGTCTCGCGATGCGGTACCGGGTATTACGCCTGCTACGGGAGCAAGTACGGATAACACGGGCATTATCAATGAACAATTGATCAACACCACTGCCACTCCGCTACAGGTACGTTATAGAATTACCACAACGTTCCAAGGTTGCAGCAGGGAAGAATTTGTAGATTTGGTCGTACATCCTACGCCTTCTCTAAGTTCTACGCTCACACCGGGAGCTATTTGTAGCGGTTCGCCGTTTGTTTATCAGATCACCAGTGCAACGCCGGGAGCGAGTTTTATCTGGCTACGTCAGCCCAATATCGACATTGAGGAGGCGCCTACCCATGGAAATATCATGCTTATCAGCGAAACACTTACCAACAGGTCTTCTGCACCAACGAGTGTTGTATACACCATTTACACCGAAGCAAACGGCTGTATCAGTGCCGGCGAAAATGTAACGGTAATTGTCAATACGTTGCCGATTATTACGATGAATCTTTCTCCGAGAAATTTGGCTGTGACCAACTTCCACGATGTGACAAGTGTTGTTACGGGTGGTACGGTTCAAAGCTGGGTAAGTGATAATCCGGCTGTGGCAACTGTTACACAAGATGTTGTCAATGAAAACGAAGCTCGTATCGAGGCTATAGCCGAAGGAGTTGCTCGAATCACACTCACTGCTGAAAATGCAAACGGTTGTCAAAGCAGCGTTACGTTCATTGTGAATGTAGGAGAGAGAAATACGGCGATGCTCGATGTAGCGCTTGGACAACCAACCCAAGTGTGTAACATGGGAGCAACCCGTTTAGAAGTTGCCATTACCGGTGGTAGAGCACCATTTACGGTAGTATACACAGAAAACGGAGTTCTTATGTCAGTCAACGACGTACATCGCTCTATCCACAGTTTTGTGGTAACTCCACCGGCTAACACTTCCGATGTGGTTATGGATGTACTTTACGAACTGGTAAGTGTAATTGATGCCGACGGACAGACGGTGCACGTAGTAGGCTCCGGAGTGACCGTACAGGTACTTCCGGTAGCGCAAGTTATGAATGCACCGGCATTGGCAGGTGAGTATTGCGAAGGTATTCTTATTCTTAAAGATGCTTTTGTAACCAACATTACCAATGCTTCCGGAGTAAGTTATATGTGGACAAACACCAATCCGGGTATCGGGCTACCGTTTACGGGCAATGGTGATTTACCTGCATTTATGGCAAGAAATGAAAGTTTTGAATCCATTAGCGGAACCATCAGAGTAACACCGTTCTTTACAGACCAGATCACCTGTGCGGGTGTACAGGAATCGTTTGTTATCACGATTCATCCGAGACCGGAGTTTACTGTAGTAAATCCAAGACCTGTTTGTGGCGGAGCCAACTTCGACTTTGCAAGTCGACAGGCACAACTCATACAAGGATTAGCGCCATCGACCAGTATAGTTAGATTCTACAGCGACTTTGACGCCACTAACGAAATAACAGTTGCAACACCGACCGAAACAACGATTTACTTTGCCAGAGCAACTTCGCTCAACGGTTGTGTAAGCCCTGTTAAACCAATCTTGGTGGATGTGGTACAGACCCCGCAAATTGATCCTATGGGCGATGTTTCCGTATGTAATGACGGAGCTCTAAACATCACCTTCACCGGTAATATGCTACAGGCAACTTATGTGTGGAGAGCCGTAAATGTTAATCCTGATTTCATTGGTTTACCAAATAATTCAGGTCGTCATTTCATTACCAGCGGTCGCCTCAGAAACAATACCAACGAGCCTCAACTGCAAACCATAGAGGTACATGCTGAGTATAATGCCGGCGGTTTGACTTGTGTAGGAGATACAATCTCCTTTACTATCAGGCTCAATCCAACGCCTATGTTAGCAGGCAGTTTGGCCTTGCCGGCGGTTTGTAGCGGAGAACCTGTTTTGCATCTTTTAGAAAGCAGAACAACAACCGCAAATGTTGATATTACTTGGGAGCGCTCAGTAACCAATACGGTCTTAGAATCTCTGGGATATGGTACATCTGAGATAAGAGAGGATGGTGGATTGACCAATATGACCAATAGCATAGCGGTGGTAACTTACAGAGTAGAGCTTACCATTGACGGTTGTTCGAATGTACAAACCCTCAATATGCAGGTGCTTCCGAGACCAAACGTGAGCAATGCTGTTTTGGAAGACAGAGTGTGTAGTGGCTCGAGAAGTTCTGCGGTTCGCTTAACATCGGATGTTTGGGGTACGCAGTTTGCATGGACAGCGGATGCTTCTTCAAGCGATATAACCGGATTTACTCCAAGCGGACGAGGCAACATACCGGCTCAAACCCTTCTAAACACAGGGCAAAGCGAAGGAACGATAACCTATACCATTGTTCCGGAGCTTCAACATTGCACCGGAGATACGGTAGAATTTGTTATTCAGGTAGATCCTCTGGTAAGAATCACAGCATTGAGCGATGATGTAACCATCTGTTCGGGAGACAGTGTGACTCTATGGGTTGAAGTTAGCGGAGCCAGCGACCGCACTTACCAATGGTATCGCAACGGTAGACCGATTCCGGGCGCACAAAGCTCTGAGTTTACAATCACTTCTGCAACAGAAAACGCAGGCGATGAGTATTTTGTAATTGTTTCGTCAAGTTGCGGAACCGTGCAAAGTGAGGCAATCATCGTAAGGGTGAACTTAGGCGGAAGAATTGTTGTCAAATGGGATGATGTTATCTTGGCAGACAACATACTGGGCGATATCGTCGGTTACCAGTGGTACAGAGACGGAATAAGAATCCCGGGAGCTACCAATCAGTGGTTCCAAGAACCGGGCGGTTTGAACGGCACCTATAAAGTAGCACTTACAATGGTAGACGGAAGAACAATCTTTACGTGTGATACCACTGTTATGCTGGTGCAAGCCCTTAGTGTCGTCAACTTGGAAGTGTCACCAAATCCGGTAGAGAGAGGAAGACAAGTCAAAGCAGTGCTCTTGGATAGAGTAGACAACAGCCTGTTGCGCGGATCCTTGTACTCCATACAGGGCGTGAGAGTACGAGAATTTACAACACACGACAGTGAAATTCTCATAGACACTCACAGCCTTTCACCCGGAGTCTATATCCTGAGAATCATAACCGAAAACGGTGATGTTTACAGAGAAAGAATAGTCATACAACAATAATACTTTTCGGAAAATCCCTTCTCCACCCACTGTGGAGAAGGGTAAGCCGATAAAAAGCCTAACAAAAAAAAACGAAAAAAATGAAAAAGATAATTATAATCACAGCATTATTGCTTGGTAGTTCTATATTATTTTCTCAAGAAAGAGGACACTACCTGAGTGTGGGAGGAACTCTGGGTTCTTCAGGATTAAGGTACACCATCTCGCAGGGGAATGTTAGCAACAGTCTTGGCTTCGGAGGAAGATTAGGATACTCCTTTTTCTTTCATGAAAATGTAGGAATAGGAACAGGTGTCCGAATCAGCAGATACCGAACAAATTTAACCATTAATGAGTACTCAATCGCTTTCCCCGGTCTGTATGACGGTAGAGACCGTCCCCACTATCGGATTGTTACCTTAAGCGATTGGGAAGTAAATAAAAGAAAACTGTTTCTTGAAGTGCCGCTACTATTGCAATTTCAAACCAAGTTCGGAAGATATCAAACAATCGGTATGTATGCCAATATAGGCGCTAAAATGAAAATTCCGTTTAACGCAAGACATAGAGTTACAGACGGAAGTATCGAAAATCAAGGCAGATACATGCAATGGGGAGAAACGATCTTCTTCGATTTGCCACATCATGGATTTGGAACAGATCGTGACTTTAGACCATCCCGAGATGTGAGACTAAGACCGGGATTTGCAGCCACAGCAGGATTGGGAGTCATGATAGAACTTTCCAGAGCTTGGGATCTGATGGTTGGAGTATACATGGACTACGGTTTTACAGACATCCAAAGGCATAGACACGGTCCTATTATTTATCTCGGCCAAGGGGATTTGAATCAATATCGCTCCGTGCTGGTTTCAAACGATATCGGAACGGTCAGACCTTTTTCTGCCGGACTAGAAGTTGGATTACGATACAGATTAGGTGGCTCTAACAGACCAACCAGACAAGAAATGATCCAAGCAAGAGAGCAGCAACAAGAAAAAGAACAAGCATTGGCACAAGTAGCCGCACAAAGAGCTGAAGAAGCAAACCAAAGAGCTGCCACAGCAGCACAGCGCGAAGCCGAAGCAAACCAAAGAGCAGAAGAACTTGCCGGTAGCCTGGCACGAATAGAAGACCTGCTTTCAGCACTGGCAAGAGATGGAAGAGTGGACAGAGTAAGGGGAGAAGGCGACCAAGATGTTCTCAAAGTGGATCTTGATGGAGATATTTTGTTTACAACATCACAATTCAGCCTCTCGGCAAATGCAATGAATGTACTTGTACCTCTTGTGCAAATACTGCAGGAAAATCCACAAACAACCATCGATATTTTTGGGCATACCGACAATGTGGGTTCTTTGGTATACAACCAAAGACTTTCTACACGACGAGCGAACTCTGTGGTTGATTTTCTTATAGATATGGGTGTAGACAGAAGGCAAATTAGAAGAGTAGTCGGTAGAAACTTCTCTGAACCTATAGCCGATAACTCCACCGAGGAAGGAAGAGCGCAAAACAGAAGAGTAGAAGTATGGATGTATGTTGATAGACAATAAGTGAAAAACGGATAGCCGCTACCAAGTGGCAAATATACAACAAAATCATTACAAAAAACCATAGCGGGAAAACAAAGTTTTTTATACCACTATGGTTTTTTTATACCCTGAAATCTGGAGCGCAGAACTTTATTAGAAAGACCTTCTTGGGCAATTAAAAGGAAAACGCACCGTGAAAAACGAAGCAAATCTTGCAATACAAGATGAAATAAAGATGTTGAAAAAACGAATTGAACAACTTGAAAGGAAATACCCCCTACGCTTATCTTCGTCCCAACCCGATTTCCAAATGCTCGATAAACACATCTCTACTTACAAAGCCCACTCCTCTATCTCTCAACGGGCTGCCTTCACTGTTTAAAACAACATAATAAGGCAACGTGTTCGTTCCAAAGCGTGTGATTTGCAAATAGGCATTTTGTCTGCCGATGGTGTTTTTTAATCGTCCATCGGTTCCTGTAAAATGTTCTGCCTCGGGAAGCACCGTTCTA
>Ga0123353_10005461_pt1 | contig 16700 bp, 15 predicted proteins | sample TergutLab28metaG_3_FD_92763 | JGI IMG/M metagenome (GOLD analysis project Ga0123353, IMG submission 92763) | Labiotermes labralis P3 segment gut microbial communities from Petit-Saut dam, French Guiana - Lab288 P3 | ecosystem: Host-associated > Arthropoda: Insects > Digestive system > Gut ...
ACCCTCGAAATTGACAAAATCGAAATGTCCGATTCTAACACTGTTTTCTATATTGATGCCTATTTCCGACCAGGCAACTGGATCAGGATAGATACGGAAACCTATATTTGTGAAAGCGGAAGCAGCGAAAAGTTAATCGTTTGCGGCGCTGAAGGTATTCAACTCAGCGAAGAAACCTATATGCCCGAATCTGGAACCATTTCGTTCAAATTGTTTTTCCCGCCATTGAAGCCGGACATTACTAAAATTGATTTTATCGAAAGTGATTGTCCTGATTGCTTCAAAATTTGGGGAATACATCTGTTGCCCAATGCGAAAATAAAGATGTATCCCGTTCCGAAAGATTTATCCGTAGAACCTCTTCCTGCACCCGAATATAGTCTGCAACCAGCCCGCGTGAGCGGAAGAATGCTGGGTTATGTCGGAGGCATGATACCCAACGAGATAACCATCTACGCGAACAATATAATTAATGGCGAACAAATCGAAACTAAACTTCCGTTTGCTGAAGACGGTTCGTTCAGTGGTGAAATTTCTCCCGGATTACCTGGTATTTACTTTTCTTCGATAGGACCACTATTTTTGATTCCCGGTAAGGAATTAAAAATCTATACCGACCTGAAAAAACAAAGTCGCTATCAGTCCCGATATCGTACCGATAAGGATCCGGGTGATTCAATCTTTACATACATTACGGGAAGTTGTTTTACAAATTCAGAATTGGGAAACATTCGGAAGACAAGATCTAATTTGTTTGATTATCAAAAAATGATGCAGGAAACAGTGAATATGAGCCCCAATGAATTTAAACAACATTTGTTGAGCAACATGAGCGTAAAATTTGATGAACTGAAACAGAAGTCTTATTCCGCCAATATGCAGATGATGATGGAAAATGCCATTAAACTGGGAACTTTCTCATTATTGATGCAATACGAAGCGTTCATCAACGCCGCATATATACAGGTAAACAACATCAAACGCGAAGATAGGGACAAGGTTACGTTCAAAGCCGAAAAGCCCGGTATTGAGTATTATTCGTTCCTGAAAGATGAGCTGAACGACTACATGTCTTTTCTGTCTGATTTTTCTTCCCTGACACAGTTGATCGGCTCGTTTGCAGACGTATTTCATCTTCCCGATGGTAAGGACAAACCTGCGGAAGAGCGTTTTGCCTATTTCAAGGAAAGATTTGCGCCCGTATTGGGTACCGATAAAAGCATCCTGTTCGATGTAATACAGGCTCAATTCTATGCGCGTCAACTCAGCGACATGAAATTCTTTACTGATGACGAAAAACAAGGATTGCGCAACATTTTTAAAGATATGCCTGCTTATGCCGAATCGTTGATTGCCGAAAACGACAAATTAGTTAACTTGATTGCCGCCAGCAAGGTTAATAAAGATTGTGTAGTGAATGAAACGCCCAATGTGCCGCAGGAAAAAGTTTTTAACGCTATCATTGAAAAATATCGGGGCAAAGTGGTAGTGGTTGATTTCTGGGCTACATGGTGCGGCCCCTGTATGCAGGCCATGAAAAGCATCAAACCCCTGAAGGAAGAAATGAAAGGAAAGGATATAGTGTGGCTGTATCTCACCGGAGAGACATCACCTCTGAATACATGGATGGTAACATACCCCACAATATCCGGCGAACATTATCGTGTGAGCGAGGCGCAATGGAACTTTTGGTACAAAACCTACGGCATCGAAGGCATTCCGACCTACATGATATACGATCGGCAAGGAAAACAAATATCCCGACATCTCGGATTCCCGGGTGTGGACGATTTGAAAAAGAATATCGAAAATGGATTATAGACTTGTTGAGCGTATTTCCTGATTAATTTATCGCTTACCGAAGAAGAATCGCGGCTTTCGGCGCTTGAAGAAATTACAGTAAAGGGAAAACCTTTGTGACATCATAATAAGTACCCCATATAATATAAGATACTGAATTTAATTCAGGACAGAATAAAGATCACTCATATAAACCAGCAAAATGAACTCCATCATCAATACAAAACTGATGCATCCGCGCGATCAGATCGTAGCGATCATTAGCCGAATATATGAACGAAGCCTGACCACCACTTCGGGCGGCAACATTTCGATAATTGAAGATAACGGCGACATTTGGGTTACTCCTGCCGCTATAGACAAGGGTTCTCTGCGGGCTTCGGACGTCATGCTTGTGAAACGCGACGGAACGGTTGTGGGAAAACATAAGCCTTCGTCGGAATATCCTTTTCACAAGGCAATCTATGAAGCGCGACCGGATATCAGGGCGATCATTCATGCGCATCCGCCTGCATTAGTTTCGTTCAGTATTGTGCGACAAATTCCCAATCCAAACGTCATTTCGCAAGCCAAACACATTTGCGGTCCCATCGGATATGCTGTTTACGAGGTTCCTGGAAGTCGTGAACTGGGGCAACGTATCGGCGCTGAATTTGAAAAGGGTTATAAAGCCGTGATTATGGAAAATCATGGCACTGTGGTGGGCGGTTCTGACCTCGACGATGCTTTCCAGCGGTTCGAGACCTTTGAGTTTTGCGCCCGCACCATTTTATACGGACAAATGATCGGTGAGGTAAAATACCTGAACGATGAACAGATACAACAGTTCGAAGCGCAGACGATATGTACGCTTCCCGAAATGGATCATGTGGAATATCCGTCGGATGAACTACATATCCGCACGGAAATTTGCCGCATCGTGCAACGCGCTTGTCGTCAGGGTTTAATGGTAAGTTCGTATGGTACGGTCTCGGTGCGCTGGCGTGGAAGCGATTTTCTGATCACGCCCACCAACTTTGTCCGTTGGGATATGGATCTGGACGATGTGGTTCAGATCAGAAACGGATGCCGTGAACCGCGCAAAAACCCAAGTCGCGTATCCTGGCTGCATCAGGAAATATACAACCGTTTCCCGCACATCAATTCCATCATCCTCACGCAACCTCCGTATCTGATGGCTTTCGGCGCCAGCCACTGCGCCCTCGATGTGCGTACCATTCCCGAAAGTTGGATATTCCTTCAGGATGTTCCGCTGATGTCTTATGGGATTCATTTCAGAGGTCAGACCGGAATCCTCGATAAATTGTCAGAAGGAAAAATACCCGCCCTGATCATCGAAAACGATTCGGTTTTAGTAACAGGCGACAAATTGCTGCAAACATTTGACAGATTGGAAGTAGCCGAATTTAGCGCCAAATCGCTTGTTATGGCTTCATCCATCGGAAAGTTGCACCCTATCAACCAACAACAGATTGAAGATCTGCGAAAAGCGTTTTTTTAATGGAGAATGTAGAGTTGAGAATGATAAGATGAAAGAATACGTCATTTACGACACGTGACATAAATAACCCGTAATGATTAAAAAAAAAATCGTATGTACCATTTTCATCGGGAGTCGCCCGATACTAATGCTAAAAGGTTTTCAGCCTTTACCACGGTTACAATTGGTGAGCATAGTCAAAACAACAAAATAATAATCCCAAATAATTCTCAATTCTCATGACACCTGAACATATTCGCCAAATTCTCGAATCCGTCCACGAAGGTAAACAGGACGTTGATTCTGCTTTGGAACAACTGAAAGACCTTCCGTTTACTGATATGGGCTTCGCTAAAATAGATAATCACAGGCAGTTACGAACGGGTTATCCCGAAGTGATTTTTTGTGCAGGCAAAACCATCGAACAGTCCGAAGAAATTATCCGGCTGATGTACCAGAGAGAGAGCAACATTCTGGCAACCCGCGTACAGGAAGAGTTATGGCGGCGGATTCAGGCGCTGCACCCTGAAGCGGAATATAATCAGGCGGCGCGTACCATTGCCATTCGCAGGAATGTCGTTCCATTAACTTCAACGTACATTTCGGTAGTTACGGCGGGTACGGCGGATATTCCCGTAGCGGAGGAAGTAGCGGTAACTGCAGAACTTTTCGGCAACAAAGTGGAACGCATTTATGATGTGGGCGTAGCCGGTATTCACAGGTTATACAGCCGTATTGAACTGATCCGAGGAGGACGGGTCATCGTTGCCGTAGCAGGCATGGAAGGAGCTTTGCCCGGAGTAATTGGCGGATTAGTGGATAAACCGGTTATTGCCGTACCAACCAGCGTGGGCTACGGAGCAAATTTCAATGGTTTGTCGGCTTTGCTGACCATGCTAAACTCTTGTGCAGCAGGAATTTCGGTCGTAAACATTGATAATGGATTCGGTGCAGGATATTTAGCGAGTCTTATAAATAAATGTTGATATTACGCAATTGATGAGAAAAAAAACCAATAATAGTAACCTTATCAAGTGAACTTCGTATAAATGTTAAACAAAAAACGAAGAAGTTTTTTGAAAAATATTGTTTTCATATTGAAAAATAACGTATATTTGCATTTAATTTTTGAACACCCTCTTTATAAAGAGTAATATGGGTTTTGACGTCAATCAATTGCATTCCGAGATTTGTGGTAATAAAGTATTTTTTACTTATGTAGGGGATATTGCATCAAGACAGATCAACTCTATTCTGGAAGAAGTTGAGTCGAAACTTACGAGTGTATCAACAAACATTAAGGTAAGGAAGAAAATCTATAATATCCTGGTTGAAAGCCTTCAAAATCTTTTTCACCATTCGGAAGATGTACCCGAAGATTTAGCGAATACACTTGGAAAACGGTACGGTATGATTGTCATCAGGAAAGAAGGCAGCGTACTCCGTTTGACAGCCGGAAATTTTGTTACCGCAGATCAAGTGAAGTACCTCACTGAAAAAATTGAGAAAATCAATTCATTATCAGAAGATGGTCTGAAAGATTTGTACAAGCATATCCTCAATTATCAGAAAATTTCCTCAAAAGGAGGCGGTGGACTGGGATTGATTGATATGGCACGGAAATCCAAAAAAAAATTGGGATACCAATTTTATCCATATAATGAGAATTATTATTTTTATCGTTTAGATATTTTTGTTTCTATATAGAATTACATCAATTAAATAAAAAGTTATGGACACATTGTCAATAGAAGGAACACCCAAAACACCTACCATCCGTTTTGACGGATTAAAGGGCATGATTGAAGTGAAGGGTCGTTCAATACCCGAAAATTCGATTGAGTTTTACAAACCGTTAGTCGAATGGCTCGAAGCTTATGCGACAGAAGCGAAACCACAGACGCAAGTCAACATTCAACTGGAATATTTCAATACCAGTTCGTCAAAATGTATCCTTGATGTTTTCAAGAAATTGGAAGCCATCCACAAAGCAAATCAGGGAGTTACCATCAATTGGTTCTACGATGAAGATGATGAGGATATGCTTGAAGCTGGACAAGATTACGAATCCATCATCCGCGTACCCTTCAAGATGATTGAGGTAGTAGGATAAAAAAGCATCATAAGACATATTAAACCGTAAGACATGTATGATGGAAAATGAATTTCATCGTACATGTGTTATTGTTTGTGTATGCTTCACTTAGCGAATAAAAGATATGGGACGCCGTTTGAGTTTTTGATCCACATCAAATTCCAGCGCCATACCACGTAAATTATCGTTAAATTTGCCATTATCGTACATTAAATTTCCATTTACCCATGTGTGCGTAACCGCCGAACGGAATCTTTGACCTTCCAACGGCGACCAACCGCATTTGTACCGAATATTTTCAGTCGCTACCTGCCATGAACACGCTGTATCTACCAGCGTCAAGTCTGCCCAATAGCCCGTCCTGATAAATCCCCGTTCCTTAATGCCGAATAAAATCGCCGGATGATGACACATCTTTTCCACGATCTGTTCGATGGTGATCTGTTGGTCGTGGTGAAACTCAAGCATAGCCGCCAATGAATGTTGTATCATCGGACCACCCGATGCGGCTTTGAGATATGTACTCTGTTTTTCGTTGAAGGTATGCGGCGCATGATCGGTTGCTACTACATCAATAGTGTTATCCAGCAAGGCATCGAACAGCCGCTGACGATCCACCGCAGTTTTGATGGCAGGGTTCCACTTGATACGCGCGCCATACCGTTCGTAATCTGCATCGCTGAACCACAAGTGATGTACGCAAACTTCGGCGGTAATCCGTTTTTGAGAAAGCGGTATATCATTGCGGAAAAGTTCCAATTCTTTTGCAGTTGAAAGATGCAATACATGCAGTCGTGTATTGTGCTTGTGCGCCAATTCCACTGCCAATGCGCTTGAACGGTAACAAGCCTCTTCGCTGCGAATGGCAGGATGGCAGGCAACCGGAATATCTTCTCCATATTTCTTGCGAAACTGTTCTGCATTCTTTCTGATCACGGTTTCGTCTTCGCAATGTACCGCGATCAGCGCCGGAACGCATCTAAATATTTTTTCAAGCATGACAGGTTCATCCACCAGCATATTACCTGTGGATGAACCCAAAAACAGTTTCACGCCGCAAGTTTTTGAAAAATCGCTTTTCAGCAATTCGTCTAAATTATTGTTGGTTGCACCTATATAAAACGAATAATTTGCCAACGACTTCTGCTCAGCAAGAGCAAATTTTTCTGCAAGATGCTCCTGAGTGGTAGTTTGCGGAATGGTATTGGGCATTTCCATATACGAGGTTATACCGCCTGCAACTGCCGCCCGCGATTCGCTATACATATCGCCTTTATGTGTTAATCCCGGCTCGCGAAAATGTACATGGTCGTCAATCACACCCGGAAGAAGATATTTTCCGTCGGCGTCAATCACTTCGCACCCATCAAAAGCAAAAGCCGGTATCTCTTTTGCATAGATACCGGCTATTCTTCCTTCTCGGATGAGAATATTTCCTTTCTTTTTCTGCCCTTCATTGACGATGACGGCGTTGGTAATGAGCTGCGATTTCAATGATTAGTAGCGATCATTATAAACATTATCTTCGATCATCGGTATAAATTCCCAGATGTCCTCATAGTATTGAGCGCCTGATGTCCCCAAACCTACAAATGTCCTTCCCGTATTCGGGAACGAAAAAGAAATCATTCCCGCTCTGGATTGCGAAGCATCTAAATGGTTATAAAATCTTGTGCGTTGCACCCACAAGTCTTCCTTATGATTATATTCCCAATTGGTATAACCGTAGCCAGCTTCACCGCCAACGATATGTCCTCTCAAATCAGGCGCTCCACCAATTTTTTGATTTACATCTACCACGTAGGCTACACCAAATTTCCGTGGCAATGTACCATAATCATCGTCGTAATCTTCGTCGGGATTCGCATCGCTCATAGGTCTTGTGATGATAATTCCACGCTCATCAGGGCGGTTATATATCCATTTGAGCGTCGGGTCGGAAGCATTCGGATCAAACCTCCAAAAATCATTCAAATTAGTCGGGTTTCCTCCGCTACAAATATAGGCTTTGTTGTCAATAACAAATACCGCCGCTCCGTGTCTTTTATTGCCTCTATATCCATTTACCGGCTCCCATCTTCCTATCCATGGATTATCAGGATCGTCAGGATTAATTGTTGTGCCTTCGGAATCAAAGCGCCAGAAATCCATCAGGTATTCTTTATCCGGCACATCCGTAAAACCGGTTCCTACGTAACCGTACCATTTTTTGCTTTCATTATCTTGAAGTGAAAATGCAATGGCCGCTCGCCTTACTTTAGCGCCTTCCTGCCCACCCCATTTTTCAGGAAGCGGGGCTACTTCTACCCATACTCCTCTGACTCCGTCCGTATCAATGATATTCGGATCAAACTGATAGAAATCTCTTAATGCCTGCAGCTCCCTTTCCTTGCCTTCGCCAACCCAACCATAACCGGTGCCGACGTACCCTTTACCATTTATCGCAAAACCAACAGCCTGATAACGAGCTCTTCCCTGAAAATCTTTCATTCGTTTCCAATCGCCTTGTTCATGATCAAATTCATACGCTTCGTTGCGCAAAACACTGGTAACACCGTTGTTTCCGCCAACCACATAACCCATATTTCCAATCACAAATGAGGCGGCATGACTTCGCGCGCTCCCTGGAAAAATAGATGTTGTATTTCGCGTCCAATCACCTATCAATTCAGGTTCACTGTCTTTTTGGCATCCAACAAATATACCTGCCACTAACACCAGAAAAATCCATCTATATGTTTTCATTCAAAAAAAATAATTAATTTTACAATTCAAACGTGAGTTCCTTTATCTTATTGTTTATCCTTTTCATGTTCAAAAATCGGTCAAATGTATAGGATCAATGTTTATTATCAAAATATTTTCTACTAATAGATATATTACATCGTTTAATGTTTACATTTTATCTACTAAATTTATAAAATTTGCGATTTCAGTATTAAAGACAAATACATCCTTTCCATATAAATATATATCCTTTTCGTCGAAATTATTTTCATTTGTCGAAAAAAAATGATTGATTTGCATTCAATTTTAAAAAGATCAAAAAAAATGAAAAATTCAGAAATGATGATGAAAATAGGCAAATATCTGATTTCTTTATGGGTGGCAGTTGCCCTGATAGCTATGCCCGGTTGTGAAAAAAAGAATGAACCCGAACCCGAACCTGAACCCAAATATGACAAAGAAGTATACGAATACATTCAATCACTTTATTATTATGTATATTACTGGAATAAGGAGGTTGAAAGTCATATTACCAAAAAACCTCCCACATCCGGCGATCCTGAAGAATATTTCGAAAGTTTAAAATACGATGAAACAAAAGCGACAGCGTCCGATAAAAACGCGAAACGATATGACCGTTGGGGATTTATGGCGTCATATCTTGATTTTAGTGGTGTTCTGGTGGAAGGAAGATATAAAAGTTTTGGCTATTACTTAGCCCAAGCGCCTGATTATTCCGTCAGGGTGGGTTTAGTGTATGAAGGTTCGCCTATGGCTAATGCCGGAATAGAAAGGGGATATGAACTGAAAAAACTGAATGGTACCGATGTGATGGATCTTATTAGAAATGGCGCCATCAATCAAGAATTAAACAAGGAAACCAACCGATTTGTATTTGCCGACCGTGAAGGAAACGTGTTACCGGAAAAAACAATCAGCGCCGCAGTAGTCAATATCAATCCCATTCTCTACAAAACGGTATACCATGTCGGTGGAAAGACCATAGGTTACATTGTGTACAACTCATTCATTTTTGCATCGGAAACCGCTATAACAGCGGCATTGCAGGAAATGAAAGACGTTGATGAATTGATATTCGATCTTCGCTACAATGGCGGCGGATCGGTTGCTGTTGCCGAAGCCATTTGCGAACATTTGTTGCCGCAGTCTGTCGGAAACGATAGCGTTGTTTTTGCAAAAACCGTTTTTGGCGACCTGACCAAAGAAAGACTTAAATGGAAAGACCAGATTGTAAAAATAAAACGTCATACAAAGGCAATGAACCTGTCGCGACTATTTATCATCACTACTGATGGAACAGCCTCTGCCAGCGAGGAAGTGATCAACAATATGAAACCTTTTCTGGAAGTGATTACGATAGGCTCTCCAACGCATGGAAAACCCGTGGGCATGGGTGTTTGGTATTATCCGTCATATAGCGACGAAGAAATAAAAGCAGGACTTATACCCGATTGGGCATTTGCCCCCATTACCTTTAGAGGAGATAACAGCAAAGACGAAGGGGGGTTCTTTTCAGGTATTCCTGTTAACCATCGGGTAAACGACGATCTGTACCACAATTTCGGGGTGGATCAGCAAACTCTGGAAGGCGAGGCATGTTTACAGGCTGCCATCAGGTATATTCAAACGGGTCGTTATACTTCGTCAGCTTCCGCCAAATCTGTAGAAATAAACGTACCCAAGCTAATTCAATTGAAAGGATTACAGATTCATGCCGGTTGTATATAAATTATTAAAAAATTATCCGTACCTTTGTGCCGCAGTTTTATAGAATCTGATGAATAAATGTATTTGGAAAATAGCCTGTACAGGCATGTTATTTTTGGGAATTACACTCAATTCGTGTAATGACGACGGTTTTAGGAATTTTAGTTATCTGGTTAATTCGCATTTCGAATTGGGAATGCTTGATACGGTTACCATTAAGGTTTCCAATATGATCGCGGCCGATTCAGTGATGACTTATGGCAGGGGAATCGCTTTTTCGGGCAGATATGCCGACCCGCAAATTGGCGTTGTTGAAACCAAAACATATATCGAATTTTCAAGAGCTGCCGAAAGTGAAACCGACAGATATGCGCAGTTCGACTCGGTAACATTAGTCTTGCGACCCAATGGCAATTATTACGGCGACACCACTCAATATGCCGCATTCAAAGTCTCTCAACTTTTAGATCGAATTGAGAAACATGATGATGGCAGTTTATATTCGACTTCAAAAGGACCTGACGAAGTCGAATTAACCGATGAATCTTTTAAAATAAAGGTGAAGGATATTCCAAATAATGAATTTGAGGTAAAACTTCCCGATGATTTCGGTGAGTGGTTGTTCGATGGGATAGTGAGAGGCGATGAAGAGTTTAAAGGCGATGATTACCTGAAAACGTTCTCTGGACTTTCAGTGAGCGCCGGCGCCGGAAGCGCTTGCATCCATGGTTTGAATATTCAGGATACAGCCTGCATGATTCGCATCTACTATCATGTTACAACAACCTCGAAGCAGGAGAAGCAGATGTTGTTCAAAGCCAATCCATACAACAGTTTTTGTAATTTACAAAGCGATAAAAAAGAACCGTTACAATTCACCACAAAAGACGATCCTGTACCTTCGTCGGATACGTATGATAAAGGCTTCATCATGTCGGGGTTTCCCATGTATGTACGGTTGGAATTTCCGTATCTGAACGAACTCCTGTGGTTAGGACAAATTGTTCAAATCCAGAAAGCCACATTATACGTGTGTCCCGTACAAGATTCATACGATACAGTACCATTGCCTCCCAAACTCAACCTGTATTATTTCAACCCGCGTGAAAATAAACCGATGGGTAGCGCTATCCGACCGCCATCCATGGGCAGCAGCATGAATACCGGTGCATTGGATGGAAACCTTCCTGTAAATTATCAAAATCTGCAAAGCCCTTACTTTCCGAAGTATACATTTGATATTACCGATTTCATAGCAAGCCAGCTGGGAGCTGAAGGATTCGATAAATGGGCTTTGAGTTTGCTCATCTCTGATGATGCACGTGAAAGCACCCTTCAACGTTTGGTTTTTGGGAATCAGAAATACTGGTACAAAAACGAAATGCAAAGCAGGGATAACCGTATCAAATTGGAAGTCGTTTATAAAATATACAATGATTAAAAACGCAATTATATTCTGCATGTTGACGCTGTTGTTCCTGCCGGATATTCAGTCTCAGAACAGCACGAGTTCCCCTCTCTCAATTTTCGGAATTGGTGAGATCGAAGTACGTGATTTTGGACGTACAACCGCGATGGGAAGCGTAGGTATTGGCTATCAATCGGAAAATTTTCTGAACCGCCGCAATCCTGCCGGGTTGAGTGGAATTGACACACTGCGGTTTATCCTCGATGTGTCGGCAGCGGTCAAATTTTCACAATTCAGAACCAAAGATTTTACGGCGCAAACTACCAATTTCAACTTCAAAACTTTGGCGGTAGGTGTCCGTTTATCTAAACGATGGACAAGCAGCCTGGGTTTATCCCCTTTCAGCAATACGGGCTATCATATCATGGATACGCAAGGTATAACAGGCGCTCAAACAGATATCCATTTTTCGGGCAGTGGTGGTATCAACAAATTCTACTGGGGCAATGCATTCGAATTTTTTCGCGGCTTCTCAATAGGCGTAAACTCGTCGTTTATATTTGGCAATATTACCCATAACGAAAACAGTGATGGTGATCTAATTAAGGATACGTACAATGTGAGCAAATTGAATTTTGATTTCGGCGCTCAGTATACGCACTGGTTCGGGCAGTATACCAATATTACCGTAGGCGGAGTCTACGGATTTAAATCGGAAATGCTTGTACAACAAACGAAAATGATTACCTTTGGCAATGTCATCAAACGAAAACAGCGTCAGCCCGATCGTAAATCGTACATTCCAGAAACCTACGGGGGAGGTTTTTCCATTCTTCGTAATAAAAAGGCTGCGGAATGGATTTTTGCCGCCGATTATCAATATTGGAAATGGTCTGTGGATCCTCTGTATGACACTGGAAAGAGATATACCGACAATCAAATATTCAGCGTAGGACTACAGTTAACGCCCAACAAACAACGTCCTGAAAATATTCTTCAGGCATTGCGGTTTCATTTTGGAGCAAGTTATAACCAAACATACCTGAAAATAAACGGTTACCAGATGGAAGACATCTCGGTATCGCTGGGCGTTGGAATTCCTTTCATCAATAATCGTTCGCTCGAGCGTTCTTATGTCAATGTTTCCGCAATCTTTGGCGAATCAGGTACAGGGAAAAGAGGCGGTATTACCGAAAGATATGCTCTGATCTCCGTGAATCTGTCGTTGATTGAACGATGGTTTGCTAAATATCAATGGCAATAATTGCAAAAATGACGAACTGGGAGCATTTCGTATTGTAACCATTGAAGTAGTTTTTCGTATAATTAGTGAATTAATTCATATCAAGTGAAATTGCTTTTTTCCATATTATTCGTCGCATTTCTCATGAGTTTACCCTGTACGGGCGAAGAATATTCCGTTATCCAACCCAGACAAAAGAGCAAAAATATATTTGGCGTAAAGAATACAGCTGCCGATCAAATTGAGTATCATTACGGTATCATCGCAGGAAAGAATATTGCTACCATCAAGACCCCGGGTAGTAGCAGTCAGGATGTAATTACCGGATGGATGGCTGGCTTGGCAATGCAAGTGGTATGGCCCCGTGGATTTGCAGTTCAACCCGAAATCCTGTATTCGCAGAAGGGTTGTATTACCGATAACAGAATACAATATAATATGGACTATGTAGAAGTACCGGTCAAGATCATGTACCGTTTGTATCTTTCTGACATCAAGCCGTTTGCATTTGTAGTTCCGTATACTGCTTATACCATAAAAATTACTCCGAATGGCGATGGCGACGATTCGGATCAGATTTACAAATTTGATGCCGGTATTGGAGCCGGAGCCGGATTTGATATTTGGAATGCTCAGCTATCTTTCAAATATACATGGGGTTTCTTGCAAGTTCTCAATGAGTTGTCGCCTATCCGTAACAAGATTTTTACTATTTCTTTGGGGGTTTTGTTTTAAGAATAATATTTTTTAAGCATTACTAACAAATATTTTTTACTTTTGCTTTTTCATCATTTGAACCCATATCACATGAAAAAGTATTTGTATTTAATCTTGTTGTTCATTCCGTTGCTGTTTTCGGGATGTTCGCATGAAGATATTCAGTTAATCAGCATCAAAGATGTAACCTATCAGGAATTTAAAGGAAATGTTTTGCGATTGGCAATTACGGCTACCGTAAATAATCCCAACCGTTTCAATGTCAAAATCAAGAACGCCAACATGGATTTACGTCTCAACGATAAGATCATCGGTACCGTATTGCAAATGGAACAGATAGATTTGGCAAGTCGAAAGCAAAAGGATTACAAAATTCAGGTATCCATCGAGATGAAAGACCTGCTGTCCAGTATCACCTCTTTGTATCGCGTGCTGATGAACGATTCGAGAAGTCTGAACCTTTCCGGAACAGTACAGGTCAAATCATTTTTATATTCCAGAACCTATCAGGTCAATAACCTGACTTTTCAGTGATTTGAGCCAATTTGTCGTTCGTAAATCTAAAATAGTAAATCTAAAATAGTAAATGTCCACTCTGTATTTTTCCATCAGTAAAGAGGCTTTGATGCCCTGCGAAGAACACCTCGAAATCGAAAGCAGTCAGCGCCGGTTGCAGATAGGTATTCCAAAGGAATCCGATCCTTGCGAAGACAGGGTTGCCCTGACACCCGAAACCATAAGTATTCTGGTACAGTGCGGTCATCTTGTGATGGTGGAAAAGCAAGCTGGCGAAGCCGCAAACTACACCGACCTGCAATATAGTGAAGCGGGCGCATACATTGTGGAGTGCGAGGAAGTTTATCGTGCAGATATTTTGTTTAAAATCAATCCACCGACAATTGATGAAATTGGACTGATGAAAGACCGGCAACTACTTTTTTCGTATCTCCCCGTTTACCAATTGTCCGAAACATATATCCGTAAACTTTCCTTCAAACATATCACAGCCATCGCTTTCGAAAATATGAAGGACAGGTTTGGCTACTACCCGTTAGTGAAGATTTTGAGCGAGATCGCAGGTAGTGTTTCCATACAAATTGCTTCTGAATATCTCAGCAAATCGTCGGGCGGCAAAGGAATATTACTTGGCGGCATTTCTGGAGTAAATCCTGCGGAAGTAATCATTATAGGTTCCGGTACTGCCGCCGAATTTGCAGCTCGAACGGCATTGGGGTTGGGCGCTTTTGTGAAGGTGTTCGACAATTCGGTGCAGCGATTACAGCGATTGCAGGATCATCTTGGGGTTCGTCTGTATACTTCGGTTATGCATCCACAGGAGATGGAAAAGGCTCTGGCTTCAGCCGACGCATTGATAGGAGCCGCATATAATGACAGATACCAATGCCGTAACCTGATTACAGAGGAAATGGTTGCGCGTATGAAACCGGGTGCGGTCATCGTTGATTTGAGCATTAATCATGGTGGATGTTGCGAAACGTCGGAAATTAGGACACTTGCCGCTCCAACCATCGTAAAACACGGAGTAGTACACTATTGTGCACCCAACATTACTTCGCGCGTGCCGCGTACCGCTTCTATGGCAATCAGCAATATTTTAGTCAACATTATTTTGAGTATGGGACAACAGGGAAGCCTTTCCGCATGGCTCAAAGCCGATGCCGACCTGCGCAACGGCGTGTACATGTACAATGGCATCCTTACTAATTCAAATATATCCAATCTTTTCGGCATACCTTTTCAGGATATACATTTATTAATGGCTGCGTTTTGAAAAATGAGCATTTCCATCAAAGGTCTCAATATGATATACCCGGGCGGCAAACATGCTTTGCGCGACGTTCATTTAGATATTCAAACAGGGATGTTCGGATTATTGGGACCAAACGGCGCCGGTAAATCAACCCTGATGCGTATTTTGGCAGCATTGATGGAGCCCACGTCGGGCGAGGTATATATTTTCGGATACGATCTTCGTCGTCATCGAAAGGAAATACGTAGCATACTGGGTTATCTGCCGCAGGATTTTCGTTTTTTCGCAAAATATAAAACCCACGAGTTTCTTGATTATACCGCCCGCCTTTCAGGAATGACCAACGCACGAAAACGAAAACAGGCTGTGGATGAAATGCTTGAAACCGTTGGTTTGTACGACGCACGCGAACGCTATGCCAACAATCTTTCAGGCGGTATGAAACGTCGTCTTGGTATTGCGCAGGCGTTGATACACAAACCGAAGGTTATCATCGTAGACGAACCCACTACCGGTCTCGATCCCGAAGAACGCATCCGTTTTCGCAATTTACTGGCTGAGTTCAGCAAAAATGAAGTTACCATCATCCTTTCCACCCACATCGTGGGCGATATCTCAAGTACATGCAACTGTATGGCGCTGATGAACCACGGGCAGGTTGGTTTTTTCGGTTCGCCGCAACAGATGCTCTCTCTGGCTGAAGGAAAAGTGTGGCGACTAAAAGTTACCGGCGATGAACTATATGAAATAGACAAACGCTACCCGGTAATTACAACCGTTCCATCCGGCGCAGGTTGGGAAGTGCAGGTTGTGGCTGATGTTATCGAAGATTTTCAGGCAGAAGCCTATCCGCCAAATTTAGAACACGCGTATGTGTATTACATGGAGGGAGCATAAGATGGTTGATAAATCCCTTGAAAATCAATAAGAATTTATAACGTCCTGAATCTAATACCGACGCCCTTCCTCCGGAGAAAATCCGTAGCGCTCAAAATTGACCCAACGGCAGTCTGCAAGTTTGATTTGCAGAAAGATACGGGGGTGAAAACTGCAATATTTGTTTAGTTTTATTCTATTTATGCTCTACTAAAATTTGTTGTATTTCGGGTATACTGTTTACTCCATCGTAAATATGCAAGTAATAGATACCGTTGGGTAGATTGGAAACATTGAACTGCACCACACCGCCTTTGGTGGTGGTTTGGCGCAAGAGATTACCCTGTCCGTCGTAGAGGTGAACTCTATAATTCGTGTTTGCTTTCATTTGAACGGATTCTACAAACTTTACTTTTATTTCGATATTTAATAAATCTGATACAGGATTGGGATAAATATAAACTTCTTCTTCAGAATCCTCTGTTTCTAATTCGTCTTCATCAATTGTGCCATTTTTTCCTGATTTCCCTGATTTACAATCACGAAGGCAATCCCAGCAATATACTTCTGAGTAGTTCGTGTACGTTTGACCGGTAACAGAATTACTACTAACGCACATTATATCCACATAACCGCAACTGTAAAGACTTTGATATACTGTGTTACTGTCAAAATAGATATATGATGGATAATAATTTCAGAACTCCCAATCCGCTCCTTGAGAATCAATCAATTACAGAGATGATGGGAATAATCAAAAAGTCTTACTATATTTGCGAAAAAATATCAGATAACCATGCATCCACTTCTTCCCTTTTTTCCGCCGTCCACCAAGTTTATCAACGATGATGTTGG